>MWWH01000609.1_pt1 | contig 10191 bp, 16 predicted proteins | sample 1047231 | NCBI WGS metagenome assembly MWWH01 (sample SAMN06349967, study PRJNA376086) | soil metagenome | isolation source: MG3-2 sample Antarctic (ecotone) soil | place: Antarctica | collected 2015-01-13 | reverse complement strand
CTGCCTCTGTCGCGCTCATCCTTGTGATGTATCTGACGTGCGCCGCACATGTCCCAGCGGTACCCACGCTGAAGCGAAAACTGACACCATGAGACGATTCATTTTTCATGGAATTTGACCCCCTCGAGTTGGCGAAGCGTACAACTCAAATGCTGCATAATTTGCTCGCGAAAAACCCGTAGATAAAATCACGGTTTCTCCTGCGCGAGCAAATTATGCGTACCTCTGCCCTCACCGCAAGCGTCAAGTAATGGTGGAAGCGGCGCTCGTTTTGCGCGTCTCCTTCTTGGGAACAGGCCACGGCTTGAGACCGGCTTTTCGCCGGAGCCTGTTCTCCCCGACGGTCATCTTTCGGTACCCCTCTTTGACCGCATCGATCCGCTCCGCGACTTCGAGTAAGAGAGGGAGAATTGTGCGAGCCTCTTCGCTGAAGAAGGCGTCTGGATCTTTGGCAACTTTTTTGAAGAGCGCCTCGAATTCACGCATCCCGGAAAAGCCGTTTGCCTGCCAGTTGTCCGCGATCTGGTCGGCCTCTTTCTCATGCTTCTTCACCAGCGCACCTGCCTTTCGGCTGATGATGTAGATAAAGCGGTGCGGAGGGATGGCGAACGGCGCCCCGATGTGCTTCCCTGCAAGCCCTCGCGTGCGCCTGACGATCAACTGCTTTTTCCCTACCTTAATCAGGTCAACGTAAGCACCTTTTGTCGGAGAATCAAGCTGGCCGATGTCGCCGGGCCGAAGAGGAAAGCGGACGTAGGCGGTCGCACCTCGCCCGTTAGAATTGACGATGAGCGCGAGACCTTTGGCCGCAAGTCTTCTGATGATGATTTGTTTGGCGGCGGGAACGGTGGCCAGCGGAGTAGGTCCGTCGAGATATAATCGGTCGAAAGTTTGCCGCTGTGCGCGGGATAGATTGCGGATTGCTTCACTCATGACGAGGCCCCTTTCTGCTGTCTTTTCTGCTCCTTCGCGGCGTGCGCATCTGCGGCGTGCGCATCTAAGGCACGCTCAATATAGTCCGCGCCGTCCGGATCAACATCATTCGCCATGTTCACAATCGTCTCACCGATGCAATTGTAGAGCGCTGTCGTGCAAGCCGGATTCTTGAGAATGGCGGAGAGTTGCGCGGCCAGCTCAGCATTCCCTTCTTTCTTAATCTTGAAGCGGACATTCTTCGTGATGGCGATCAGGTCAGACATTCCCCGCAAGTCCAGTCTGACGCCTTCCTTCTCATCAGATTGCCAGTAGGGAATGCCTGCTTTCATCGAAGCGGCGTCTAAGGCATCGTTCATCGCCTCAGTGAGAAATTCGGGTATCCCTTCTGCATTCAGAAAGCCCCAAATCTGATGCGCTGCCTTTTCGCACTTCTCTTGCTCAGCGGTTATGTCCAAAGTTTCAACGGCGCGAAGTGGTTTGTGCTGAGCGGGTGCACTCTTGCGTTTTGTATTAGCCATTAGTCCATTCTCCCTTCCTGTGCTTTGGCGTGCTGCGTGAATATCTCACGCACAAACGTCACGTTTTGATAAAGCTCATCGTGAGTATCGACCTGGCAGAAGCCTTCAAGGATGCCTCTGCGAATGGGGTATGGAAGATCAGGGCAAGCGAGAGCGCCCGCGATGAAGTATGCGGCGTCGTTTCGTGTGCCGCTCTGCTGGCCTGCTGTGATATTCTTTTTCATGAAGTGAGTATCCTTTCGACTTAGGTTGAAGGGTTGGGGGCTTAGGGATGTGGCGCATCCCTAAGCCCTTCGTTTTAGTGGCCGCTCATCTGTTGAATGGCGGTATCAACTAAGGCCGCTTTCGGCAGGTGATAGCAGGCCAGCCCCTTTGATCCAGCCTTGCAAGTGCAGCGTCCGTAGCGCAAACCTTCTTGCGTCTCAAAGCGAACAACATAGTTGTGATTCTGCGGGGTGACTACCAAGTATTGACGCTCGCCTAAGTAGCGGACTGACATCTTGATTCTCTTCGACTTTTCGATTGCGTTCTGTAGATTCTTGGTCATAGTTTGTTTCCTCTCTGATGATGTCTGACAGGAATACTTATAGCATTCTATAACATTACAGTCAATAGAAATCTGTAGGACGCTATAACTTTTTCTTGAATTTATTTTTAGGCGGGTGTATAAATATTAAACATGGATATGGTTACTACTAATGAGGCGCTAGAAATACTGCGACAGGCTGGCCATAAGGTGCCCTACTCAACCATTGCGCTTTGGGTGCGTGAGGGTAGATTCGTTGGCGCACAGCTTGATGAGAACAACCCGCGCGGCCCTGTATGGCTAATACCGCGAAGCGCTGTTGAAAACTTCCAAGTGCCCCAGAGGGGCAGGCCACCGAAAGCCAAAGAGGCAGCGGCCAAGAAGAAGGCAGGCAGGAAATAAAGAGATACCAATGGAGAGAGAGCGTTGCCTTCACTGTGCAGAGGTTGACCATTTCAAATCGGCACTTAATGAAGCGTCTGGCAGGACCATAGACATAGAACTGTCTATGTATCAAAAGAATTGGAAACCTCTTGACGGCAAACCTCCCACTAAAAAAAGAACCGTTCAAGCGGTTGAACACGGCCCTTATTGGCTCGCTACACTTACAACGGAAAACTACCTTGCGCCACGGTTCAAGGGCTTCACTGTCGAAGTATTAGGCATGGCTTACACGTTTAAAGGTAAAAGCTCTCCCTACCCTGCTTTCGGCGATCTGTTCGGCTTAAAGTTTATTCGATTGCGCCCCGGCAAAGACGGTGTTTTAGACATCACCTTTGATAGTTGCCGCATCACGCACAAAGATAGTCCCTTAGATGTCCGAGTTCATTGGCATGAAGGATGGAACCGCAACATTTCTATCAGCGGGCACACGTTCCATATGCTAGAGGATTTTGACAAGGTAAAACTTGCGCTTTCTATCTTTAAGCACGCAGACCGACGAGGTAAGGGCGAGAGATTCAGCTCACTTGAGGTAACGAGAGCGATCCAAAAACTTCAAGCAGAACAATGTTCGACCATAACCCCTGACTTTCTAGCCGCAAAGTTAAACCGGACAGCGAGTGGCCTGCGGAAGTGGATGGAAATCGAAGGCTACACTTTAAACGAGCTTTGCGAAGACGCGCGGCGACTGACGGAAACCATGAACCGGATGGAGCAACTTAAAGCACGCCTGGGAAACTGAAACTGAAATTTCAGTTTCAGGATTTTTTACACAGATGTTTTTAAGAAGCGTATGCTTTGTATGTGAAGATTTTGATAATTGAATAGAGCAACAGCGGGGCTACGCTGCGACCAAACTTTGTAGCACCCGCTGTCTTGATACCACAATATGATTGTGGCGGCTGGCCTGTAGTATAGCAGCCTACCCACAATCATGAGCAACTTTTTGGAGATGCTTATGATGCCCGATATTTCCAGCCAAGACGATTTTCTAACTGTTTCGGAACTTGCCCAGCAATGGCGAGTCTCCGAAGGACACCTCTACAACCTCATAAAAAGACAAGAATTGCGAGCCGTGACGATCGGCGGGCGCTATATTGTGCAGCAGTCAGAAGCCCAATTTTTCATTGAGCGCAATGCGACCTTTGCGCGAGCACAAGCGGCATAAAAGCGAAGCGCCGAGAGCGTGGATGCTCCCGGCGCTTCTTTTTTCTTTTTTTTGACAGTTACCAACAGGACGTTATGAATATACAGCGAACTAGCCAAAGTTTCAATCATTCGTTTCGACCACAGCAACCACTAACCCGCGTATCGTCTCGCCATAAATGCCCGATTTGTCATAAGCCCGATTATTGTGGCGGCAATGATTCGATCGCAATTTGCATGAGGATTAGAAGCGACAAGCAGGCCCGCAATGGTGGATGGATTCATAAGCTTCGGGAAAATCTTTTCAATCAGGATCAAAGACCGCGCCCGACTGAATTTATCAAACGTCTAGCCGTCGAACCTCAGAAAATATCAGACGCTGAAGATTTATCAATCAGAAAATTCGGCATCTACTCAAAGCTCAATCAAGAGTGTTTGGTATTGGCGCAGAATCATCGCAAGTCATTACGCGAACGCGGACTAAATGACGAAGCAATCAACCATAACGGTTATCGCTCAACGCCCTGGGTGCTCTATGCCGATAACATTGCCCGCGCGTTAGCACCCTATGACTTGAACGGTGTTCCCGGCTTCTACAAAGACGGTGAGCGCTGGCGCATGGTTAAGATGCCGGCCGGCATTACAATTCCTGTTCGTGACTGGCGCGCTCGTATTCAGGGAATGATGATCCGCCGCGATGAGGGAAAGCCGAAATATGTTTGGTTATCTTCTAATCCTGATTTGAAAGACGATGATGACAAACAAAGATACCCGCATGGTACATCGTCGGGCGCACCAGTCCACCACAGCAGACCCGAATTAATCCGAGTCTCTAACTCGGTGATCGTTACCGAGGGCGCACTAAAGGCCGATTGTATTTCTCATCTTTCCGGCCAGCCTGCAATCGGTGTCGCCGGCGTCTCTACCTTCGGGCAAAACTTCACCGCTGATTTACGCTCACACTTTCCGCAACTCTCCGAAGTTGTCGTGGCCTACGACAAAGACCTGTATCAGAAAAAAGAAGTCTATGACGCGCTCATGCGTCTGACGGCGCAGCTCGAGCGCGCACGTTTCCGCGTCCGCATCCGTGACTGGGCTGGAGACGCAAAAGGCTATGACGATTTTCTGCTTTCACAGGTTAGACGGGAGGTGGCCGCGTAATGCAAACGCAAACAGCAACCGTTCGCGACTTTTCCAGAGCGCAGTTTCAACGATCCATCGATCTACGGCAGACCCCGGCGATGGCGACGGAATTTTCAATCTCCGATGATATGGCGGACGGTGCCGAGGCACTTCATCGTCTCGCCAACCTTGCCGGATTCTCCGAACGCCCGCGCGCTTTCATTATTGCGGTATTTACTGCCGCCAAGAATAAAGACGGTGAAGCCGTGAAACTCTACGATGAGGATTTAGCTGACTTGCAAGGCTGTTCTGCTCGCACCGTTCGACGCCAGCGAGCGGATTATCAGCGGGAAGCGAAAGCCAAAAACTTCGGCTTTATAAAGATTGTCGAGCATGACTTCGACAAAGACACGAATTGTTATCCGCCGACTGATTACACGCCCGCCCCGGCTCTCGCAGACGCGATTAATAAAACCGTCGCAGGCGCTAGAGCTTCAAGAATGTGGATTGATGGCAACCGGAAAAAGCAGCAAGAGGCAATCAAGTTTTACGCTTCAAAAGCCTATGACGAAATCCCAGAGGCCCCGCGCGGCCAAAAGCGCAAACAGCGCCGGCCCCGGCTGGCAACTTCGGAAATCTCGACTTGTCAGAAAGTGATTGAAACCAACTTCAAAAAACTTCAAGACCTGACCGACAAATTACCCTACGCTGAGCAGGAACGCTTGCTTGATGACCCCGGCGAAATGCGTGAATGGTATCTCAAGAAACGCGCCGAAATGGATAAGTTTTTCGGCGTCGATTCCTCGCAAGCGGCTGATAACAAAGAAGTTGACCCCCATACCGGACAAGTTGTCCGGTATCCCCCCGCTTGTCCGGTATGCCCTGAAACTGTCCGCGCAGACGCACCCACACAGAATCAAGCTTGTCCTAACAAAGAAGAAGAAAAGGTTAGGACAGCCACAAGGGAATTTACCCAACAGGATCAAGACGATTGGAATTCCGTAAGCGCGAGACTCGATCAACCCCAGGTTGTCCGAGTTGACATACCTCTTCGCGCTGATGCCCTTCCGCCTGATGATGAGGATAGCGGCGGAATTGACACGCTGACCGTTGATCTTGATGCGCGCGAGGTGCAATTAGGCCCTGCCTTTTGGCGCAGCGACGATGGCGATATGCCGGTGACGGTGACTGGTGATCTGGGCATAGGTCGAGACCGCAGACGCTACATTTCGATTAAAGAGGGTAGGTGCGGAATTCCTTTTGATGAAATTGAATATCTTGATCCGGATGAGATTGCCGAGAGAATGGCGATTCAGGCAGAAGCAAATAGTTTTCCGATTGATGCAGAATTTTATGTTGCGCCAGAGGAAATAATTCAATGAGTGAGAATCTAACAAAATCTAACATTCACGGATGGACACCAAACAGTTTCTATGAAGACCTCGCGCGCATGAAGGTCGAAGATCCCGCTCGCTTTAACAAGTCAATCAGCGCGATTACGGCAAGGTGTTTGGAGATGTACGAGCAGGCGAAAAGAAAAGCGCAGCAAGATGATGAACAGGCAGCGTAAAGGGGCGAGAAGCAAAGCCATGTTTTCGTTAAACATTAATTCAAAAACATTCACCGCACGGTCTGAGCGTGCGGTGAACAATAGCGGGCGGGGCTCTAGGTGTCAGCCATAAGACCCCGCCCGCACTTTTACAACGAAAGGAAAAATGAAAATGAGTAATTACCGAGTACTTGTCCCGGCCGGCCTGCCAACCGAGATGCACGCCGCTTACGCTCAACAGGCTGTAGCAACTGCCCAAGCAAGGGCTAAAGCCGAAAAGGAGCGAAGCGAAGCTGAAAGCGAGCGTCAGCAGACGATAAAAGATAACCTGGCTGAGATTGAAAAAGACTCACAGAAGCGGGCAGCAGAGACGGCAGAACATGAGCGCGAGTTGGCGGCGACTCGGCTTGATACTGAATTGCGGAACGCCTTCTTTGAAAACAACCCGGGGGCTGATGAGGTGACGTTCAAGCGCCTGCTTCCCAAGCTCCGCGATGAACACATGATTCGCCAGACGATGAATTCCTACACGGATGAGAAAGCGCGGCTGAAGGCTTCAGGCCGTTACAACCTTTAAGTTATGGCAACCGCTGATAAACAACCAAAGAGCAACGGGCGCGAGCGGGGCAAGTTTGCGAAAGGCAATCTGATTGGCTTTCAGCCTGGGCAATCAGGAAACCCTGCAGGCCGCCCGAAAGTGATTGTGGTTAGTGAAGCCCTGCGCGCTCAACTGGCCCAACAGATGCCAGGGGCTGATGAGAGCACGTTCGCTGAAGCCTTGGCGAAAGCCTTGATTGACAAAGCGCTCAGCGGTGATGTGTTGGCCGCTCGCGAGGTTTTGGATCGTGTGGAAGGAAAGCCCAAGCAATCAATTGACGTTGATATGAACGTGCTTGACTGGCGACGCCTTGCGCAGTCTCACGGCATAAGTGAACGAGATGTTATCGACCAGGCTAGACAACTCATTGAATCCGCTGATGACTTCGGCGGTGATGAAGGTGATCGAGCGGCGTAAACAGGCAGAGGCAAAAGACCCTGTTCTGTTTGCCCGCCGCTGTGGTCTTGAGTCTGACGTTTGGCAGGCGGATCTGCTGCGCTCCAGTGCCCGCCAGATGATCTTGCTGTGTTCACGGCAAGCAGGGAAAAGCACAGTCACATCAATACTTGCCTTGCATGAAGCCATCTACCAAGCCCCGGCCTTAGTGCTTCTTCTTTCGCCTTCACTTCGCCAGTCTCAAGAGTTATTCGGGAAAGTCAGAGACGCTTATGAGATGTTGCCGGATGCGCCCAAAGCATCACGAGATACAGCACTTCAACTGCGCTTCTCTAATGGCTCGCGCATTGTCGCTTTGCCGGGAAGTGAAGCCACAATACGCGGCTACAGCGGCGTGTCTTTACTCGTGATTGATGAGGCATCAAGGGTGCCCGATGAGTTATATCAGGCCACACGGCCCATGCTGGCGGTCAGTGGCGGGCGTCTGGTGCTTCTCTCGACTCCCTTTGGCAAGCGCGGCTTCTTTCACCACGAATGGACCGAAGGCGGCCCCGATTGGCATAGAACGATGGTTGACGCTTACCAGTGTCCGCGTCTGACAAAAGAATGGTTAGACAAAGAACGTGAAGCAATCGGCCAATGGTGGTTTGCTCAAGAATACCTGTGTCAATTTGTTGAGACTGATGACACTGTTTTCTCTTTCGACGATATTCAAGCGGCCCTTAATCCTGACATTCAACCCTTCTTTGGGAGCGACTATGAATACTGAATACTTTGTTGGTCTTGATCTTGGCGAAAAGAGAGACCCGACCGCCCTTGCACTCTTAGAGCGTAGAGGCACCACAGCCGAGCCGCAAACGCTTAGTTTTCAGGTAAAGCACTTGCAGCGCTTTCGTCTCGGGACTTCGTATCCTGAGATTGTCCGCACAGTGACAGCGATGCTGATGCGCTCTGAGTTTATGCGTGATGAAGAGATTCAGCGGGGCGCACATATCGAAGTGAGAAGATCATGGGTGCAGACAACTCTTGTGATTGATAACACTGGTCTCGGGCAGCCCGTCACAGAGTTATTCAGGCAGGCAGAGCCCCGAGCAGAGATAGTGAGCGTCACGATTACCGGAGGCGACAAGGTAACGAATGATGCGGACAGCTACAGGGTGCCCAAGCGCACGCTTGTTGCCGGCGCACAGGTGGCCTTACAGACCCGTAGATTGCAGATTGGCGCAGCGCTTCCCTTTGCCGATACGCTGGTGCGAGAGCTGGAGAATTTTAAGGTCAAGATCAATGACAACGCGAATGATATTTACGGGGCGCGAAGTGGCGAGCACGATGATCTGGTCTTAGCGGTCTGTTTGGCTGTGTGGGCTGGCAATACCTTTGATAATTCGCCTTACGAAGAGAATAGCCCGTTAGGGCGAGTTATGTTAGATCCGCTGGGGCGGGCGGTGATGGATTGGTGATGAGATGAGCACAGATGGTTCCAGATATGTCATTAGTATGAGACGCATCTTGATTTGATGGCGCATATTCACGTTTCAGAATGTGATTAGGAAACCGGTTTCCTTTTTGTGAAACCTACGATTAATGCTTCTTTTCGTAGTTCAATAAATCTTGACGGCGAATGATCCACGACCGGCGCGGACCTCTCTTCTCTGCCTTGAGTTTCTTTGACTTGATCGCGCCTTCAATCTCCCCTCTCGACAATCCCGAATAGCGCACAGCTTCATCAATCGTCAGGCGTAGTTTCTCATGCAGCGGTACAGGCGGGGGCATATATTCCAGTATCCCGCCGACCAGCGCCGCGTGCTCTCTAAGTTTGTCACGGGTGACTGTCACGCCAACATTCGGTGTCATGACACGAAATGTTGGCGTGACAGTCATGGGTGACAGAGATGTGCCACCTTTACGTGCGGCGGCCTCTTCGCGCAATCTCTGGCGCTCATCTTCTGGCATATCTCGCCACTGGCGCAGCTCATCGCGATCATAGACAACTGCGCCCTTTTTCCCGGTTGTAATGGTCTTAAAAATACCGTCAGCGGTGAGACGTTGAAGGGTGCGAACGCTAACATCCAAGAATTTAGCGGCCTCTTCTTTGTTCATTGAATCCCCTATTGGCATGGGTGACAGTCACGACAGCGAGCGGTGTCAGAGGGTATCACGGCATGGGTTAAAGGTGAATCTTTCGTTGTAGGCCATTCTCGCGCAAGTGTGGGCGTGATAGTGAATCGAGTCGCAGTTTTTGCAACTTGATTTTTTGCCCGCGTAGGCGTGATAAAACCTGACATTTTCCTGACACGTTGAACCCCTGCTCGCGTGGGCGTGATGCTCGTCACGTTAACTTGTCGGCGCGCGCCGACGTTGAACCCCTGCTCGCGTGGGCGTGATGGGAACATTGTGCCGAATTCGGAACAAGGTAGGGTTGAACCTCCGCCCGCGTGGGCGTGATTTTTCTAAGGACTCTATTTGTTCCTGCACGCGCGTTGAACCTCCGCCCGCGTGGGCGTGATTAAACGGATACCTATGTCAACTAAAAAGATACCGTTGAACCTCCGCCCGCGTGGGCGTGATACGGAGAACATTCCGCCGAAATCGGCGGAATGTGTTGAACCTCCGCCCGCGTGGGCGTGATGCCACTCCTGATACAACGGCAAGCGGTACATTGCGTTGAACCTCCGCCCGCGTGGGCGTGATCCCGTGCAGCGCGGGATAGTGATCTTTACGGCCGTTGAACCTCCGCCCGCGTGGGCGTGATAATGAGAGCGAAATGATTTCGCTCTCATTCTTCTTCGTTGAACCTCCGCCCGCGTGGGCGTGATACTGGCTTTTACTGGCAAACAAAAGAGGCGAGCCAGTTAAGGCCCGCCCCTGATTCATTTTCCACCGTGGAAAATAGATCAACTCTTCTGCCGCCGCTTCTCTTCCTTCGCGGCATGAGCATCCAAAGCCCGCTCGACGTAGT
>MWWH01000608.1_pt1 | contig 10195 bp, 16 predicted proteins | sample 1047231 | NCBI WGS metagenome assembly MWWH01 (sample SAMN06349967, study PRJNA376086) | soil metagenome | isolation source: MG3-2 sample Antarctic (ecotone) soil | place: Antarctica | collected 2015-01-13 | reverse complement strand
TCGTCAAAGTCCGTCGAACAGATTACCACAAAGATTATTGCTGTAAATCGTGATTTGCATCAGTGAATCTAATAGTGAGATAAACAGGTGTCGCCGCCCGGCTGGCGCGGACGGATCAGGTGATGGGGAGACGGCCGCGCACGCTTCGCACGCGCTCAAGGCCGGGCGGCGACACCTCCGGACCTGGCGAGGCTCGACGGAAACGGCGAGCGGCGCTGGCGGGGCCCCATCGCCGAGAGTGGCAATGCTGCCGCGTGGAAGGGCTACGCAAGGCGGGGCGGCTGCTCAGCGCCCGTTGCCGGCGCTGGCTTCGTCCGTGGCCGGCGTTTTCGCCGCGGCACTCGCCTTGAGGTACGCAGTGAGTGCGGCGAGCGTGGGGGCTGAGTAACGGCGCGCGAACAGCGCCGGGTCTGCGCGCTGTTCGCGCGCGAGCTTTTCGTAGAAAGGGTTAGGCTCGAACGGACGAGGCACGTTGAGATTATCGGACGCCGAATCGCCGGGCGGCGCGGATCGAGTGCTCATGTCGTGCGCGGATCCCTTCCGTAAAACGGCGGCAACCGCCCGCCCGATCTCTCGAACAGAGATCGGAATCCCTCCTGCTGCTCGACGAAAGGCGGCGCGCACTCGACACAGCGCCCAGGCGCCGCCGCCGGCGTCAGCAGCTCCGCGAAGAGCGGCGTGGCGCAGCCCGGTTTGAGGCACCCGCCGATGACGGTCAACGCGATCCCTCCGGAGCTCGCCGCGCTGAGCCCAACAGCGGCGACAACCTGAGAGGGGCGGTCACGAGACTGCCGCGCGCGCCTCACGCGGCAGTCTCGTGACCGCTCAGGTTAGGGCACCGGCGCGAGCCATTGCCGGGCACGGTTTCCCAGCCGCTGCCGAAGCAGTGTGGACACTCCGGCGGGCATTTGCGCGGCGCTGGCGGGATGGCAGCGAGCGAGGCGTTTTCGCCGGGGCTCCCGACGGCTTCGCCCGTGCGCGGGTCGATGGCATGCTCCTCGCACCAGCGCGCGACCCGTTCGTTCCACTCTCCAGTCCTTCTCGCCGTGCTCGCCCAACCCGACGGGTTACGAATCTCGGGCTGGTTGCGGGCGTAGCGTTCGAAGGTCTTGAGCGGGAATTCATCCACACACACACCTTCTGCCGGAGCGCCGACGGCGCGGAGGTTTGTGTGTGTGTGTTTTGTTCCCTGTGTCCTTTGTGGACTATGTCCTTTGTAAGGCGACGGGTTTTCAGGCGACGGTGACTCCGGCGACGGTGGGACCGTGGACGGGTTTTCAGGCGACGGTGACTCAGTTTCGGTGTGGTATGGATTGAGGTCAGGCGTTTCGTAAACCGCGATCTCCGTCGGTCCGAAGCGCCCGCGCTCGCCCCTCTCCTGGCTCTCGCGCCCGACGCCGGAGGCGTAGCCGAACCTCTGCAACTCGTGGAGCATCTTGCGCAAGGCGTCGCGCCCGGCACTTCCCTGCTTTTGCAGGTGGCTGACTCTAATCTCCCAGTCGGTGGGCAGGCTGAGCAGGTAAACGAGCAACCCGCGCGCCTCCCAGGAGAGCCGCTTGTCTTGGACGGTGGCGTTGGAGACTTGCAGATAGTCCCGCTCGTGACGGTGGATGCGGAAGACGGTTTCAGGTTTTAGAGAATCACCGTAGAGATTTTGTTGGTCGGCAAGTTTGTTTGTCATAGGCTGAAAAACTCAAAAGGCAGAGCCACCGCCCTGCTGAAAGCGTGATGGCTCTACCTTTTTGTTTTTCGCGCGCGTATAATCGCGCGCGAAACTGAAAACGTTTCCGCGGTCAGCAGTCCGCGTTAGCGCTCAACCGGTACAGGGCCTAGGAATCCGAACCGGTTGGGCGCTTTCAATTTTCGTCGCTCACGTTACGACGGGCTTCACGCTACAACATTAAATCCGGCTTTGTCCCAGACAATAAATTGTCTGGAAAAACCAGACACCGCCTGTCTGGTTTCTACAATCCCTCTATCACGGCGCGAATGAACTTTCGGCACCACTGTGTTTCACCGGGAAAGCGATCCTTTATGCCTTCCACACGGAGTTTCCTCCTTAACTGATCTCCGCTTGCCGGCGTACCTTTGGCACCAATATTCAGCTCGGCAGCGATCTCTATTTCCCCGACCAGGCGAAGTCGCTTATCGTTCGAGATGTTTAATAACTGCGCCCGGCCCCACAATGCTTTGATTGCTTCGACGACCTTATCTTCAAACGTCTGGACAGTGGTCCCTTGCTGCTGCATCTCAGCGAGCCTCAGTTCCGCGATCCTCTCAGCGAACGCATCCCGATCTTCCCAACACACGCGACATACCTTTCCGAGCCTGCTGATGTGGGCGAGTATTTGGGCTCTATATGCAGAACACACCAAGAAGTGGAGAAGGTCCCGCTGTAAAATGATACTGGCGGAGAAACTGTCATGCAGGAGTTGAAGTGTGCTTAGTGAAGAAGATTATGCGGAGGCGTGTCGGCGATACAAAGACCTACGGACGAAGTTACCAGAACGGCAGCGTTACCATGCTTTGATTCTGGCGACGCAAGGCTACAGTTATCGAGAGATCGGACGCATTCTCTTGGTAGACGAAGAATCAATCAGCCAGTGGGTGACACTTTATCAAGCGACGGGGCTCGCTGGTCTCAAGAACCATCCGGGTTGGGGCGGCGAGCACGGGCAGCGGTTCTTGGGTGCCGCGCAGCTTGAAGCACTAAAACAAAGGCTGGCCGCCGAAGCGATGCCGGGCACAAAGTTGGGCAGCGGGTGGACGGGCAAGGCCATCAGGAAGTTGATTCGTGACGAGTGGGCTGTGAGCTACAGCAGAAGCGGGGTGCGTAAACTGCTTTGTGAGATGGGGTGGAGTTACCAGCGTGGACGTAAGCTCTACATCCGCCGCAGTGCGGAAGAACAAGCGCGCTTTGTGTTAGAAACAGAAGAAGTCTTAGCCAAATATGCTGAAAGCGGCGCGGCGGTCGTGCCACTGGCAGGCGATCAAAGCAAAGTTTATCTGGAAGCGACGCTCTCTAGACGGTGGAATCCACGCGGGCAGCAACCCTTAGTCGCTGATGGCGCACGCGAGAAACAAGCCGAAAACATCTACGGGGCGATTCATCTCGGGACGGGCGCAGAGAGCAGTACCTTCTGCATTGACTGGCAGGACTCGGACGCGACCATCGCGTGGTTGGAGATGATGTTGGCAGAACACCCTCGGGGGCAGATTTTGTTATGGATCGATGGAGCATCGCACCACACGAGCGACGAAGTGGAAGAGTGGTTGGAAGCGCATCTGCGCCTGACGGTGATCCGTTTCCCGGCCTACACGCCGGAGGAGAATCCGAAGGAGGCGATGTGGAAGGCACTAAAGGAAGAAGTCTCCCATCATTGCTGGCATGAGACGATGGCGGATTTACGGAAAGCCATCAATGATTACTATCAGACAACAAAGCAGCACACTGTCAACTTTCTGGCGAAGTTCGGATACAGGTGGAGCGCGGGCAGGCTCTATGCGCTATCCGGGTAAGAATCCACTTCTTGGTGTGCGCGGCATATAGATTCCTTGCGGATGTGTTGGCATGTCGCATACACGATGGGCACCATTTCTTGATCGTCCTCTTGTGAGAGAAGAACTTTCGTCCCGTTCTCCAATGTGCGATCCTCGGTGTCCTTACGGTGGCCGCCCTCACGACGGAGACAAGCTTTGCATAGCCCACGCCAGTTGCGTTTCTTGAAATACCCTCTCCAGCCGAAGTCTTTACCCAGGCAGTCGGGATAGCCCTTATTTGCGTTCGCGCAGATGAATGCGCGTCTTTTCGCCGTCGGATTCCCCGGGTCAAATTCCTTTGGTAGAGGAATCGCTCCCGATGAATGTTCAGGGTATGCGACGGCGAGCCTTTTTAAGTAACCGGAACACGGCATACAGTTCCCCGTCGCGCCCACGCTGAACTGTCTGTTACGTGTCCCCTCACAGTTGGGGCCGCCAATCGGGCAAGTGACCCAACCGCGACGCGGGTTCGTCGGATCAAGCCTAACTTTCCCACCGACGCGCAGCTCCTTAACAGCGGGTATCTTGCGATTGCGTAGCTTGCCCAGGCCCGATATGAACTCGTTCTGCTCGACTGCTTTACTCATGTCTTACAGTTCCCGTCTGTCGTTCCTGATTTTGAATTCGACCCGCCCGTTACGTCAGGAATCCGCGACTGTCCCCGCGCTGATCAGGCGCAGGTAAGGCGAGCCGAAATTGATTGAATTAATCGAACTTCAAATAGAACTCCGCCGCCAGTTTCAATGGCACTGTCACGCCGGCAGGCAGCATGAATTGCAGATGGTAAGTGCCGGGATCGAGGCGCTGTCGCAGCCGCGACGACGTTAAAGCTTCTTTCGCCGCCAGCCGGTGCTGAGCCGTGTCAAGGATGTAGCAATTCACCGCCGCCCCCGAAGTGACCTTGTAGCCGCCGACGATCCGCGCGTTCGTCGCGCCCGCGGGCACGGTGATCTCGAAAGACGTTGGCTGATCAGCCGCCACGTCGAAAGACTGATTGACGACGGTCTCGACGTGCCCCGCCTGATCCGCCGCCTGCGAGCCGCCGGCGAAGTGCAGGTAGAGGTAGGCTCCGCACGAAGCGAACAGGATCAGCCCGAGCGTGGCACCGCCGATGACGACGGCGCGCCCCACCTTCTCGAACAGAATTTCGAGCTTCCCGGCGAGCGTTTGGTTGCGCTTCGAGTATGGGAATCTGGAGCCGCATTGCGGACACTTCGAGTTATCAGGAGACATCCAGTGCCGGCAGCGGTGGCACTGAATTTTATTCCCCTTTGACGTGTTGCACTTCGGGCAGAGGCTCTGGATATTCTCGACGGTGGTAGGTCCACCGAGGTCGAAGGGGAACTTATGATCGTAATGGATGAACTCGGTATGTACTCCGCAATTCTGGCAGGTGTGATGGTCGCGCGCGTTGACGGCGCGCTTGACGTGCTCCGGGATGTTACGGCTCGGCTTCGCTGTTTTTGTCTGGTGACTCATGGTGAGGAGTTCGCTCTTTAGAAGCCGTTTGAAAATTCCAGAATGACCGACTTTCGTTTGGTTTTACTGCGGGTTTGAGGCGCGATTTTTAGTCGTGTAACGTCTTAAGTCCTCAAATTCACAGCGAAACTGCGCGGGCTGGAATCTTCAAAACGAATTTCCAAACAGCTTCTTAGGAGACCAGTCTCGGGACTGTCCAACTGCGTGACTATCGTGAGGCAGTTCCCTCGCCCACCGACCCTTCACCCATCTCCTCACAGATGTCAGCCCAGCCGCGCGCCGGCTGGAGCAGGAAGCCCGCCCCGTGCTGCGGAAGCCTCGCCACTGCCTCACGACTCTCTAAGTGATCCACCGCCTCCGTCACTTCATCTTCAGAGAGCCCGACAGCAGCCGTCAGCGACCCTTCAGCGACGCCCTCGCCCTCAAACTCCGCACGGTGCTCGTAGAGCCATCCCAGCACACGCTCTGACTTCTCGTTATGCTTCGGCCTATGCTCATCAGCCATCACTCACACCTCCCGCTCATGCAAACCAACCACCCCACAGAACAGCGCGCTCCGTGCCAAGCCACGACCGCTCTCGCCCTCAACTTCGTTGCCACGCCAAGCCCATATTTAATCAACCCCGCCTCCCTAACTCTGCCGATCTGTGCAAAAGTTCTAACTCGTTAATGCCGATGGACTTGATCCCGATTTTCGCGCGCGCCGATTTTCGGGAGTCCCAAAATGGTAACCGGCCCCTATTTGTGTGCTCAATTATCAATTTTTTACACCGCGGTTGGCACGGATTTCTCGCCGCATCTTCCCTTTCGACTTTCACTTACGAAGACAGCTCATCGCGGTTTGCAATATGGTGTGCACCATATTCGCCGTCGCGATCTCTCGTCGAGCGGGACGCAATATGGTGCGAAAGTTCTAAAACGATCATGTCGTTCGGCTTAGTCACGATTTCCGGCTTTGCCGAATATGGTGCTGCACCATATTGCCGTGGCCATCCGCTTCGAGGCGTCGCACAATATGGTGCGAAACTGCGAAGTCGTTAACGTGATGAGGGTTGATCCACTTTTCTTCCTCGATCCGAATATGGTGCAGCACACAATGGTCGTGAGCGTCTATGCGGGCTCGTCTTCCGTCGGCTCGATAGTGCCGCGCTCGCTCGCGTACCCGTGCTGTGCGAGCGCGATTGATCTGATCTGGTGCCACTGCGCGCGGCGGAAGTTCGGCGCGAACTGCTCTTCGAGATCGTTGATGCTCGCGCCGTCCTGAAGCAGCGATGTCATCAGCCGCGCCTGCTCCTCGATCTCGTCATGCGACAGCTCCGGCTTCGACGACGCGGCGGAAGCCATGCCGGCAGTCGCTTCGCTCACCTCGCGCTCGATCTGGCGGGCGTCAGCCTTGCGCAAGCGGCGGCGTAAATGTTCGGCGAGGAAGGCGGGAGCCGACGTGACGCTCGTGCGCGCGGCGGCGATCTTCAATTCAGTGGTGAGCAGTTCGGCGACATCTTTCCAACGCTCGTGGTCAGAAGCGGAAGGCTCTTTGCCGGTGACTTCCCTGCTCGCCTGTTTGAGCGAAGCGACCAGCCCGGCGAAAGCCTCATCATCAGTTCTCGCGTGAAGATCATTTGATGATGACGGCTGCGCCGGGACCGGGTTCGACAATGGATCATTTCTATATTTAATAACCCCTGCAATATCTACCCCGGTAACAGGGGTAGCTGCGACCCCCGTACCCCTGTCAGAATTGTCCCCGGTCGCTACCGGGGTCGTTACAGGGGTCGTTGCAGGGGTAGTGATCCGCTTCGTGAATGGATCTATCTCGATCCCGGCGGACTTGCGCCTCTGCTCGATGTCCCGCGGCTTGTGGACGCGGTAGCGCGGCCCCATCGGGCTCCCCGGCGCGTATGCGACGATCTCGATGGACAGCTTACTGATGAGCCCGTCGATGGCGCGCCGCACGGTGCGGTCGGATCGGATGCCGGTCTTCTTCATCAGCTCTGCCGGTCCGAAGTGCCGCTCGCGCAGATTCTTGCTGACAGTCTCGCGATACATGATCGAGTAGACCTGGGACTCCGACGCGGTATGCGTCGCATCGAGATACTGAGGCTGCTGGCGCTCGCCGCCTTCAAAGAGGGCTTGCCCCGACTCGGTTACAGGGGTAATTACCGGGGTAGCTACAGTGGTAATTACAGGAGTCGTTACCGGGGTAGATGGCGGGGTGGCAGGCGGTGAATCGGCGGGCGGCGCGTACTCGGCAAGCAACGCGTTAAGGGCCGGTGAAGGCTTCGGCTTCGACGGCGCTTCGAGCGCCTTACTGAGCGAGGCTTCGATGTCGAGCTTGTGCTGCTTCTTGTTCATCGCCGAGCAGTTCCTTTATTTCGCGGATGAGCTGGTAGAAGGCGAGCGTCGCCGGGGAAGAGGAGTCGATCTCGACCACGGCCTTGAGACCCGCCGTCGCCTCGCCGACCGAGACGAGACGCGGGATCGTGGTGTGGAAGACGAACTCCTCCGTGAATTTCGAGATCACCTGCTGGCGCACCTGCTTGTCGAGATTCTGGCGCGCGGCGTGAATCGTCGAGAGCGCCATCACGAACTGATCGGGCGAGTGCGCCTGGCGCACCTGCGCAACGACTCTCAGGAGCTGCTTCAAACCGAGCAGCGCGAAGAGGGAAGTCTCGATGGGGATGATCACGAGATCGGCGACGACGAGCCCGTTCAGCGTGGGCACGCCGAGCGCGGGCGGCGTGTCGATGACGCAGTAATCGTAGTGCTGCGACGCGGGCGCGAGCTTTTCCTTGAGGCGCAGCTCGCGCGAGACGACGAGCGCGTCGAGCGCCGGGGAGACATCCGAGTCGAGCGATGAGGGAAGCAGATCGAGGCGCGGGCGCGACTTGATGACGAACTCGGAATAGTCGGCGCTCGGATCGAGCATGAGCCGGTGCGCGGTCTTGCGCGACTCCTCGATCTCCGCCAGGTCTGCGCCGAGCGCCGCGCTGAAGTTCCCCTGCAAGTCGAGATCGACGGCGAGCACGCGCGAGCCCTTCGCGGCGAGGGCGACGGCCATGTTAAGCGCCGTCGTGGTCTTGGCGCATCCCCCCTTGTGGTTGGCGATGCAGATGGTTTTCACGTCCGTCCCTCCGGCCTCAGTGATTATTCGGATCGTCAACCGCCAGCCCTTCGGCGGGGCCGGCTGCCAGTAAGTCTTTATCGGCGGTGATGAAGCTCAACGCCGGCAGATGTCTCGCGCGCCGCCGCTCTTCGGTATGGAGCGCCGCCGCCAGTTGCACGGAGTCGTAGCCCCGGAGCGCGTGCGACTCGGCGAGCAGCATGGCGCTCTCGACGAGCGCGGGCGTGACCTCGACGACGCGGAACCGGCGGGCGAAGTCCGCGCGGAAGAGTGCGGCGGCGGCAGATGCGTCCGCCGCGGAGATCTTCGACTCCCGCTTTTTGCGCATGACTGCCGCGATCATCTCCGCGCCGGTGATGCGCGCGACGAAGACGTGGTGACGCGCTGCCGGGTCGAGAAGCGCCGTCACCCAGGCGGTGCCCGTCTCGGTCGCGTAGCGCTTCACCAGGGCGCTCGTGTCGAAGAAGTAGGCTGCCACGCTTCAGCGACGCTCCTCGACGATCATCTCGGAGAGCGGCTGCCCTTCGACCGTGATCGGCTTGTAAGCGCGATACTGCCGCACTTCCTCGTCGGTCGCCGTGAGCGGTCGCACCGGGCTGATGAAGCCTTCCGCCGCCAGCTCCCGCTCGAAAGCGTCCTCGAGCTCGTCTTCGTTTACCCTCGACCCATCAGGCTCCGAGAGCAGGGAATCGACGAGATCGCGCACCTGGTGCAGCTCGTCCGCGCCGAGCGTCTTAACCTCTTCCTTGATCTTGTCCAGCGTGGCGCTCATTTCGTTTCGCCTTTCAAATTCGTAATGGGGCGACGCCCCATTCGCCTGCCGGCGATTTTTGCTTGAGGACGATCTTCAATCCCCACTCTTCATCCGGGTGTCCGTGGTGATAGCTCCACTCGAGCACTTCAAACGCCCCATCGTGTCCATGGACGGTGACGATCATGCCCTTGTAGAGGGTGATCGGGAGGAGCGAATCGGCACTTCCTAGCCTTTGGCCGTCTTCGAGGTAGAAATAGGTGCCGCCGGCGCTCCCGCTCATTTTTTACTGCCTTTCTTCCGGCCGGCTCCGTTGGCTTTCGCCTTCGTTGCCGGTCTGCCACGTTCGGGCAGATCGAAGCCAGTGAGGTCACTTTCAGGGATCATCCAGACAGAGCCGCGGGGGGTTTCCAATTGACGAGCGTTCTTAAATCGCTTCTGCACACACCACAGCCTCACTGTGGAAGCGCCGACGCCTAATCGCTCTGCCGCTTGCGTGGTCGTTAATTCGGTGGCACTCATAACCCACCTTATAGCGCACCCGCTAAAAAAAGGCAAAAGAAAAGTTAGCGCGTGGCGCAGATTTATCTTGACTATTCTTGGCGCATGCGCTAAGATTCGCCACAGGTTAGGGAATGAAACGAAACGGAGAGACCACGATGACGGCTCAAGAGAGGATCGAAAAGATCGAGCGGACGATCAAAGCCATGAAGCGCGACGGGATGAGCTGCGCTGAGGCTTGCGGCGACTACGAAGCTGGCGACTCCATCAATCTCACCGCCGAATGCGCGCTCGAACTCCTGTGCGACCTCAGAGCCGAACTTGAGCCGGAAGTGACTGACGAACGGATCGCCGCCTGAGGGCGATCCGCGACCCGGAAGGGAAGGAGGCAAGCGATGATCGAGATTCTGCGCGCGGTGAAGCCGGGGAGGACGGCGAAGCGCGCGCAGGCTGGTAGCGCCGCGATGCGCACACCGAAGGGATGCGGTGCGCCGGAGTCACAGCTCCGGCGCACCCCGAGTCACATCAACAGCAACTTGGAGGGTGGCCCGATGCGACTGAGACAAGACTTTATCACACCGGCACTATTGCCCGTGGTGTCGCGCCTAGAGCACTTACGCCCCGGCGATTTCGTGCTCGTCTGGAACGGGCGGAAGGAGAGAAACATCTGGCAACGAATCGCGCAGATCGAAGTAAGCGGCGGGCGCTTGAAGCTCCGAGTTGAGGGCACGCCGTTCTTTTTCGATGAGGCGCTGGTGATCTCTTACGCGGCCCTCGCCGCGCCCGGCGACGCCGGCAGCCGC
>MWWH01000607.1_pt1 | contig 10198 bp, 9 predicted proteins | sample 1047231 | NCBI WGS metagenome assembly MWWH01 (sample SAMN06349967, study PRJNA376086) | soil metagenome | isolation source: MG3-2 sample Antarctic (ecotone) soil | place: Antarctica | collected 2015-01-13 | reverse complement strand
CGAGATCACAGATGAAACCGATTGGAGTTTGCCAGACCTTCCGGTAAGGCTCATCAGCTTTGAAAAGGTTACTGTGACTACCGAAGATGAGGGCAGGTGTGATTGATCTATTCTTTATATTGCAAATTACTTTGACTTATAGAGTCCGATAATCATGATTATGTTTGGTGATAATGAAAATGGATGATGGTTATCGGACGGAAGCGCAAGATGTTGCGGACAGAGTTTGAGAAGTAGGGTTCTTTGCATCGTAAAGCGTAGCCGTAAGTAACGCTTTTTCATTTAGCCGCAAATCTGCGTCCGACCTCAAGATGTTGTGCTTACATCAATAGTCCTGAAGCTTCACCGCTTTCTGTCTCTTCAGCCCAAAGCAAACAGCCGAATGTTGACCCGAACGCCTCTCTCAGAGCCTCTTGTAAACTTCTGGCTTGAACGACTGCGGTATGCCCGATCCATCCGTCCGTGCGCGGCCATATGTCGAGGGCGACATCGAGGCCCATCTGCTTTGCTTCATCTGATGACTCCGCCAGCTCTACATGCGCGGCTAGTCCAATCGGTGAGGAAAGACCCATCTCTCCGTCACGGTGATGAAGTCGATACTCAATGCGCCCTTCCGCTTGCTCTACAACTTCCATGAACTCAGGGTCGGGTTTCACGGCATAAAGCGCCATGACGTACAGCTTGAGATTGTTCACGATGTCCCTCTTTGAGTTTAGTTGCCCATACCGCCTCGAACGGCACCGACAAGCTGGCGTTGAATCTGCCGTTCGGATTGATAAAAACTTTGCGCGTTTTGCGCGTGAATGTTGAAGTTATAGTGGTGATGATTAACGGCAGGCGCGCCGCCGCTCTTACCACTCGTGCTGTAATTATTCACAACAGGAGGAACGTAAGAATCTTTGCTGACAAAGCCGCCTGCAGCGAAGGCTGGGAACATACCTGTGCGCTGCATGAATGAGCCGAGCAGCGCGGCGGTGCGTTCGCGGTGTTTCGGATCGGTCGAAAGCACCATTTCATCGTAGCCGCCTTCGGCCACCTGAATGAGTTTGCCGCCCGTTGCCGCTTTGATCGTGCCGCCGACGGCAAAAGCTCCACCGAAAAAGCCGCCCGCCGAACCCGTGCCGCCACCACCCGGATCGCCCGCGCCGGTGCTGCCACCGCCCGACGCTCCGCCGCTTCCACCTCCAGAGCCTATTTTCCCTATCGCACCGGAAACAGCACCGGACGCAGCCGCGCCAAATAAACCTTTCCAAAATCCGCCCGCCGTATTGCCGATAGCGATGGCGTTTGCCACGCCCGCCAATCCTTGAACTAAATTTTGCGAGATGCCGCCGAGACTAAAGGCCGTCTTTTTCCCTGTCGCATCTATGGCCTGCGTGTTAGCGTCGCCTGCTCCCTTGACCGCGCCGACTGCTGCCTCCCCTGCCTGTGTGATCGCTCCGGGCGTCGTGTCCTTCGATTGATTACCTGTGGCGGCATTCTTGATGGTGTTTACAGTGCTGTTCACGGCAGCCCCGATGCTTTCATTACTCTGGCTGCTCTTTTGACCTTTGCCGCCGCTGAGTTTGCCGGCAATCTTTCCGAGCAATCCTCCGGCGCTATTGTCATCGCTCGTATCGCCGAATAAGACTTTGGAAAGCTTTGCCGTCCCAGCTTTGAGAAGCATCTGCTCTACCATCTTGGAAAAGCCGAGACCGAGCCGCCCGAACATTCCTTTGAAGCCGCCTTCGGTGCTGCCGAGAGCACTTACGAAAGTAGACTGGAAGCCGTCGCCCATCTCCTTCCACGTTTTGTTGCTCTTCTGGATTACACGGTCAGCCCATGCGCCGACGGCTTGATCGGCAGCGGAAACTTTATCTGTGACTTTCGCTACGCCGTCGCCGATGTCAGCGATTAAAGGTTTGAGATTTAGAAATTCCGCTCCAAGCACATGGCTTTCGGTTTTCAATTCCTGAAAGGGAGCTTCAATATCAATCACGATCTGGCCTGTGTCGCGTAGCGTCTGATTAAGCTTGTCCCATATACCGAGAATTTCGCCGGATGCGTCTTTGACTTGACCGATCATATCGAGACGCAAGCCCGCGCCCTGTTCATCAAAGAATTGCGTGGCCGCATTACCTGAAGAGGCAGGACGCGGCGCGCGCGTGAGCATCTTGTTGGCGAAGTAAGCGTTGTCGTTCACTGTCGGCGCGCGCGTGAGCATCTTGTTGGCGAAGTAAGCGTTGTCGTTCACTGTCGGCGCGCCCATATCGCCGCCAACGATGTGGACAGGTAAAGCGTTGCCGCCTCCGATTAGGCGGCTAATCACAGTATCGGCAGCGGGTAACGCTTCACCATACCTGCCGCGTAAATCCTTACGTGGTCGTTGCACCCGCGCCGCCAAGTCGCCCGCGCTCATGCCGCCTTTATCCATCCGTGCGGCGTGCTCAAAGAACATCCGCGCCGCGTTTCCTACGTCCATCGTAGCCGCCACAGAGCCGCCCCATTCTTTGAAAGGCTGCTGCTGGAAAACGCCGTGTGATTGGTGGTCGTTGCGTTTACCTAAATCACCGAGATTAACAAGCTTCGACTCAACGATGCCGGTTGAGATGGCCGCGCGGATGTGTTTGTCGGGTGCGCCCATGCCGCGCCCGACTTCAATGATCTTGCGCGCATTCTCAAGTTGCTCTTTCGTGAGCTTATCGAAACGAAGAAAAGCGCGGCGCGTGCTATTCATCAGCCCGATCTCAAAGCCTTGACCCGCAAACTCGCCAAGTTCAATAAACTTTACTGCGGGTGAGTGAGCGCCGATGCTTGTTGCCAAAGCTTCGATTGAGCCAAGCCCTAAATCCATTGCCGCATTGAGCACTGCGCCTTTGCCAGCCGCGATGCCTTCGGTTACTCCGCTCGTGATGCCACCGCCAAGCAATCCAACGGCGGCGGTTTTAACAAGACCGGAAACGGGCGCAATCATCAGGTTGATGCGTGCCGCAAGACTTCCAGCCAGATCACCTTGATTGAGAGCAGCGCCAATCGTTTCCGAAATATCGCGCGTCAGCGATTCGGTGGCTTTCCCTTGCGCCTGCTGGCGGATGTCTTCAAGATTGCTCATGCGCCCCGTGTAAGTATTCGAGACGCGCGCCATCTGCCCGCCATACTTACGTTCCATCTGCGCGGCGATAGCAGAGACGGCAGCACCACCGTTTAATTGCCCGCGTTCGGCAAGCTTCTGCGTCTGTGCAACAGTTTTGCCGATTGCTTTTGCCAGCAACTCCCACGCTGGCAATCCGCGCTCGGCGAGCTGGTTCATTTCCTCCGCCGAGACTTTGCCTTTGGTCTTCATCTGTCCAAGCGCAAGCAGCACGCCGTCAAGCGATTCTTTGCTGATCGCGCCCGTCGAAGAGACGGCATCGCCGACCGCCGTGAGAATCGGAATCACGTCGCCTGAAGCAAATCCAAACGCTTGCATTCGCTGCGACGCGCCGACTAAATCCTCGAATTGAAACGGTGTCTTGTTGGCGAAAGCTTGTAAGCTAGAAAGATGCTCAAGGGCTTTATCCGAGCCGCCGAGCAACGTCTCAAACCCGATCTTGCTCGTCTCCATAAAGGCATTGAAGCGCACGCCCGCTTCCGCCGCGCCGGTGAGCGGACGCACGAGCGCGCCCGCGAGTTGGCCGATCTGCGGAATGCCTTGAATGATTTCGGAGATGTTGGCGAGGCCGGGAAGAAAGCTGCTCGTTCCGCCGCCGCCGCTGCCCATCTCCCTTGAAGCGCGATTGAATCCGGTTATCTTACTGATGAGTGCGCCAATGCGTGAGCCTGCGCTTTCACTTGCCGAATCAACTGATTTAATTTTTCCGGTGAACTCGGAAGCGCCTTGCCCGGCAGAAACGAATTTCCCGCGCGAGTCGCGCAGCCTGTCGCTGAGATTTCCGACTTGCTTTCCCGCGCGCTCCATTTTGTCGCCGGTGGAGTTTACGGCTTTTCCGGCTTGGTCAATTTTCCCTGTTGATTGATTTGATTCATTACCTACCTGAGTGATCTTCTGGCCGAACTGCTGCGCGGACTTTTCGGTTTTATTGAACTTGGTATCAAGACGGTCAAGCCCGCGCTCTGCCGAGTCGCCATGCCATTCTGCGCTGGCTATTAAATGTGCTATGTCGGTTGCCATTATTTTGTAGCCTCCGATTCAATGCCATGCCGCTGCTGCACGCAGCCTTTCTGAGTGCGTTCGAGGGAGTAAGTCATGGTGAGAGCCTTTCTGTGCTGCCGTGCTTTTTGTAAAGATGCTCGAGATAGAGAAGAACGTCTTCCCGCCTGTCGTGAGGCAGGCCTTTGAAATATTCGACTAAGCGCAGCTCATCAAAATCTCGTTCGTCAGTGCTGCCACGATATATCGCAAGGACTTCCGCTTCCGGGACTTCAAAAGCTTGGGCGAGGCCCCGCAGCGTGTGCTCCGTGATCTCTTTCGTTCGGCCACGTTGAGCATTCCAGACCGTTGCGTTGCTTACCTGGAAGATGCCCGAACGCCTCGCCACCTCGCGTGTGCTGAGGCTGCATTCCTTCATCTTTTGACTAATGTAAGCGGCGAGGGCGGCGCGTCCATGTGGCATGGCAGGTATTAAATGGATTGAACGGTTCGTTCAATTGCATATCAGACTGTTTAATTGATTGAACGATTCGTTCAGTTCATTGGGTGAGCGAAAAGAGACGTGCGGAAAATACGAAAAGCCAGCAAGACAGACCTCTAGCGGTCTACTTTGCCGGCATTTCAGTAGCTTTAGAAACTGAGATTCGGGAGGTCTACAAAGCGTGAAGGGTTTTCTCTCTCCCTGCTTCTGTAAGTCTCGATCTGTTTGTTGGAAAGCTTGCCGAGAAACCGGCAGGCGATGGCACGCGGTGGAGGGCGCGCTTCAAGGATGTTGACATAATTACGCTGTAATGTCTCGCGTCAATTTGACCGGATGACGCAATTGAAATAAAAAGCTTTTCTACACGCGCGCGCGAGAGGCAAACCCCTGATGCAAACCGCCTGAGCTGCTTCCCTGCCCTGTGAGATGACCTAAACCATATTTCGAGAACTGTTTAGACCATGCAGAAAGCTGGTTTGCAGCCCTTCTAATATCGGTTTGCTTATCTCTTCCGCTTGTTGAACTCCTGAGCAATGAGCTTGTTGCGTTGGTATAGACCGAGCGCGATCCGATGCGTAGAATTCAGTGAAGAAATAACGGTTTTATCCTTCTCAATACCAGACAGCAATTCTTCCATGTGGTCTTCACGTTTGAAGGTGCGCGCGACCTCCGCGCGTTGCTCAAACGATAGATTTTCAGTTGCCAGGACTGTTTGCTCCTTTGTGAATTGTCGCTTGTGGGCGACGGGATGTGCAGCTCTATCAAGTTCACTGCGAATTGTTTTCTTGCGCTTTGCGAGGCTTGCCGACGGACACAGCCGGACGCCTGATTTCAGAGAGAAGTTCGCGCACGTCGTCCGCGATTAGGGACAGCGAGCCACGTAGTTTCCAACGCTTTTCGACAGCGACGGCCATCTCCTCAATGCGCGCGAGCTTCAGCAGGCGCGCCTGATCGGTTTCCATCTGCTCGCTCATCTTGGTTTGCGCTCCTGTCCCTGCATTTGCTCGTGCTCGCGCTTCCGCTTTTCATACTCTTCGAGTGCCAGACGTGTTGAAAGACTGAAACCGTCGAAGGTCTTGCGATCCGTGCGGCGCATAGTGATGAGCCGCTCATAGAATCTGTTTGGCTCGAAGCCTTGCGCGGTAGCCGGTTCCGTTTTTACTGTCATGGTCTTATTCCTCGAAGTTCTCTGCGTGGTCGGGCCGATGAGCGTTCACTGCTAATTCGCGTATCAAGTCATTCATCTCCCGGCGCGCGCGTTTGATTCTCGCCAAACTTGCAAAAGGCACCTTGGCGCTCATCGCCGCGTCGTGGGCAAGATTCAAATCGAACGCCGAACGCTTCGCCAACTCCTTGCAGCGCACGAGCGCGGAAGATTCCTGTTTGCGAACTATTCCCATTGCTCTTTCAACTCTGCGCGGGCGCGCCGCGCGGCTTCCTCATGCGACAAACCGCCATCTTCAATCAAGATTGCAACGCGCTCACATAACTCGTCATCGTCAATTTCCGTCAAAGCAGGCCCGGGCGCATCCAGCAAGTATTTAAGTTCGAGCGGCGGCGACGCGGCGGGCGCGGACGCTGTAATTTCCACACTGGCGAGCGTCACGCTCGGCTGATTGAGGCACGCGAAGGCACGATCCCAGATCGCATTTTCTTCCGGCGTCGGCTTCCGCTCCGGCTCGGGTAGTGTCGTACCTTCTTCTTCTTTAGGTACGACATAAGCAGGCACGCCTCCATCGTCCGGGGGGGTACCCGACAAAGTGTCGGTGTAGGAATCAACTTCTTTGTTTGCAACACTTAATTTTTCGACTAACAAGGCCGCTTCCAACTCGGCCATCTGTCGGCGCAGGTTTTCCATCGCCTCGCGCAACTCATCACCCTGTCCATTGACGAACGCCCGGCGCTGCTGCTCCGGCATATCTTGGAGTGTGACTTTCGCGCTCGTGAGTTTCTTGGCCGCGCCGGTTAAATGTGAGAGCGGGGTCTGTATGGATTGTGTGCGCTTCCCTTTTCGCAGGCTCGGCGGCGCTTGCGGGATGTCATCGTAGAAGAGGCGCGCCGCTTTCTCGATTGCTTGGAGACGGTCGCCGCTCCGGTACTCGGCAGAGGCGCGCGCGTGCGCGACGGCCTGCTCCAGCGCATCGGCAAAGGTGATGCGATACTTGGTCGGCAGATAGCGTTTCTCGCCGCTGACGTAAGCTCCCTGCTCGATGCCCATCGGCCAGAAGTTTTTCTTCTGCGCCTTTTCCATATACGCCTTGCGCCAACGCTGGACGGTGCGCTCGTCGCAGCCTGCGATCTTGGCAACATCTTTATCGTAAAGCTCGATGCTGTCTTGGCCGTCGCCCATGATGCCGATGAGCGCCAGAATCAAATGGCTTTCGGAATAGTCGAACCCGGCGAACAAGAAAAAGAATTCCGTTACAAGATTGCCGTCGGCCATATCCGAGATAATCGACTCGGCGCGCGGTGTGGCATCCGCTCGCGTTATCTGGCGCTTCAGGTAAGCCGGTTTTAAATCTTTAAAGGAAGCAACGTTGGTACTCATTACGCGGCCACCTCCTTCTGTGAAGCGACGGCGAGCAGGTAATCATCAATTCCCTTCCACTTGTCCGGCCACATGCGCACGCGCACATTGAAGCGCGCTATTTCGAGCTGTTCGACAAGGCGAAATAGCGCGGCCTCTACTTCAGGCTTTTGCTTGAAGTCCATGTCGAAGGCGACGTACACGGTCTGGAGTTGCGGAAAGTCTCTTTTGAGATTGGCGGCGAATCTCTCGCCAAAGCATGACGGCGCGTTACCGATAACAGGTTGGTTGAGAAGATGCGCGGCGACTTTCGATTTAAGTATGCCTTCGGCGATTGTTACTTCGCGCGCGTCCTTCATCATGTGCGAGTTCGCGTAGCTCGACGGCGCGCCCGATGACGCGCCCGCCTCGCGCGGCTTGCCCGCGCGATCCTCGGCGCTGCTGATCCAGATGTACTTTCCGAAATCTTCATCTTTGCGCGCGCGCGTGCGGCGATACATGAGCGCACTGATGCGCGCGTGCTGGTCGCGCGCCGGGATGATGATGCCGGTGTCAGTCCAGACGAGACGCGGCGCACCATGCTCTCGATAAAATCCGGCGACGCCCGTTAAGTCGAAGTCTTGCGCGAGGCGGCGCGCCGCGTGATCGGCTTCGCCTCTGGTCGGTGTGCTTCTGAATTGTTCGCGCTCGATTACTTCATCATTCAGGCCGCGCGCGCGCAGGCTCGCACGGTCGGCCTGCGATAGCTGAAGCTCGCGCAAGAGAGCCGCATAGACGGTGTGGCGGCGTGCTTCGTCGGCGACGTTGACCTTGGGCGCGGCTGCCGGTGCAGTCGGCATCTGTGGTAAAGGCGCGCCTGATGTTTCGATGAGGCGATGTAGATACGCGCCGTTGCGCGCGGTCTGGAAGCTGCCGGATGCGACACGCATACAGAATGCGATTGCGCCGTCGGAACTTACTCCGCAGAAGTCACGATGGCCGCAGATTGCGCATGGAGCTTTGCGCGAGACGCGCGCGATCCGTCCGCTGTGTGATGACGGCTGATGTGATGTTGTGCGACGGGCGAAAGTCGATGGCTGCACGCTCATGCTGCCACCGCTTTCCCGAAGGAATCGTTTTCGCGTCTCAAGCGGTCGCACTCTTGCGCGAGTTGGCTATTCATCTCTTCGAGCCGTGCAACGTGAAAATTGCACCCTCGGCAAGTGCAACCTATTTTCGATGGCGGAACGAGTGAAGGATGGCGCGCCGGGATGTTTTTCCTTTCGGCGCGCACAAGCATTTGAGTTTGTGGCATAGCTGAGTAACCTGAAAGGGAGATTATCGTCGAGCTTGCGCACTCGAAATAATCTCCCTCCGGCTGCTCGGACAGATGCTATAATCCGTCCGAAACTAAAAATGTTTCCGCGGCGCAAGTCGCGTTGGGCGCTCGAACGGTTTGGCCTTGTAAACTTGGCCGTTCGAGCGCTTCTTCGTATCAAGCCGAGATCAATCTATAGCACCCCTTACCTCAAAAAGGAGTGAATGGATCAAATTCACGTACCGTGAATTTACGTGAATTTGTTTAACGCATGTTTTTTCAAGGTACCGCGGCGACCGCATCAGCGACAGTCGTTCCCTTCGGATAACAACGCTGAACGATCTTCGTGATTGTGGACGGATCAAGAGGTTCTAGGGTTCCCCTTCGAGCGTCATATTCCGCAGCGATGATTGAGCGGGTTATCTTATGTGGCAACACCGACGTTTTTAAGGTACGAACGGCACTTTCAAATTCGGACCTCTCTGTTTCAAGTTTCTTATTACGCCCGTCGCCGGACGGCATCGCGGCGGAAGCCCTTGCGGCTTCCACCGCTGCGAGGAATGCGTCCGGGTTACGTCTGCATAATCGGCAATGTTTAGGGAACCTTTTACGTTCATCTATGTGCAATGCCAATCTCGCCCCAACGCCTTTTAGTATCTGTGTGTGCTGGCAGAGTAGGTATTTAACCGGCACCTGTCTTTGGCGGCTGTCCTCCTGGGAATAGAGAATCTTCGCGATGGGCGGCCCGGGCGGGCCACCGCTAGTTGCCGGCCAGTCATACACCGTCACATCTTGAGTGTGCTGTCTCTTGGAGCATGGTATGCAAACGCCCTTCACGGACGCCCCAATGTGGATATATCGCGTACCCTTGCAACCGAGGCCACCGACCGGACATGTAACCCAACCATAATAATTCGGTTTGTCAGGATCGCGCCTAAGTTTCGCGCCGTTAGGCAGTCTCTCCTCGTCGCGGCAGCGACGACGCCGCCGGCACTTAATGGTCAGTCCGTCCCACTTGGGGTTTTCAATTGTTAGGCTCAAAGCATAATGCTTTAGTCCGCAGTACCAGCACGCGAACGCCCCTGTTACCGCCTTGCCTGTGTGCTCCGCCGGATCGCGATCATCCCAATCAATCTCAACGATTTTCCTACCGTCATAGGGCGTCTCAACTACACGCCGCTTGACGCCGCTGTATTTTCTTTTGTGCCGCGCGGCGCAAGTGGGGCAACGCCCCGTAGATGAGAGCCATCGTTGTCCAATCGGGATAGATACGTACCGATCTTCTTTGCAGTCAGGACACATGACCCAGCCGAACTCCGGTTTGTTAGCATCAATCTTCACCCTCCCGCCAGAAGCCAAAACTGCGGAGCCGCCGGGTGCAGGCCGCGGTAGGTTTGTCTCTTCCGGCTCCCGGATTGTACTCATGTCTCACACTCTCCTTCTGTGAACTCTGATTTGAATCCGGCTCGCCAATCGCTCAGAGATTGCGATCTGTCCTCACGCTGATCAGGTATGAGTAAGGCGAGACCACGAAATAAAAGCTATGTTCATTACAGCAAATAGCGATTGGTATTTGGGAGAGTTAAGTTTGTGGCTTCACATCCTGGACATCTGAACGCATTTTTGCTTCCGAATGTATGAACCTCAAATTCCCTTGAGCAGATAGGACACTTCACAGGATTGCCCACGGGACGTTCCTTAGACTCAAACAGTACATAGCCGGCCAGAGCACCTAGAGCTAGTCCCCAAGGGCCGAACATCCAT
>MWWH01000606.1_pt1 | contig 10199 bp, 10 predicted proteins | sample 1047231 | NCBI WGS metagenome assembly MWWH01 (sample SAMN06349967, study PRJNA376086) | soil metagenome | isolation source: MG3-2 sample Antarctic (ecotone) soil | place: Antarctica | collected 2015-01-13 | reverse complement strand
CTCGAACCCCAAATGGGGTGGTCTCGAACCCCAAATGGGGTGGCCTCGAACCCCAAATGGGGTGGCCAACGTTGACGGCCCATCCACGAAGCTCTTAGGATTCGCCCCGCTTGGGGAAGCGGAAGCGGGCTCTGCTGGGAAGCAACCCGCCGAGGAATACCCAAGCCTTCGCTGACGCGATGGGCCGTGGGGTTCGGGCGAACACGATGTTCGACCCGAACCCCACGGCCGTTACACAGAGGTTCCGCTCGCAGGTTTGAAGGCTTCGATTGCCGGGTGTGCCTCCTCGATAGCAGCAAAACACCCCGCTTCCTCTCCCCTCCGGGGAATATCGCAGAGGCGATGTCATGCCTCAAAAATCCCGGGGGCCTTGGGGGCAGGGACCCCAAAGACATCACGAGGGCGGCGAAGCCGCTTCCACCTCATCCGAGTAATTCTCCTCGTAACTCAAAAGGGCCGCCGAAAAGGCCCCAGTAAATCCGCCTCGAAAATCGACCGGCGTTTGGAAATTGCCAGATTTTCCCAAGATACCGCCCTCGAAATTTCGGGAATAATCCCGAAACCGTCCCGGAAATCCCTCCCAAAACCCATCTCGTAAACGTCCCGAAATCAGCAATATAAGTGCTTGACTTCAATCGACTTGCGACGTCTTGCACGGTGGTGGACGGGTGTGAGGTTTACGAGGGGAAATAGGAAAAGAGATTGGGGCATGGGGTAGGCGATGTGAGCGGAGGGCTGGGGGCTTGGGCCTGAGAGGCTGAGATGCGGGGCCGAGAGAGCGGCGAGAGGTGGCGGTGAGGAGTGAGGAGCAAGACGAAGGGCGAGAGAGGTGGGGGCAGGGTTGAGAGGGTGACGGGGGTCGAAGCTAGAGGGAGAGAGAGAGGGGGGCCATGGTCGGGCGGGAGCTGGCGGCGGGCCTGGTCGAGGATTTTCCGAGCCCTGCCATAAATCGAACGGCTCACCGCCACACACCTGCACTCGGGGGGCGTCCGCCCGTTACTCCTCGGGAACGACCGTGAGGGCCCGGCCGTCGCTCGTGCGGTAGACGCCGAAATCCCGCCGGTCGAGGGTAAAGACCGTCTCGATACCCTCTCGCTCCGCGAGGAACATCAGGGCCGCGTCGGCGAGCTGGGCACCGAGCGATGCGTACCGCCCCATGAACGCCACCGCCCACGAGAGGGCGTGGGCATCGAGTTCGACGAGCCGGACGGCCCCGCTCGATACGAGCCCGTCAATCACCTTCATCGCCCCCGGCTCGCGACGGAGGAGCCAAGCGGCTTCGGTGATGACCGGCCAGCAGGTCAGGAGCGGCGAACGGAGTCCCTTGAGCGTCGCAACGCAGCGGGCGTGGGCCTCCTCCCGGTCGCGGACGATGGCGACCAAGGGGCCCGTATCGACGACGGCCCGCTTACTCACCCCCGAAGCCTTCCATGTGGTCCGGGTTGGTGGCGAGGTCGGTGGGGCCACCCTTCAGGCAGCCAATGAGCCCCGCCCTGCTCAGCACATCAAAGGCGGTCGGTTCCGTCGCCTCGTCGGTGTGGGTACCGTTGGTGGCTTTGGGGAGGGCCAAGTTATCAAGCACGGTGACGCGAACCCTGTGCCCGGCCAGCTCCTGGGCCCTCCGCGTTACTTCTTCCCAAGTTCCTTCGATGACTTTCTGTTCCATGACCGTTCCTCCCGGATAAAGCTCCCTCCATCCTACCACAAGCCGCTCCCTCGCCTCACGTTGCATCTTTGCCCGAGACGTAGCGGTACAGGGTTGAGCGGCTGACCTTGAGGGTCTTGCAAATCTCGCCGATGGAGACCGACGGGTCCTTGATGAGCACCTTCGCCTGCTTCAGTTGCTTGTCGGTAAGCGATTTCGGCCGACCGCCCTTCCTCCCTCGGGCTCGTGCGGCTTTGAGGCCCGCATTGGTCCGCTCGCGAATCAGGTCCCTCTCGAACTCCGCGAGTGCCCCGAAGACGTGAAAAACGAGCTTGCCGCCCGGAGTCGTCGTGTCTATCGACTCCTGGAGGCTCTTAAAACCTATCCCCCGGTCGCTCAATGCTTGGATGGTGTCGATGAGGTGGCGAAGCGAGCGGCCCAAGCGGTCGAGCTTCCAGACCACGAGCGTATCGCCGCTCCTCAAGTGAGATAACGCCTCATCGAGGCCCGGCCTCGCTGCCTGGGCTCCGCCCACGGTGTCGGTGAATACCTTCTCGGCCCCCTCCCGGTCCAGGGCGTCGAGCTGGAGGTCAAGGTTCTGGTCCTGGGTCGAGACTCGGGCATATCCAATGAGCATGCGTTCCACCGTCGTGAGTTACCGTGGGAGAGTCCCATAACTCAATCGACCGGGCAAGCATTCGGGACGAAGAATTAGAGACGGGTAACGGAACGGTATTCGGGGGCCTTTGGCGGTCCCGGTAAGGTCGGCCCCAGGTGTCCCGAATACGTCCATTTCTAGGACACCGGGGGCCCGGTCATTGGGTCACACGATTTTTCCCGTTCCGAGGCGTGACCCCTTTATGTTTCGCGGCGTCCCCCGACGGGTTAGAGGGCCTATTGCTGTCCCGATTTTTGACCCGGCTTTCGCTATTTAGGGGCCGCCGATGAGGGCGAGGATGGTGTCGAAGTTGACGGGCTTGACCAGGTGATGATTGAACCCCGCCTTCTTCGATTGCTCTCGTGCCTGGGCTTCGCCGTAACCGGAGACGGCAATCAGGACCGAGTCCTTGCTCCATTCCTCTTGCCGGAGCTTGGAGGCGAGTTCGTAGCCATCCATGCCGGGAAGGCCGATGTCCAAGAGCATGACTTGGGGCCGATGCTCGCGGGCGATTTCGAGGGCCTCATGGGCGTCGCAAGCGACGCGGACATCATGGCCCGAGAGTCGGAGCAACCTCGCCATCCCGTTGGCCGTGTCCGCGTTGTCATCGACGACGAGCAGGCGAAATCGTCGGGTCGCGGATTCCTCGATTTTCTCCTTCAAACCGGAGATGGCCCCGTCCTGTTCGGCAACGACGGCGGGAATCCGCACGACGAACTCGCATCCCTTGCCGGGGCCTTCGCTCGTCGCCGAGACGGTGCCGCCGTGAAGCTCTGCGAGCGACTTGACGAGCGTGAGCCCGATGCCAAGACCTCCCTCCGAACGGTCAAGCGAGCGGTCCCCCTGGGCGAAGAGGTCGAACATCTTCGGGAGCAATGCCGGGAGGACTCCGATGCCGTTGTCCCGGACCCGAAAGACCACCTCGTTCCCTTCGACTCCGGCGATGAGCTGGATGCGTCCGCCGAATGGCGTGTATTTAGCGGCGTTCGTGAGGAGGTTGACGAGGATTTGCTCAAGCCGAGTGGAGTCCGCCTCAAGCTTTAGGTCGGACGAGGTGAACGAGACGAGCAACTCGTGCTTTCGCTCATCGACGATAGGCTTCACCGCTTCGACGGCGTGGCGGATAATCTGAGCGGCGTCGAGGAATTCCTTGTGGAGCTGAATCTTGCCCTCGCTAACGCGGGCGACGTCCAACAGGTCGTTGGTGAGGTGGGCGAAGTTTCGGACCTGCCTCGCGGTGACGTCCCGGCTCCATTCGAGGTCGTCTTTCGAGCCCGAGCGAGTGGCGACTTCGACGGCGTTCTGGACCGCCGCGAGCGGGTTCCTGAGTTCATGGGCTAGCATCGCCAGGAACTGGTTCTTGTGGCGGTCGGCGTCGGCGAGTTTGGTCGCATCCGCTTCGGCCCGGGCTCGTGCCTCCTCGGCCTCCTTGACAAGCCCCTCGCGTTCGACCTCAAGCCGCTTCCGCTCGGTGATGTCCACGATGGCGAGGAGGACCAGGTCCCACTTCCCTTCGGGCGGAAAGCGGCGGGCGTTGAGCAGCATCGTCTTGCGGCCGATGGTCTCGAAGTCGTGCTCCACCTCGAAATCATCGAATGTGCTGTTTTGAGGAATGACTTCCTCTAGAAGCTGTTTGAGTGATGGGATGTTCCATTGACCGTCGCCTAGGTCGTAGATGTTTACGTCTTCGGTCTCGGGCGGTTCGACCTGGAACAATTGGTAGAAGGAACGGTTCGCCGACTTGACGTGAAGGTCGGCGTTCAAGACCAGGAGCGGTTCCCGGACCGTGTTCACCAGGCTCTCGGAGAAATTCCTGGCCGCCTCGACGAGGCGCTCGCTCTCTCTCCGCTCGGAGATGTCCCGGAAAATCATGACGACGCCGACGAGTTTCCCATCCTCGTCCCAGACCGGGGCGGCACTGTCGTCGATGGGAAGCTCTCTCCCGTCCTTGGTGATGAGCACCGTGTGATTCCCGAGCCCACGGACGAGCCCGGTGTCGATGACCTTCCTGATTGGCTGTTCGGTGGGCTTTCGGGTCTCTTCGTTGACGATGCGGACGACGACTTCCAGGCGTTTCCCGAGGGCTTCCGCCTCCGGCCAACCCGTGAGCGACTCGGCGACCGGGTTCATGTAGGTGATGAGGCCGTCGGGGTCCGTGGTCAAGACTGCGTCGCCGATGGCGGAGAGCACCACCTGATACCAAGCGGCGGCTTTCTGGTCCGGGGGGTCTTCCCCCTTTCGAATCGCGTTCGACATAAGTTGCGTAGCCTGCTCGGATTGCCGGGAGTTTAGGGCTACAGGCTACCGGTATTCCCCGCCGAGGGCCACAGACGCGGGGATACTGGGTTTTGGTGAGGTCCCGACTTCGCTAGCATGGCCGCCTGCTTGACCCCCCGCCCGAGGTCCTTTGCCGGAGATAATTCCGAACATCCGTCTTAGAAACGAGGGTTTCTGACTCACCTCTATTCTATTTCCCCTAGAGAATGCTGCGAGGGTATGATTGTTCCAAATGGAATATGTACGCATTTAGAACGTATCATTTGAATAAGCTAATATATTTTATTGCATTGATTATGGGACACGCCGTCTTGAAGCTTGGCGTGTTGGCAATCAGTCTTGATTCTATCGATGCCGAGAGCAACCTTTACCGCGGTACGGCAAGGGTTTTCGGGGCTCTGCTCAACCTTCCGGTAACCTGGTTTCTGTATCCGCCCCCTCTCCCGCCTGGCGAAACCTTACCGGTTATTTGCTTCTTCTTTCTCGACGGAGTGTGTGTTGCTTCCATCATTTGGGCGGGATACGACTCGCGAAAACGCAGTCAATGACCCGAGGGACGCCAGTCTCAAAATCTGTTATGCCAATCATTTACATACACCGCCCATTTGCCTGCGTCAGAGAGGTCTAGAGTGGGTGCTTGATTGAGAGCCTCCCTCTGGGGCGGCCCTCCAGCCCTCCTGGCCTAAACGGTTTGGTCCTCATCCATCTCGCTCGCCCCTGCCCCGCTCCCTTCGGCAAGCGGGCCTCTGAGGCTCACCACAACGCCCCGTGTGGCCTCCTCCAAGAGCGAGTTAATCAGGGTCGATTTATCGACCCCCCGAATTCCTGGTGGTGTCTGGCGTTGACTTGCAGTTCTTGCTATCTCATTCAAGGAGTCCGCAACCGGCTCAAGTCATGGGCCACTTGGTCGTTACGAGCAGGGATAGCTATCGTGGTCCCCATCGAGCACTTCTGCTGTCAGAATTCTGACTGCCCTCAGGCCGGTGTCCGGGGCGGTGAAAACCTCTACTTCCGCGGCTGGAGTGGCAAGGCCCGACGCATCCGCCTGGTCTACTGCCGCACCTGCAAGCGGTCCTTCTCCGAGCGCAAGGGCACCGTCCTGGAGCAGGCCCGCTTGCCCGACGACAAGGCCCTGGCCATCCTCAAGCACCTCCGCGAGGGCTGCGGGACCCGGGCCACCGGCCGCCTGGTCGAGGTGGACAAGAACACCGTGACGCGTTACCTGGCACTGGCCGGTGCCCATGCCGAGAGCCTCCACGACGAACTCGTGGCGTTTTCCCCCCCGGACCCGTGAGGTCCAGGTCGACGAGAAGTGGGGGTACGTCTATCAGAAGGAGGCGTCGTGCGACCCGACCGATCCCCTGGATCGGCTGCGGGGCGACGACTGGGACCACACGGCCGTCGATCCCGAGAGCCGCTTGCTCCTGGCCCTGGTGCCTGGCAAGCGCGACGGCCCGACCTGCGAGCGGCTGATCCGCCAGGTCCACGACCGGACCGGAGGACGGGCCGATGTGCTGCTCACCAGCGACGAGCACGCCCCGTATGAGACGGCGATCCGCCAGGTCTACGGAGTCGAGACGCCCCGACCCAGGCGTCCGGGGCCGGGCCGCCCGCCCAAGCCGGTGAAGGTCGTCCCCGCCGAGACCTGCTACGCGACGGTCCGGAAGCGGCGTGAGAAGGGTCGTGTGGTGGAGGTGGTGCGGACCCTGGTCTTCGGCACGCTGTACCTGCTGGGCGGCCTGCTGAAGCGATCGACGGCGAGCACGACGATCAACACGTCGTTCGTGGAGCGGAACAACGGGACGGATCGGCACCAGAACTCGCGGAAGCGTCGCAAGACCTGCGGGTTCTCCAAGGACCTGGCGATGCACCGGGCGGCCTCCTACTTCATCGGGTACAGCTACAACTTCTGCTGGCCGGTGCGGACGTTGCGAGTGCGGGAGGCCGATGGCTCCTGGCAGGCCAGGACACCGGCGATGGCCGCGGGCTTGAGCGACCGTGTGTGGAGCACCAAGGAATGGATCACTTACCCCGCCAAACCTCGTTAGCTACCCTCAGACACCACCGAATTCCTGAAAGAGCCCGAATCTTGATGTCCACCGAGCGGGATAGGAGCACGCTCGTCTTGATGCGTTCGGCTCCTTGGTCCCTTCGCGTCTTGGTGGTTTTGCTCTTTCTCACCTTGGCGTCGTTGCTCATCGGTATCGAAGCCCCTCGGTGCCTTGGTTGAGTCGATGACTCACCTCTTATCGGCTCTCGATGCTTCGCTTCTCGTGCGTATCTGCTCCTCGCCGGTCGAAGGCGAACCCCCTGCCCTGCTCGGGGCACGTCGGTCTATCACCCCCCCAAAAAGGCCAGAAAGGAAGAATGCCGGCTTTCTTCCCTTACCAGAATGCCAGAAAGGGAAGAATTCTGGCTTTGCCAGAATGCCAGAATTCTTCTACCTTTCCCGTCCGATACTTAGGTCAGGCCAAGGGAGGGGCCGGACGATGCATGTGCTAGCCGTGGGGAATCAAAAGGGAGGAGTGGCAAAGACAACTTCCGCCGCTGCCCTCGGGGTGGTTTTAAGTCGCGAGGGGCGGCCAGTGCACCTCATCGACATGGACCCGCAAGCGAACCTTACGGCGGCCTTCGGCCAGAGGGACCCCGAGGGGTTGCTCTATCAGGCGATGAAGAACCGGGGGCCGCTGCCTCTGGTTCGGCTCGGCGAGAACCTAACGCTCACGCCGTCGAGCATCGACCTCGCTCGGGGCGAGAGCGAATTCCTCGGCGAGCCCGGCCGCGAGTACATGCTCAAAACCTGCCTTGAGAAAACGGAGCTACCTGAGGGAACGGTGGTCATCATCGACTGCCCGCCGTCGCTCGCCGTGCTCGCCACCAACTGCTTCACGGCGGCCGAGTCGCTCGTGGTCCCGGTCAAACCGGGCGGGTTCGAGCTTCGGGCAATCGCCCAGCTCACGGAGGTGGTCCGGGTCTTGAAAGAGCGGGTCAACCGCGAGCTGCATATCGTCGGGGCCATCCTTACCGACTGTCAGGCACGCCGTGCCATCACGCCGCAAATCGAGGCCGAAGTGGGCCAGTTCTACCGCGTGCTCGGGCAAGTCCGGTCAGACTCGAAACTCCTCTATGCGACGACCAACGGCGGGATGCTCGACCTAAAGCGTTCCACGGCCCTTGAGGATTACGAGAACGTGGTGAACCGGCTGAAAGAGGAGCTTCCATGGCTTCGAAGCAACTAAGGGGGGTCGGCGGGGTATTGAGCAATCTGCTCTCGCCGCCTGAAGCCGCTGCGTCATCCGGGCGAGAAGAGAACCAAAACATTGACCCTGGTGATGCTCCGGGGTCTACAACGAAGCCACTGGTCACGACGGAGCATAAGGGGGCAACGACGACGCCAGGGCAGGGCGAGAAGCGGAAAGCAAGGCTCGGCAGACCCCCAGCCGGAAGCAAGGCGGGTGAGCCGGTCGAGCGAGAAAAGGTCTCGCTCCGACTCAGGGCCGACCTAGCCGCCGCGTATCGTGATTGGTCCTGGGAAGAGCACTGCCAGTTCAGCGACCTGGTGGACAGGGCGTTGGAGTCCTATTTGAAGGGCCGCAGAAAAGCCAGAATGCCAGAAAGGGAATAATTCTGGCATTTCTTCCCCAACTCGCCAGTCCTTGCACCGAGCGACCCCAATAGTCGCCTGGATGCCCATAGGCGGGTTATTGAAGGCGGAGAGGGGGAAGGTTGGTCCGGTCGGAAATCGAGCGTCCTGGGCCATCCTGGGTGGTTGAGGGGCTATCAGTCCTCGGTCGGCTCCGGGATATCGAGAAGCCGCCTCGCGTGCGATTCCCGGATGAGCCGTTGGTAGAGCCGCCGCATCATCTGGTTGGTAGCCTGCTCGTAGTTCGTCCGAATCTCGGGCTCGGCGGCTTCGAGGGCCTCGGCATCGAACTGCTCCTGTTCCTGGGCAGTGAGGCCAGCGAGGTAGGCGGCTATCCGGGCCTGGGCCTCCTGCTCGCGGCGTCGGCCCTCTTCCTTGAGGCGACGGGCATCGGCCTCGCGTTGCTCCTGCTCTCGCTTCGCCTCTTCCCGAACTGCTCTCGCGGCCTTGGTCTCAAAGCCGGGCGGGGTCGTGTATCCTTCCCGGATGGATTTGACCAAAAATCCGCCTGGGCTCTGGGTGATTTTCTTCGGGTGCTTTTCCTTGAGCCAATCGAAGTGCTCGACCTGGGCGGTGATTTTCTCCTCGGGGTGGGCCGCTACCAGCTCGGCCGCCGTGCTCGGCGTGACGCCACGAGTGATAAGTTCCCGCTCAAGCGGCGTGGACCCGACCTGGTGGGCCACCAATTCGAGGGCAGGGGGGCTCTGCTCGATTTCGAGAATCCTCGGCCCCCCTCGCTTGGTGAAGGCCCGATATTCGGCCCTCGCCTTCGGCCCCGGCGTGTAAAGCATAATCCAATCGGGTTTTCCGTCCCGGTCGGTGGTCTGCTCGAATTCCACGCTCGCGATGTAGCCGGATTTCTTGTGCGGGGCGTGGAGCTTGTTCATCTGTGTGCGGACCCGAAGCCACTCTTCGTGCCGGGTCAGCGGGGCATGCGTGCAAAATTCGGCGTAGCTGAGCCTCGCTCGCGGACGGCCGTACTTGAGGGCCGCGTACATCTGGAAGCTCAAAAGCTCGTAGAGCCGTTGCGAGGCCGGGGGCAGGTCGCGAAGGTAGTCGTAATCGAGGGGCCTGGTCTGGGCCCCGTTGATGACCTGCATAAAAACGTCGTTCAGCACGAGGTAAACCCCGTCGGCCTTCCTGCCGTCGGGGATCTCCTCGCCTGTGAAAACCACGCTGTAGCGGGTGAAACCGGCCTCAAGCTCTTTCTTACGGCCGTCCGCGAGCGTGTAACGGAGCTTCGCGACGATGAAGGCACTGGCGTTCTGGTAGAGGGCTTTCTTGATGCTGGCGGAAGTATTGTGGGTCGATATACCCAGCTCTTCGGCGATGGCTGCTTGGCTGCCGAGTTTGATGATTTTCGGGATGGGCCGGGCGGCCTCCTCGATGCGGCGGTTTACGATGAGGGTGTCGAGCTTGTAGGCGAGCGGGCCGGGCTGGCCGTACTCGCTGTTGTGGCTAACCCTCCATTGAACGACCACATCCCCGGTTTCGCTCTTCTCGCGAATCTCGATGGAAGCCGTCCCTTGCTTGGCAAGCCGGTGAACCGGGTAGCGGGAAAGGGACGTCTCGACTCGGATGACGTTGAGCGGCACTAGCTCCGGGGTCCCCTGCTGAAACTCTGTCGCTCCTGTCTGCATGGCATCAATTCCATAAAATAAACAACAACAAACCGCTATGTTGTTGTCTCTTTAGAGTCTTAACAAGAGTCTAAGTCTAGGTCGGACGCTTGATTGCGGAAGTTCATAGATTACCAGGAGTTAGCTAGGATTCCCATCGAAACCTCGAACCCCAAATGGGGTGGCCTCGAACCCCAAATGGGGTGGTCTCGAACCCCAAATGGGGTGGTCTCGAACCCCAAATGGGGTGGTCTCGAACCCCAAATGGGGTGGCCTCGAACCCCAAATGGGGTGGCCAACGTTGACGGCCCATCCACGAAGCTCTTAGGATTCGCCCCGCTTGGGGAAGCGGAAGCG
>MWWH01000605.1_pt1 | contig 10201 bp, 16 predicted proteins | sample 1047231 | NCBI WGS metagenome assembly MWWH01 (sample SAMN06349967, study PRJNA376086) | soil metagenome | isolation source: MG3-2 sample Antarctic (ecotone) soil | place: Antarctica | collected 2015-01-13 | reverse complement strand
CCAGCCAGCAGCGGCAGCACCGCGCCCGCGACCGTGAGAAGCGAGCCGATGCCGCTTACGATTGCGCCGATCACGACAAGCGCCGGGCCAGCGACGGCAGCAACTCCGGCGAAGATCAAAACCAGATTCTGTGTTTGCGTCGCAAGGCTTCCAAAAAAAGCAGCGAATCGCTCCAGGAGCGGCGACACGGTTTGAACGAATCGAAGAAAACTTGGCAGCAAAGTCTTACCAACCGCGTCGCCGGTTGTGAAGATCGTTGTCTTCAAATTCTCCAACTGATTTTGCGGGCTGTTCGCGTCGGCCTTCGGCCCGTGCTCCATCGCATCGAATAGTTTATTGAAAAAGACTTCCGTCGAGAGATGCAACTTATTGATGTCTTCGGCGTTGACCGTACCGAAGGCAGCGCGCAGAGCGGTTCCGACCGCTGGCGCGGCTTCAATAATCGGCCTTAAATCCTGCGTTAAGATTTTGCCCTTCGAGGCCATTTGAACGAGTTGCACAATCACACGGTCGAGTTCCGGCGCGCCGCCGCCCGTCAAAGCAATCGTATTAGCGAAGGCTTTAATAGCGCGCTCTGCCGTCGAAGCATTGAATCCGACAGCCTGGAGGCGAATGCTGCCCTGCACGGCTTCCGAGAATCCGATGCCCGGCAACTGCGCGACGATTCGTAACCGTTCTAGTTGGCGCTCGGCTTCCGCTGATGATCCGGCGACGACCGTCAACCCGCGTCGCATTCCATCCATCTTGACAGCCGCATCGAGCACGGCAACGCCTAACCCGATGACGGGAGCGGTGATGCCAATCGAGAGAGTGCGCCCGGCTGATTCCACACCCTGACCAATGCTTTTCGTCGCCGAGCCAGCGCGATTTAGTCCAGCGGCATAACGATCAACCGTCGCCGAGTGAGTGAGCAGGCGAGCATTAAGGGCAGCGGTCTGCGCCGAGACGCGCGCCTGCGCGTTGGCGAGAGCCTGAGCGGAGATCGCGGCTCTTGTTTGCGCTTGCTCGGCGCGTGTGGTGGCCGTCGCCGCGTTAGTCTGGGCGGTGGCGGCATTCTGCGCCGCGGCTCCGGCGCGCGTTTGCGCAGCCGCTAATTTCTGCGCGGAGATTTCGGCTTGCTTTTGCTTTGTGGCAGCGTCCGCCGCCGCGTCGCCCGACTGCTTTACTTTGACAGTGAATTGTTCGACGGCACGCGCACCCGACTTTGTTTGCGTCTCGATGCGGCGCACGCCGACCTCAACGCCTTCCAGACCACGCGCCCGTACAGCATCCAAACCGTTAATAGCGCGAACGAAGCTCTCGACATCGTTTGCGCCCTTTAACTCTGTTTCTATGCCAATTTGGACCGTCTCATCCGCCATAGAATTAAGACCTCTTTTCGATTAAGTCTCCGATGATGTCGAACCAGTCATCGGCGCTTCGCTCGTTTGCGTGCTTTGCGGCTGCTCCGTGCTTTCCACTCGTGGAGCCTGAGTTGGAATGAACGCTTGAAGTCGGCGAAAAAAACTTTGGTTGACTTGAATGATCGCGGTGAAGACATCCACCCCCTCATCGCCGTCAAGATTCTCGACCCACTGAACATCTTTCTGGAGCGTATCGGCGATGATTTTGAAGGCGAAAGTAGGTCGACTTAAAACGCGCGACGCCAGTACCAGCGCATCGTCAACACCCATATTGTTAAAATTCATATCGAGACTGCCGAACGAGATTCCGAGTTCGACCAGATAATCCGACACGCGCGCAATCTGTCCGAGTGTCCAGGGCTTAATAATAAACTTTTCATTGTTGGCTGTGACTTCGCGGTATTTGGGATTAAGCACCGCTGCCTTCTCTGATGTTGTTTCTTCTTGCATAATGCCCTCTATAGACGCTTTTTCACGCCGCGTCCGCCGCGTTCTTTTGCTCTTCTTCATCGAGCAGCCGCGCCATAATTCTAACAGCCAGATCAAGTGCATCATCGAACGGATGCGCCGGGCGTTTGTAGCTCAAGTGGTTTTCCAGAGGAAATCGCGACGAGCGGTTTGGAGTCCAGTCCGACCACAGCACAGCGTCGAGATTCGCTCCGCTCGCGCGAAGTTCTTCGAGAAGCTGCTTGCCCTGTTCGACCACATCTACGTCGGCGCGCGTCGAAGCAAGCGTCGGAAGTAGTTCCCGCAAAGCGTGGTGGAAATCGTCTTTTGCAGCAATGACCTTCGCGCGTTCGCGGATTACGGCTCCGGCAATTCGTTGGGCCACGTCCGAAAATTCGCTGTCGAGTTCTTCAATCTGCCTCGCGCCAGCCGCGGCGCGTGCGGCAGCTTCAATCGCTCGGACGCGCGTCGCTTCGTCTTTTTCAGCCGCAATCGCAGCATCAAAGTTTTGTTGGAGCAAAGATTCCTGCTCCACTAAAGCGGCGATTGCTTCGCTTAGAGCCGTGACGCGCGCCTGCGCCGTTGTTAGCGCGTCAATCGCTTTCGGCTTGCCGGAAAGCATCGCTTCACGCGCGACGGTCAGCGTCTCTTGAGCTGATTCGAGTTCGCGGCGCAGATCGTCGCGGCGCGAACCTAAAACTTCGAGTTCCTTTTGAAGATCACTTGATTGCATCGTTTGGCCTCTTTCCGGCAAGCGGGTTGGGCGCAGCGTTCCGGCGTGCGTTGAAACCTTTAATCGTCGCGTCAACGTCAATGCTGCCGACTGCCTGCTGCTCGCTTTCGAGCGCGGTCTCAAGTTGTGTCTCAAGCTCTGACCGCCGTGCGTCATGCTGCGATAATTCGTCAAGAATTTCCTTCGATGTCTTCATCTGTGCATCCCTTCTATTGCCTCTATAGAGGTCTGATAACTGTTATTATGTTCGCCCATTTTGAAAACGCATGATGATTATCGGACGAAAGCACAAGCCCTTGTGTGTCGGCTCTGCATCGTAAAGTGTGATTCGTTTCCATCGGTAACACTTTTTCAAAATGGTCAGCCACACAACATCTTGCGGTCGGATTTTCTGATCTCGCGCGAAAGCTGCGCGGCATCTACGCCGTAATCTTCAGCCGCCCACTCGATCAGCAAGTAAAGCGGCACGGTTGGAAATTCGCGCCCTACGTTTCTAACCGTGTTGATAGCTAAGTCGAGGCGCGCAACGTCCATAACTTCGAGGTCAAACTCAAGCATCTGTTCGGGCGTGGTCGTCTCATTGATCATTGCACGGCGTCTCCCTCTTGAACTTGAATGAGGTCAGCTAACTCGCTAGTGTGGACGCGGTATCTCTTCGCCACTTTCTCCACGATTTGCTCGCGTGGGATGGTCGGATACTTCAAGAAATACTCTTTGATCCTATTTGTGGCGTAAACCTTCCGGCGCTCGGCCTGATCGCCAACAGTGTCAGTCAGCGTCTCCGTTATCACTGTCGGTTCGCCGCGTGCCAACCTTTCGAGCTTCGAGCCTTCCCTGATGCAGATGATCGCGTCGCGCACGCTCATCCTGTCTGTGTCTAGCGCCTGCAACCGCTCGATGCCTTTCTGCTGGAGAAGAAGCCCTTCGTTGATCTGACGCTTGAGCATTTCTCGGCTATCCCGCGCCATCTCCGCCCGCGCTACGATCTCCTGCACGCGGTCGTACTCGAACACGCGCGACAGCCAATTCCACCGGCTCCCCCATCGCTCGATTAAACGCAGAGACTTGCTCAAGCTCTCGGCCACGCTGCGATAGGAGCGGGCTGCACTTGCATCACGATAGATCGTGAACGCCTGCCATGCCTTCAATGGCTCGCCCTGCAATCGCTCGTAGATAACCACGCTTAGAGCGTCTCCTTCGTCACCGCGCCAGCCAGAGCTTCAGGATGCGCCTCGGCATACTCCCGCGCGCTCTTGGCGAAAAACGCTCCCTTCTCCTGACCTGCCTTTGTGAGCCGGATGTGACGCTTTACATTGTCGAACTCGACCAATCCGGCGAGCCATAAGTGGACAAGGTGGTTCAGCCTATTCAAATAATCCTGCCACCCATCTTCCGCCAGCGCGCGGACGATCCCCTCCTGATCTAGCTCAAAGTCGGAGCGCATCTCTGTAGCAACGCACAGTCGAAGCAACGTGACCACCAGCTCCTCCCGCTGCTCTTTGGCGAGGTCTTCAGCAAACTTTTGCTCTTCGATTTCGGCTACTGTCGCCATCGTTTCTATCTCCCTTCAGTAAAAATCTCGCCGCACTACTGCCGCACTACTGCCCCACCGCTTGTATCAAAAGCAGGCGGATGAGCTTCGAGCGGCGAACTCGGCACCGGCGCATGATGCTGCGCCTCGGCCATGGTGAACTTTTCGATCAAACGCTGCCGCACATCGTCGCCGACTTCTAGCTCGCTGATAATCAAGAGTGGATCACGCTTGTCGTAAGCCATCTGCGAGCGAATTTTGTTCACAGCCTCGCCATAAAAAAGATTTTTATTTTCCGTCCCGGAGCGTGCTTCAGCAACTTGCCTTGGCGTGCGGTTGAGATAATCTCCGATCAGCTCATCGGCCTCGCCGGTACGTTTAATCGTCGTCGCATAGCCACCGGGATTATTGATTCCCTGCCCTGTTGATTGCAGATGCCTGGCATACTTCCGGCATTCTTCAAACGTGAATTTTGAACCGCCACACACAGCCACAGCCGGAGCGCCCTCGGCGCGGAGGTCTGTTTGTTGTTGTGTGTGTGATGGTTCTACTGACGGTTCAGCAGATTCTACTGACGTATTGGCGGCAGATTCTGCCAGTGGCAAATTCTGCCGGTAGTGCTGCTGTTTTTTGCCGGTAGTGTTGCCGGTAGTCCCTTTTACTACCGGCAGATTCTGCCGCAAGGATTCAGCCGGTGCGAGCAGGTCGTAGCCATCGCTCGTTCGCTGGCCATCGGCGGCGTAACGATGATCTCGTTTAATGAAGCCATCTTCTTCGAGCTGCTTGAGGTGACCGCGCACGGTGCGCTCTGATTGCGCGGTCATGCGCGCAATCGTGCGCTGACTCGGATAGCAGAAGCCGTTTTCGTCGGCGTAGTTGGCGAGCGAAACTAGAACAAATTTCGCGCCGGGTTGTTTAACATTTTGCTCATACGCCCAAGAGATTGCTTTGACGCTCATAAAGCCTCTTTTCTGCTGCCGCCAGCGAAGAGGGAGGCTTGACTAAAAAACTTTAATGTTGCAGAGTTCATAAACTTAACGTCTTTCTTCCGGCTACTACCGGAGGGTTAATGAAGCCCGTGGCGCTGCGAACCGCTGCGGGTTTCGTGTTTTAAAAAGAAAAAACGCCACTGTGGATTGGGCGTCCAGTGGCGTTATCTTCGTGCATCTAAGAACTACTGCTTGTGCTTAGCAATAATTCTTGGCTTGTAAAAAAGTGTGAATTTCTATAGACTCAATAGAGCGCGGTCACAAGACCGATCTATAGAAAAGCTGAAGGTCGCTAGAGTCTCTGGACGCCCAATCCTTTAAGTGAGACTCGGTGGCCTTTTGCTTTTTCAGGCACAGAACATACTCCGAACGCACCTTTTTGTAAAGATTAGCCTGCAAGCCTTGCCACAACAGCTTGCGCCCACCGTTCCTCAAGGCTCAACCTATAGCAGCTATTAGAGGCGAGAAGAGTAGCGGCTGCGCTGCGGCAAACGGCTCCCACTCCGGCACGATGATGCCAAGTTTGTCATGCAAATAACTTGCAACAAATCTGCGATGACAAGACACTCCAGGCTGCTCCCAGCAACAGATAATTGAGCCGTCCAGATCGGCGGCCACCTTCGCCGGATCGAGCCTCGCCAGAATCTTCTCGTACTCAATCAAATAATCTTCTGACGACATTTTGAGCATCGCCCACGTCGGAGCCAGATCAATGTAGCGACGGCCACGCCAGCCGCGCGGGATGCCTCTTGAGATCGCAACGGCGTTCGGCTCGCGTCCGGCGATGCGAAAGCAGCTTGTCCAGATCATGCGGCTACCTCCTCTGTCTTGATTACCTGAATCAGTTTCTCCTCGGCGCTCGCCAGCAGGCAGCACACGCGGCAGATGTCGCCCATCGTTAAGTCATCCGCGTTCTCGACACCGTGCAACACGCGCGATGCGTAGCGCACATCTGCGAGTGCATCGCTCAAGCGTCCCGCTTCTTGCTCTTGTTGCTCATCGAACCATCTTTTGCTTAAACTCATTGTGTAGACTCCTTTCATCTGTCAAAGGGTGAAGGGTTGGGGCTTGGCGAGTGTTTGCGCACTTACCAAGCCCTTTGCATTTACGCAGCCATCGGTATCCCGGAGCGCCGGTGCTGCGCGGCCATCATGACGTGCAAGCCAGAGGCAGCGGCAAGATGCTTGCACGCCACATTGACCATGCCCGCCTTGCAGGTGCAATGGCCGAAGCGTTTGCCGTCGCGCACGAAGAAATCAACGGTGTGCTCGTGGTTGTTTTCGCGGTTTGTTACTCGATACTGACGCCAGCCAATTATCTGCACGAACAACTTGCTACCCTTGGCTCGCGCGGTTGCTTTGGTGAGTTGGTCTGCGCTTTTGAGTTCGATCATGGCTTTGTTTTCCTTCTCTGTAGTGACTTCCACTTGACAGATGAAAGTATATGCCATGACATACTATATGTCAAGAAAAATAATTGCCTTGACATATAGTATGTTCACGATTATTTTTAGCGCATGAAAATACTAGGGACACCCGAAGCGGCGGAGCGGTTAGGCATTACTGTGGCGCGCGTCCAGCATTTAATCTGGGCTGGACGCTTGCCCGCGCAGAAGCTAGGCCGTGACTATGTGATTCAGGAAGACGACCTGAAACTCGTCGCAGACCGAAAAACTGGCAGGCCGCCAGGCAAGCAGCCCGCCGCCAAAAGCGCAGCCACGCGGCCAGCAACCGTCAGCAACGGCACTCTCACGAAGAAGCGAGGTAAGAGATGAGCGTCGAAGATCGAGTTATCCAACTTGAAAGCGTCGTTGCCACACTCGCGCGACTAATGGAAAAGGCCGACGAGCGCGCCGCGCGTGATGCCGCCCGCACGTCAGACCTTGAACGCCACTTCAAGATACTTACTGAATTGGCCGTGCGTGCCAGCGAGCGCGCCGACGACGCGGACGCCGGGCTTGCCGAGATGCGCGCGGCACAAGCCAACGCCGACGCACGGATCGCCGCTTTAGCTGATGCGCAGATTCGCACCGAAGACGCATTAAGAAAGTTGATCGAGCGTGACGAGCGGCGCAATGGCAGCGGCGGCGACTGACTACCAGCCTGTCACGAACTTGACCGCATCGCCGCGCTCGGCACGCATAACATCACCTTCATTCGATAAAGGCTCTAAGGCGCGCCGCCCTGCCTCTGTATGTAATGAGGTGGATGAATAGCCAAACTCCAGCGAGAGGGCTTATGCGCCCGGAAGCGGTGGCACGTAGGAGACCTTTTCAGCCGCTCAGGTAGGTTAGGGTATGGCTTTCAAGGATAGGCTCATATCGAGCCGTATCTGGCCGTGGACGGCTCGCTTGCAAAAGCAAATCAGGGAGGCGTATGCGCGTATGTGAGTACGCAACAACGCAAACTTTCAAAGATTCGGAGATTCACGGATGATCCTTACAGTCGCATCCTTCAAGGGCGGCGTCGGCAAGACCACGACAGCCGTGCATCTGGCCGATTACATGAACCGCCGCGCGCCAACTGTGCTCGTGGACGGCGACCCGAACCGGAGCGCGACCGGCTGGCAGAAACGCGGCGCGCTGCCCTTCAAGGTTATTGACGAGCGCGCGGTGGCTCGCTATGCCAAAGAGTACGAGCATCTGGTAATTGACACCGAAGCGCACCCGAAAGCTGACGATCTGCGTGCGCTCTGCGAAGCGTGCGACCTACTCGTTCTGCCGACGACGCCGGACGCGCTCGCGCTCGAAGCTCTGGAGTTGACCGTGAATGCGCTGGCCGACATCGGCGCAGGCTCCTACCGCGTGCTGCTGACGATCATTCCGCCACGTCCGAGCCGCGACGGAGAAGACGCCCGCGAGATGCTGCGCGCAAAAAAGCATCCGGTCTTCAAAGGCATGGTGCGCCGCCGCATCGCTTTCCAGAAAGCAGCTCTGGCAGGCGTGCCGGTGTACGAGGCAAACGATCAGCGAGCTAGCGATGCGTGGAACGATTATCTGACCATCGGAAGGGAGATCATCAAGTGAGCAAATTCGACGGACTTATGAGTGCGAGAGGAAACAGGTCATCGGCCAAGAAAGGCGCGCGGCCTGCGGAAGCAGCGGCGACTAACACGGCCACGACGCTGCGCGTTCGCTCCGGCAAGCGTAGCGATCCCAACTACCGGCAGATCACCGCTTATGTGCGCCGTGACGTGCATGATGAAGTCATGCAGACAATTTACCGGCGCATGGAGTTGAGCGAGTTGGTTGATGAACTGTTGGCTGACTGGCTTAAGAAACAGAAGTGAGTACGCAGATATTTGCGTTGTTGAAAACTCAAATTGTCACGAAGCTGATTGAAGGAAAAAAGTAAGTAGAGAGGGCTTGACAGTTTCCAAACCGTCAAGCCCTCTTTCGGGTTCGCAGCCCTTGAAATAATTCTCGCACGTCTTACGGATTCCAGCAAGTTACGTGCAAAGTGCCAATTGCGTACAACCTTTGTATAACCTTTGTATAACCTTATCACCTTCCGAATCTGTGTTTAATGATGGTTTCGTTTTTACCCATCATGTTATTAACAAAAAAGCGGCTTCCTTCAACCGAGCTAAAATACCTTTGCACAGATTCATGTATATCGGTGTCGGCAATGACATTCGCCTGGTGCAATGATAAATGCACATCGCCTCCACCCTGCGCTCGCCCGCCGCGCTTTTTTCAATGTCGTTGAAAGCCATATTCCCGAAATTTATTTTCAGTAATTACCAGCACGTAGCGGGCCGTAAGACGCCTGCCAGTTGCCACCATGTAGGGTAGAAGGTTCGACGGTGCAAAATGAGCTTAACAATGCCAAAGCACTCCAAACCAGCCATTGTAGGACTGCTACATTCTCCGCCCCGTGTGTGATTATATTGATTTCAGGAAACAGCCCGGAGCGCGGGCAATGCGGCCCAATGCGCCCCGGTCGTTTCGCCATTCGCCGTATTGTTAAGGTTTCAGCCAACTCGTTTCGCTCATTTTCGCAATCTGTTCTGGCACGCAATCGAACCTTTTACAATTCTTGAATGATGAGCGCGCCCACCGGAAACTTTCTTTTCTTTCCCTGGAGTATTATTACGACCTCCGAGAGCGGCCCCGAATAGCCTTGCAGAGTGCCTGCGCCCGTCGCCGCGTCAAATAATTTGAATTCCGTTACTTGTCCCCAATCGGCGGACGGCAGCGCGGTTTCGATCTCCAGCGCATCGTCAACACCCATATTGTTAAAATTCATATCGAGACTACCGAACGAGATGCCGAGTTCGATCATGTGATCGGAGACGCGCGCAATCTGTCCGAGCGTCCAGGGCTTGACCGTAAATTTCTGATTGCCTGCTGTGACTTCGCGGTATTTGGGATTAAGCACCGCTGCCTTCTCTGATGTTCTTTCTTCTTGCATAAGGCCCTCTATAGACGCTTTGCAGCGTGCATCCTATGGCGTGGTGTGGCCTGCGCGCACTCTGCGAAGCGTGCGATCTGCTGATTCTTGCCCCATTGCGTCACATGTTTGTGAGATGTTTGTACTACGTTTGACTGGCTTCGCCCCCCCTTCAACCATGACCTAAAGCGACTATTCGAGACTTCCCGCCGCGTCTGCCTCGCTCTTTCGCCCAACTTTCGCCCAACTTTGCGCCGCGCCCCTGCCACCTCCAAAGCCTGCCCCACTCCCAAATTAAACGCTCATTTTTCTGTAGTTTCTCTGTAGTTTCTCTGTAGGAGCGTCCCGCCCCCGCGTCTCGAAACAGTACGAACGCAGCAAAGGCTTGCCGCGACTCGCGCAACTGCTTTTCCCAAGCTGGATCAAGTATGGTTTCGAGGCGAGAAGTTTTCTTTTTCGCATAGCCTCGCAGCCTGGCCTGTTCTGCATTCGTCATGTGTCGCGGTTCCTCTTCCTCGCACAGATCTACGCCGCGTCCGACTCTCGCTCTTCTTCTTCGAGCAGCCGCGCCATAATTCGGACAGCCAGATCAAGTGCATCATCGAACGGATGCGCCGGGCGTTTGTAGCTCAAGTGGTTTTCCAGAGGAAATCGCGACGAGCGGTTTGGAGTCCAGTCCGACCACAGCACAGCGTCGAGATTCGCTC
>MWWH01000604.1_pt1 | contig 10209 bp, 9 predicted proteins | sample 1047231 | NCBI WGS metagenome assembly MWWH01 (sample SAMN06349967, study PRJNA376086) | soil metagenome | isolation source: MG3-2 sample Antarctic (ecotone) soil | place: Antarctica | collected 2015-01-13 | reverse complement strand
ACTACAGGTTTGGTCGTATCTTCGCTCATTGCAGCGTTTTAAGTGCCTTTTCTAGGTTCTCCTCGAGCGCCTCACGGAGTATGCGGCTTGAGGATAGCTTATTGCCGGTTTTTCGCTTGAACTGGTACTGCAATTCTTCGATACGCTCTTTCTGGTCTGAAAATATCTCGAAGGAGTACCGTTCCGTACGGCGGCGCTCCTCGTCCACGCCCTCGGTGAGTTCGGTGAGTAGGCTTGATTGTATCGCCGGTCGCATATCCCGGTCGCTTCCACCGTTCGTCCGAACGGTTCGATCGTTCGCTTTGTTTTCCTTTGCAGGTGTGTGTTCCGGCTTTCCCGCCGGCACGGGCTCAGCCGCTGCGGCAGGTGGGTAGAAGTCTACAGGCTGTACCGCTTGTCGGGGGGATAGGGGACTTCGCTCTGATAATGCTTTCTCCAGGTCTTTTTTGCTCATAGAAGTGTGTCAGCTAGTTGGTTGTAGGATGCACTACTGGAATGGAACTGGTCGAGCATCACTAGCGGCACTCCGTACAAGCTGGCTTCGCTATGCTTGATGGAGTAGTCGATGCTGAAAGGAAATACCAGTTCAGGGTATTTTTCACGAACCTGGTCTAACACTAGCCGGCTCACGTTCGTTCGCTGGTTTACCATAGTCGGAAGTATGCCGTGCACCTTGAGCTTCGGATTTAGCCCACGGTTTACGTTGCGAATCTGCTCAAATACCTGCTCGAGCCCCTGTAAGGCAAGGAAGTGCGCTTGGAGTGGGATTATTACCAGGTCGCTTGCTACCAGGGCGTTGAGCGTGAGGAAGTTCTCGGCAGGCGGTGTGTCGAAAATGATGAAGTCGTAATGCTCCTCGATAGGGGTGATGATGTCCCGGATTGAGCCTACTGAAGAAGCGTTCATACCCGCTTCCGTGCGAGCGAGGTCGGGGTGGGAAGGTAGAACGTGCATACCGCCGCTTGTTTTTGCTGCCTCGATTATAACCTGGTGAGGCTGGAGGTGGATGTCGGTGAACAGGTGGTTCAGGTTGCGCTCGAGGGATAGGGGATTGAGCCCAACGGCTAGCGTTGCGTTTGCCTGCGGGTCGAGGTCAACGAGCAGTACCCGCTGTCCCTTCTGTTGCAATGCAGCCGCCAGGTTTATGGAAGTGGATGTCTTGCCGACCCCTCCTTTGTGCAGGTTGACGGTGATTTTCTTAGCCATTGTTTCCTCCTTTGTTTATGGAGGTGCCTACGGCCACCTTGTTCTGCTGGAATCGTACTTTTATCTCTGGCAGCGAAAGCCGCTCCCGCTCCTGTAGGTTGCGGATGGACTTAACGAGCTGGACTGCGCCCGGATGATAGTATCGGTACCCCTTTTCGGTTGTGTAGGCCACTTCCAGGAGCCCTTCATCCGTCCAGTGGCGAATTGCCACGGCGGTTTCACCGGTCAGGCTTGCGAGCTCGCCGATACGTAGCACCTTGTCAGCAGCGGCCGGCATCTTGAAGTTGCCTTCCTTGTCTGGCTCGACCGATTTAAGGTAAACGTCCAAAGAACGCTCAACCGCTGAGAAAACCACCTTATAGTAGTCATCGAAGGAGTTGCGTACCTGCACGGCTTCGAGGCTGTTGATGTAGTCTTCACGCTCTTCCTTCCTGATAATCGCAGGCGGATACCCCTCCATCATAAGGAGCAGGTTCATAAGCAGGCGTGCTGTGCGCCCATTTCCGTCCGAAAATGGGTGGATGGTAACAAGCTTTAAATGGGCGTCTGCCGCAATCTTGGCCGGATGGTCTTGGTTCTCGCCACGGAGCCACTCGAAAAACTCTTCCATAAGCGGAGGAACCTGTGCCGATACTGGCGGGCTGAACTCCATGCCGGCAAGCTCCACGTCGTGGAGGTGGTAAGTGCCTGCCGCCGAGCTGTCTATCTTCTGGAGGATGGTGCGGTGGATATTGAGCACGTCAGCTTTTGTCAGCTCGGCTCGCTTCATTCCCACAAGCTCCTTGAGGTAATCGAGCGCCTCGGCGTGGCTTATGGCTTCGAGGTGCTCCTGCAACGTCTTGCCCTTAACGGTGAGCCCTTTTTCCACCACGAGCGCAGTCTCCGAACGGCTGAGGGTATTTCCCTCGATGGCGTTGGAGCTATATGTCAACTCGATGCGGAACCATTCCTCTAGGTTGCGCACAAGCTCAGGGGGCAGGGGACGGTGTGCGTCGAGCCTGCGCTTCTTTTCCGTGAGTTGTTCTAGGTGTTGCTTGTTCATACGTCTGGTTATTCGGGAAGGTAGGGGAGCCCTGTAATTATTTCATTGCAGCTCATAGCGCCGCCTTGCCGCTGCTTTCCGGTCCGTTCCGAATTAATGCTGCGCAATCGGCAATCCCTAACCTGTAAAGGTACCCGGATTGCTTTGTGGAATCGGAATGGCCAAACCGGCCGCTTTTCAATGTTGTGTAATTATAGTTTTGTAACATTGACTATCGTTTAAGCGGCTACCTTGTGGGCATCGAAGCAGCGGAACACTTCGACCGACTTCGCCTTTATGTCCATCTCGTCATCGTATACCACCAGCATTTCGAGCCCGGCGTGGCGACTGAACTTACGAACGTCCCGGACGCTTAGCTGCTTGAGCAGTGTGGTGATGTAGAAGTGGCGGAAGCCGTGCACGCACTTTTCGATGCCGAGCGGTTCGAGCAGCCCCTTAATCTCACGCTTAACGGTCATAGTGGTGATGCGCTCGCTCTTTCTGTTGCCGAGGCTGGGGAACAGCGCTCCGTCCGCAATCCTGTTCGCCTTCATATATTCACGCACGGCCTTAACGGTTTCTGGGCTTAGTAGCACCGGCTCCTTGTCGTCACGTCCTTTGCCCCTGACCATAGCCACACCGTTTGCGAGGTCGATGTCCTTTACGTCCAGCCGGATGATCTCCACCTGGCGCAGCCCCTGGAATGCCAGGAAGCAGAACAGCGCTTTGAGCCGGGCGTTCTGCGGAGTAGGGAGCATATTACGCATCTTCTCAACCACCAGCGTGACTTCCTCATCGTTGAATCCTGAGCGGCGGTGCTTCTTGCTCTGGGTGAATCCCTTTACGTTCTGTGTTATGTCCACAGGCAGTGCGCCCTGGCGGTTGAGTTCTTTGAGGAATATCTTTGCCGTGATGAGGTATTTGTTCTTAGTGGAAATGCCTACGTCTGTACGCTCTGCGAGGTGGCGCTTGTATTCAAGGTAGGAATTGCGGCCGAGTCCACGCTCTCGGATGAAGGCAAGGAATGTGCCGATTCTATATCCGTAATCCTTGCGGGTGGCCTCGTTCACGTCGAGCATAGAAAACACTCGCTCTGCGGCCTCCTGGTAGGTTTCCGGCGTTAGCTGGGTCTGATTTGTTGGAATAAGAAATAGGGTATCCATACCATTGTTTAGTAGTGATACCTTAAGTTTAAGGTTAAACCTTAGACAAGTCAAGTGTTTGGAAAGTCTGCTCTCAGCTTCTCGACTATTTCTCCGGCTCCCAAGCCTACAATTACCGATATGACGAACACCCCGCCGGCGAGCATTGCTTCGTGGAACTCGCCCCTGAACAGGTAGCCCGCTGCATAAATGAAAGCAATCCACCACACTAGTAGTGAGCAAATCAGGCCGGCCAAACCGAGCAGTATAAGGAGCGTTTTATAACAGCTATTCCTGAGTGAATCCATCATAGTTTCCAGCCTACCCTTTGCCATTGCCTTACTTTACGGCCATTGTTTATAAGTCTAAGGTTTAACCTTAGTATCGTCAAACCGATGCGGTGTCATTCCTCATATTTTCCTGTTTTGCAGGGTCGATTTCCTCATCAAAAGTGCATCCCATAATCCTCCCAATAGCGTCAATCCGTTCCTGAACGTCCCGTTCCATTGCTGCTTTCTCTTCCGGGGTATCGTCGCTTGAAATTAAGGGTATCCTGCCCAGTTCTGGGTCATCAATGTACAGCCGTTCTTTTTTATGCATAATTACTCCTTTGAAGCAGGCCGCCTAATTCCTCTACCATTTCCCGGACTGCCTCGTGCTCGTGTTGGAGGTTGCCGATGTTTTTCTGCCTCGGCTTCTTGTCGTAATAACGTATGAGACTATCGAGGCAGTCGCCGATTCTGCCGTCGAAGCCTTCCTCAAGCCAGTAGGTGTGTACGATTGCGTTCAGGGCACGCCTCAAGTGCTCAGGGCGCAACCTGATGCGGAAAGCGGTATCGAACAGCGTTGCGACCTTTTCCTCATCCTCCTTGGACGGCTCAAACGGTTTATGCTCGATTAGGATGGCACGAATCGCCCGGCTGAGCCTTATTTCCTCCTGCCACTTCACTACGGCTCGAAGTCCCCTGCCCACGTCTCCGGCCTCTACTTCGTCGAGTGGCTTGTGGTAGTCCTGTTCGTAAATACGGCGCAGCTCCTCGATTGAGCCGGCCGTAAGGGGGTCGTCTATCGGTGCGTTGAGGAATACATCAAGTTCTGCGCTAAGGCTGGCCACTTCAAAAGCTACCCCGCTTGGAAGCTCGATGCCCAGTTTTTCCTTGTAGGTTTTTTTGATTATTGAAACCTGCGCCTCCGTGGGCGGCGGTAGTTCAAGCATATTGTGACCTAGTATAGCTCTCTGCCATTAAATAAAAGTTAAATTATGCGGCGTGCACAGCTTCTAGAACCTCCTGCTGCCTGGCCTGGAGCGATGCGTCGAATACTATGCGGTACTCGAACTGCTTGTTCGTCTTCTGAAACTCACGGAAACCGATTTCCTTGGCGAATACCTCGTCGAACAGGCCGTCCGTGCTGCCGGCATAGGTGGTACGGTTTTGCTCGTAAGTGTCCTTCTCCCGGCTCGATTTCACCTCTACAACCAGGTACCTGCCCTTGCTCGTCTCGATAAGGAAATCGGGGAAATACCGTGCCATCTGCTGCTTGGCTGGGCTCCAATACTCGAAGTAGAAGTCGTTGTGGCTCGGGTCGGTTGCCCCACCGGTGAAATAAACGTCGGCCACTATTTCATCATCCTTGAGCACTCCCTGGAGGTACCTGAACAGGTTTTTCTCATCGGCGCTGTCGAAGTTGTAGGGGTTAACGTGGAATCCCAGCCGGTTGCTGCCGTAAGTGGCTTCTGTATCTTCCTTGTAAACGATGAGCGTATTTTTTGACTGGTCTACGCTGACCTTGAACGGATACATTTTTGTCAGCTCAACTTCTTCCTCGACTTCAAGCACGGTTTCCTCATAGCGGTACACCTTGGTCAGCACGCTTTCAATCACGAACGGCACTAGTCCGGCATTGTTTACCACTTCATCGGCGAGCTGGGATGCGGTGCGCCCGTTTCGAGCCAGCATCCGCTCCACCGCTAGGCAAGGCAAGTGTGTTCTCCTGCTGATAGCCTCTACCAGTTCGTACGAGGTAATCTTTGCGGTGCTTTTTACTTCTCTGTGCACCACGGCGTCCCTGTATTGCGCTTGGTTTGTGCTGCCTAGCATTATCCCACCCTCGCCCACAAACGAGCGGTACTTGTCTGGCTTGAAAGCGTCCCATTCGATAAGGATGGAATCCGGCTCGACGTGCTGCACTGAGGTGATTTCCTTGAGCACTTTTTTCACGGTGATTTTTTTGCGTTTTTCCACTCGTATGGTGTGCTCGACTGTTCTTTGGTCTTGTGCGGAAAGCTCCTCGATGCTGACTGAGAAGTTATTTTTCAGCTCACGGTCTAGGATTCGGTAGTTCTCACTCGATAGGAAAACGGAGGCCACGGTAGAATTGTCCCCTATGCTGCGGAGGCACCTTGTGGACGATTGAAGCACGAAAATGGGGCTCCTGGGCTTCCTATACAGGGCACACGATACGAGCGAGCGGCAGTTCCATCCTTCTGTGCCTTTTCCGACCAGGAGTACGAATTGTTTTTCGCTCTCTGGGCGGTCTAGTGCCCTGAATTGCTCCCTGTTCCCTTCGGCTTCGGTATGGTACTCAAGTATCTTTTCGATTGGCAGTCCCTTGGCTATGAGCAGCGATTCGAGGTACGGCTTCACTTCCTGGCGCAGCTCGTCGATACTTGCGGCGTAGAACGCCAGTTTCGGCAGCCGACCTTCAAGCCTTTTTTCCCCGTATTCCTCGAGGAACTTAGTCAGTACGTCTTCCAGGAATGCTTCGCTTTTCACGTTACTGTAATCATAAAACCTCACCTGCTTTAGGATACCCTTTTCGATGCCCTGCTTTAGCCCGAAGTGGTACACCACGTCGGCAATCATACGATTGTTTACGTAAGGGGTGCCCGTAAGGTTTACTACGCTGACTAGGGGTGCGTGGCCGTGCAGGTAGTTGATAGTCTGCCGGGTTTTCTTGAGCGTCCCCTCAAGGCTTGTGCCGTATGAGTGGTGCGCCTCGTCAACGAAAATTGCCAGGCTCTTGAGTTGGCGTATCGCCTGGAGCCGCTTGTTTTCAATCTCCCTTTTTTCTTCGAGCTTAGCGTCGCCAAACAGCGTTGCCGCATTCCCTTTTACTGTACTGGTCTTGAGTATTATCTTTTGGGAATTGGAAATGACCACGTTGTAATTGCCGATGGGTGAAAGCACGGTTTCAGGACTCTCAAGGTAATGGTATTTCAGGTTCATTATTACGTTGTGGTACTCCTTCGGAAGCACCTTTCCGTAGTCCAGGGTGCGTATTTCCTTGAGGCTTTCGATAATCGTGGTGTCAGGTGCGAATACCAGGGCGTTTTTTGCGTACCTGGCATCATCAGGGTAATAGAATGAAAGCACAAAGTCGTACAGCATCATCGTTGCCATAAGGATGGTCTTGCCGGAGCCCATAGTGAGCGCATACACCTGGTTGGCATAATCGGCCGCCCCGAAACGCTCCTCAAGCAACGAGGCGATACGCTCTTTGTCCCCTAATAGGTCGAATGCCTCATCCTTGCTGACGCCGAGCCCTAGCAGCATCTCTTTTTCCTCGGTAAATAAGGACCGGAACACTTCTACGGACGGACGGTTGCCGGTAACTTCCTTGAGGTAAACGTATGTTTCTACCGCCTCCGCCTGGGGCTGATGAAGGAATCCCACCCGTCGGATGTGGCTCAGGATATTGAGCGTCTCCTTCTTGGTTCCTGGATAGCCCTCGTTGCGCCACTGTATTACCTGCGCCTGTAAGTGGCCTATGAATGGATTTTCCATCACACCACCTCCAGTTCGTGAGTCTCGAAGTATTCTTCTCCCAGCACGTCCACAACCTTTACGGCCACACGGTACTTGCCGGGCTTATCGTATTCCCAGTTGTAAGTCGCTTTCACGACCTCCTTTTTAGTGGCAATGTCCACGATTTCAGCGTTGAACAAATCACCGTTATAGTCGATGTCCAAGGCGATGCTGTCTACTACCTGCCGGAAATCCTCCACTCGAGCCCTGTATTCTTCCCGTATTACTTTTTGGTTTTCAGCCTCGAGCTTGCGTAAAAGTATGGGCGAATAAAACTGCTCCACCGCAACGGTTAGCCTTCTGCCTACGAGGGTATACGTTACTTCCGCTTCTGGGCGCTTCTTGAATATCAGGCTCTGCTTATCTGTAAGGAGGTCGCGGATTTCCACCTTCACCCCGGTAGTGTTTTCTCTTTTGAGGTAATCGAAAACGTCAAGTTCTGTACCCGAGCACAGCACAATCACTCCCTGCTCGAATATAGCTTCTCCTGACGCCGAGCTGCTTTTTACTGTGAAGTTCTGGAGCTGTTCCTCGGTGCTTTTTAGGATATTTTTTATATCTAGCTTGTTGAGCACCCTGTTCATCGGCATTATCTTTACGAAGCTGGTTCCTAGTACGCCGTCGAAGTAACTCCGCTTGATTGGGTCGATGCCGTAAATGTCCATCACAACTTCTTTTGCCTCCACTTCGCTCCTGAATACTTCGTAGTCGTTTACGTTGCATATCTTGAATCCTAAGCTGCCGGCAAAGTCTGCGGCCGGTTTCTTGTGCTGGCCTTCCACGACGTTGCTCAGGCGCTTTGCAGTGGTCTGTACTGAGCCGAGGTTTATGTCGCAGGTAATCCACCTGCGGCCGAGTTTTTGCGCCACTGCCGCCGTGCTGCCGCTACCGGCAAAAAAGTCTGCAACCAAATCCCCTTCTTTGGAGCCTATCTTTATTACCCGCTCAAGTAGGGCTTCTGAGTTTTCGGTCGGATAGCCGGTCGTGCTTGTGTATGAGGCAATGTCTATCCAGTTGCTACCGACGGTTACATCTTCCGAGCCCAGGTACTCTACTTTGAATATGTTTTCCTTGCAGTTCAGGCATTCCGATAGCTGGGTTACGCCATAATAAGTGCTTTGGTTCGTGATGTCGTAGAACTTGAATCGGTTTTTCGCCACCTTCATCCTCTTGTTGAGTGCGGCGTCGTTTTCGGCGTGGTAATACTTCGCCCCGCATCCACGGCAGCTTAACCTGAGGTAGTTTTCTTTGAGCACCCTGTCCGTTTTCTCCTGGGATAAGGAAAAGTGCTGACCTTTCGGTGGGAATATCTCCATCCCAAAGAAGTGGCGCTGGGGCGGGTTCCTGTCGCCGGCCATTTGGAAATCAGTCCATTGCACGTTAGCTATGGAACGCTTCACCTGTATTTTATTGAGCGTCGCCCGCTCGGTTTTTCGGTAAAGAACAATGCTTTCGGTTGTGACTTCCAGTTTTTTTGCGCTGCCAGCCTCGTTTCTGCTCCGCTTGAGCGTAATCTCATTCAGGAAGTTGTCTTGCCCGAATACTTCATCGGCAACAATTTTTATATAGTGTGAAAAGTGGTAGTCGAACCTGATAAAAATGCTCCCTGTATCCGAAAGCAGCTCCCGCATAAGTAGGAGCCTTTCGTACATAAACTGGAGGAAGTAGTCTATCTCGAAAACGTTTGCGTACTGCTTTTCCTCGAACAGGTTGTAGTGGCTTTTGATTTCTTCGCCTCGAAGCCGTATTTTCTTGAAGTAATCGACGCCGGTGCCGAACGGAGGGTCGATATAAATGAGGTCGAATTTGCCCCGGTAATCCTTTAAAAGGTGAGCAAGCACCTGCAAGTTGTCGCCCCAAAATATCTTATTGAAGTCTAGCGCATCCTTTTTTCCGTATACTTCCTTCTCTTGTGCGGGGTAATACTCGATGCGTTCCAGCGGTCGCTTCCCTGCCCATTGGAGCATAGGTCGCCCCTGGGCTTGTTGAATGTTTTGTATGGCCATAGGTTCTGTGGTGGGTTTTTATGGTGCTGGCAGGGTAACAAAATGCCCGCCGCCAGCCGGTAAGTCTTTCGACTACCCGTACCCCTTTCGAGGCACGACCCACCACAGGTGCACTGACGACGAGCGCTTTATTCCTGTGGTGGGTATTTTGTGCCGTGCCTTCCGAACGGGTCGGGAGGGTTAGGCAGCTCAGTTGTTTGAAGTTCTCAGGTAAGGAAGTACCTGTGCTTTTCTTGATAGTATCGCTTTTGATTATTCTTAGCAATAAGGTTTAACCTTAGACTTTTAATCTTTGTTTAATGAAATCGTAATAATTTGAGCCCGATTCCAGGTTTGCAGTCACCGTGTGCGCCTGCTCGTGTGTGGTAGTTCTCTTGTTTTCGGTTCTTGTTCGGTATAGTTTAGCTCTATGGTTCTTTCTATCAACGAACAAGTCAGCGTAATTACCGTCTACAGCCCAAAAGTGAAGGGAGCTATGCCCTGGAAGCTCCGATGGAAGCAAAGGGATTACTCGCTAACGAAGCTGGGATTGCATCACTCCTACCGTGAAGGTAGGCGTCTTTTTCATATCTACGAGGTAACGGACGGCAACCTCTCCTTCCGTTTGAAGCTCGATACCGAAAGCCTTATCTGGTTCCTTGAAGCGGTCAGCGATGGACTTGCCGATTAACCGCAACGAGGCGACCACAATGTGGATTGATATGAACTCCTGCTTTGCTCGTGTCGAGCAGCAGGCCAATCCCCTGCTCCGGGGTAAGCCGGTAGCGATTGCCGCCTACGTGACGCCTTCCGGCTGCGTTGTGAGCCCCTCCGTGGAAGCGAAACGGGACGGCTGCAAGGTTGGAATGACGGTTCGGGACTGCAAGCAGCTATCAAAAGGTTTGGTCGTGCTGCCACCCGACCCACGCAAGTACCGATACGTGCATCAGCAGTTCCGCCGTATTTTTAAGGATTACTCGCCCAACGTGGTGCCGAAAAGCATCGACGAGGCGTGCATCGACTTCGCCGGCACCCCCGCCCTCAAGCAC
>MWWH01000603.1_pt1 | contig 10211 bp, 13 predicted proteins | sample 1047231 | NCBI WGS metagenome assembly MWWH01 (sample SAMN06349967, study PRJNA376086) | soil metagenome | isolation source: MG3-2 sample Antarctic (ecotone) soil | place: Antarctica | collected 2015-01-13 | reverse complement strand
ATGGTCAAGCTGCGAACGAGGTGTAATGTAGCGTAACGAAGGACGAAATGAATGAAGTGGCATGAAGGACACAAGTAGCTGCCCGAACGAAGGCTGTAGGAGCAGCAAGGAGTGTGACAAACTGCGGAACGTAGTGAAGCAACCCGAAGGGCATTGGCAGCTTTGCCAATACCTTAAAAGATTATAAAAAGATTTATTGGCAATGCTGCAATGGTTTGGCGCATCTACTTGCCGACTAAGCCGTAGTGAGACCTTATTACCTTGCAGCGTGGGTCATGTGTAATGGGTGTTACTAATGTCTGGATTTATTCTGCTGCTTGATTATTTTCTTTGTGAAAAAACATTATGGAAAATCCTTTTGAAATTATCATAGAAAGATTAGATAAAATTGAAACTCTATTAAAACAAATTGGCAGAATTGAAAACATAGCTCCTCCCGTTTTAGCTACCAATGAAATTCTCAATACAAATGAAGCTGCTGATTATTTAAGCATCACAAAATCTACTCTCTACAAGCATACCGCAGAAAGAGAAATCCCCCACTTTAAAAATGGTAAGAAACTATATTTTAAAAAGGTTGAATTAAATGAATGGCTTACAAAGAATAGAATAATTACTAAAGATGAAATTGAAAAAATGGCTGATGAATATATTATTCGTAGTTCAAAAAAGGGAAAGAGATTTTGACATCACTACATTAAAATAAAAAAAAGCCCGAAGGCTTTAGAAAGGCAAACATTGAAAATAATAAGTACGCTGCCCTGGCTGGATGGAACAACCAATACAAGACCCGAACAGCGACTTGAACTGATGCAAAGTAATGGGAAGAAAAACAACACCATTGGCAGTAGTAGCATAAAGGTAAATGCTAAATGATGATGAACGCTGATGAACGGAAACGCTGATAGTAGACATAACTGATGTTTTAAAAAATGAATAAATAAAAAGATGCCTGTCAGCAATTGCCGTCGTTCCAAACCAAAAGGAAACGGAATAAATGTTGGCTTATGTGTGTTGGAGTTGTGTTTATGCCGTAGTCTTTTGGTTGCTCGGCTATATATCAGTTTGGCTTTGTTCTGCTGCCTGGACGGCAATTAACTTTGCAGAACTTTTATTTGTAATAGTAGAATGAAATAATTCAAGCACTGATGTTTTAAATTACATTCACGGTTAAGTTTTTTATTATGACATTATATCAATTCAACTTGTTAGATAAAATGGAACAAGCAGAAGTATTATGGGATAAGGCAGTGATGGTAAGTGACAGAAGTGATGAAACTTATAAGTATGTATTATATCAATTAGACAACTTTTATGTTGAAGTTAAATATCATATTGAGTATAACGTCATTCATGGACTTAGGAGTTTTTCAAGTACAGGAGAGCCGTTAAGTCCGTATTTAAATAAAATAAATATTAGCGAACTTGGCTAAAAATAACCTCTATTAGCAGCATCTTACCAAAATATAAATGATACTTATTGTCTGTTGTCTATAAGCTCTTCTATTCGTTCCTTTAGGTGTAATGAAAAGTGACATATTAAAAGATTTTGGTACTACAATAAGGTTCTATAGAAATGAGCTTGGAATAAGTCAGGAACAACTTGCAGATGACTGCGGTTTCCACAGGACTTACATAGGTCAAATTGAAAGGGGAGAAAGAAATCCTTCTCTAAAGAACATTGAAGTTTTTGCTAAAACTTTTAAAGTCAGCTTATCAGAACTTTTTAAGAAATGCGAAGAACTGAAGAAATCAAGATAACTGCTACAGACAGAAGAAAGATTAGACACGAATTAATTAATGTCTTTTTAAAAGAAGAACCTGGTACTGGTACAGGAGAGCTATGCTCATTTTATTATTATCATGTAGATACACTTGAAGATGGTAAAAGTATTATCCTAAAACGACCAGCAAGATTGAATAAAGGCTTTGACTTTGAAGTGCATGTTCAAGATACAAATTTTGGAACAAGCAGGTATAGAACAATGCCAAGTCATAGAGATATATACAGTGACCTGCAAATTAAACTGGATGAAAATCCAGAAGAGTTTAAAAAGGTAAGAGACTTTATAAAAAAGCTGTATGAATGCACAGAGATTGATGAAGTGCAGGTAAGAAATTTAAAGTTTAAAAAAGGATTTTCTATTGAAGCTATTTTAAAATCCATTAAATGGCTTTTTATAGAACAGGATATGACTTACTGGAATTGGTCTGGTAGAACTATGCTTTACTCACACATAAAAGAACTGTAATGCCAACCCTTATAAAAAATGTAAGAAATAGAAATACTGTTGAATTTGATGCAGGTTCCTTTGACGCATGGTGTGTCTATTTAACACGTCCTGGACAAGTCAGGTATGCACCAAGAGATAATGAATACTTTTCCAAATTAAAAATACTCGGGCAACTACATGGGCATAAAAAGATATACGATGATTTTGTAAAATATTATATACCTACTACCAAAAATATTGACATTAACGTGCTGACTTTAATAACAACCATCACTGATGGTTATTCAAATGATGCAGAGGAGTTGGATATATGGTTCACTGTTATCTATGCAGGAATGGTTGCTGAAGAAAATAAGTCTTTTGCAATTTTAAAGAAAAGAATTAAAAGGCTGGGGATGCACCAAGTACTTATTGAAGGTTTAGATGCCAATTATGCGGCAAACTTTTCCAAAGGAAAAAAATGGAGAGAGCTTGATGGTTTAATGAAACAAAAAGGATTTTAAATTATGAAGCTACCCAATAAAGTAGGCGGTGGGGCACATACCAATGTAGTTGGGCTGCATTTTGAGCAAACCGTTTGTTTAGATACTGTATTTAATAATCATCCAGATTTTGAAGTCAGAGGTGATAAAGTATATAAGCTGGGTGAGGAGATTGGACTGCTTTGTGGTAAAAATGGTATTTACACCAAAGTGCTTATACCAAGAGGCATAAACTATAAGGATTATCTTTCTAAAAGGTTGCTGCCTGACGATGCTATTTTAATTAAGGATACTGTATATATAATTGAAAAAAAGTTTCAAGGGGGAGCTGGAAGTGTAGATGAAAAGTTACAAACTTGTGATTTCAAGAAGAAACAATACACAAAGCTATTTTCAGCAGCAGGTTTGCAGGTTGAATATATTTATGTATTAAGTGATTGGTTTAGGCAGCCTTGTTATAAAGATGTTCATGAATACATTCTTAGTGTAGGTTGTAAATACTTCTTCTTAGACATTCCATTATCTTGTTTGGGACTTTTAGAAATATAAAATAGCTTTCAATGGTGCAGCAAATTATATTGAATTATTAGAAGCTGCTAAACCTGGTAATAGGTAGGAGCTACAATCAGAAATCCCATAAATTTTAGAAATTACCTCTGCCTTTGATTTTTTGTCTAAATCATTTTTTCTTTCAATACTTATATCTAAAAAACTCTGTTCTTTATCAATACCGATATAGTTTCTATTAAATAAGTTAGCAGCAATACCAGTGGTTGCAGACCCCGAGAAGGGGTCTAAGATTAATGTACCAGGCTTTGAACCTGCAAGGATTATTCTACTTAACACAGACAATGGTTTTTGTGTTGGATGTTTACCGTAGTCTTTCTCCCATCGTGCTATTGCTGGTAACTTCCAAACATCTTTCATTTGTTTATTACCATTGATTATTTTCATGAGCTCATAATTATAGTAATGCGGTACTTTATCACTTTTACGTGCCCATATAATAAGTTCTGTGGAATGAGTAAAGAATTTACAAGTAAAGTTTGGGGGTGGATTTGTTTTTTCCCATACAATAGTATTTAAGATTTTAAAGTCCAACTCTAACAATATTTGATAGATTGAAAATATATTCTGCATTGTGCCACTAATCCATATAGTTGCACTTTTGCTCATCTTCTCTCTTACACTCTTAATCCAGTTATAATTAAATTCATGGCTCGTCTCATCAACAAGTTTATCCCATTGCCCCTTATTTACTGATACTACTTTGCCGCTTTGAATAGTTAAACCATCATTAGAAAGAAAATACGGTGGGTCAGCAAAAACCATATCTATTTCCTGTGGAATTTGGGGTAAGATTATATTACAATCACCTTGATATAGTGTAAAGTCTTCTTTAGCAAAATATGGGTTAAGCATTAATAGAAATAGGATTAAATTAGTTACGAAATTATGGTTGCTAAGTCACCTTATAATTGTGAATTAATAATTCATGAATTTCCCCTCGTTTAGCTGAATTGGAATTTATGACCCTCCTTGCTTTTACTCTTTCAATACTTATAGATGGACCTCTATATAAGTCATCAAAGAAATTGTCATCTGGATTATTATTCTTAGGGTCAGAATTACTTAGCAACCAATGATGCCCTTTAGCCGTAATTACATCACACAACTGTTTTAAACGAACCTGCTCATTATCATCAAAACTGTCTTTTGCATAGGAGTTGAATGACGATGTTTTGCTAATAGGTTTGTAGGGTGGGTCAAAGTAAAAGAAACTGTTTTTAGTAGCATACTTTATTGTTTCAGCATAGTCACCATTTAATATAATTACACGCTGTAAAATATTACTATCAGCCATTATTGTTTCAGGGTCACATATTCTTGGCTTATCATATTTACCAAAAGGTACATTGAATTGGTTTTTGCTATTGACACGGTAAAGACCATTAAAACAGGTACGGTTTAAAAATATTAACAGAGCAGTATTATCCAAAGTAGATAAATGCCTTGAATTAAATTCTTCTCTTTTTTCTAAGAAAAAGGTTCTTCTATCTCCTTCATCAGTTAAACGATAATATTTATTTTGAATAGACATCAGGACATTAATTAAAGCATGTGGTTCTTCTTTAATTGTAAAATATGCTTTAGTTAGGTCAGTATTAATATCATTGATTACTGCTTTCTTAATGTTGGAGAATTTTTGTAAGAACCAAAACATTATTGCACCACTACCAATGAATGGTTCTATATATGTGAGTTCATTCTTACTGCCAATATCTTTCGGAAGGGCAGCCTCAATTGCTGCTATTAATTGCCCCTTGCCGCCTGCCCACTTTAAAAAAGGCTTTGCATAAAGAGTATCTGGAAATAAAACATTCATAAGTTATATCTGATTACGGTATGACCTTCTTAGTCATTGTAGTTGTATAAAGTATGCAATATAATTAAAAACATGATTGCATACAATAAGTATCATTAATAATTACGCTGCTAAAACTTCCTCACCAACAAACAACTGGTTGTCACTAAACTTCATGAGTGATGGTTGCCAAATGTCAGTGCTTAATTTAGGCAGGTAGCCTATGGCTTTGTATAGTTCATCTTCCAATATCTTCTTTACATAATCTTCATTGCCCTGCGTAGTGGCAATGCTATCATGAATAGTGTAGATAGGCAGGCGGGGTCTTTCTTTAGCAATGCGTTTGGTTGCTACCTGTAATATTAGCTGGCTCTCTATGCGCTGCAAAAGACGAGGCAGCAGGGTCTTGTCTGTTTTCTTTATTAAGGAGAAGATTTCATAAACGGATGGGAACAAATCCTTGAACACTCTTTTAGGCGCTGCATCTGGTTGACCCAAATATCTATTGTCAGTAAAGAGCACCTGGAACACTGCCACCTTCACCTGTTTACGGGTGGCATAAGCAGTGCCTAACTCTGCCTCCAACATGGCAGAAAGGTACTCATAAAATGTACCTTGGGTAACAAGGTCAATAAACCTCTGCAAGTCATTACCTGCCTGCATTACAGCAGTATTTACTAACATAATGAAAGAATTAATACTATTGGTTGTTTTATAAACCTGATTGATTGGATTGTTATCTATATCCTTAATTGATATAATTGTATTGCCTGCTATGCCAATATCATTATACCAATATGCCTTATTGAGCAATATTGTAGATAAATAGGGCTGGCTATTCTTAATATCAATAGAAACTAAGTTTTCGCCCCCGTAGGTTAGGCAATGGCGTAGCTCCGAACGGATGTTAGATAAATTGGAGTGAAACCGAAATACATTAGTATCTACTTTCAACATAAAGTCGGCGTCGGCAATACGCTCCACATTTATATATGATGATGTGAACTGGCTGAACGGGTCTTTGTACTTGTCATTCTTAACATCAAAATCCCGCAGCGACGGGTCAGCCAACTTTCGCTCATAATCGGTGTGAATGAAATCCATTGCCAACTCCCTGTCAATTTGCAAAGCAGGATTATACCACTTAGCAATGTGCATGTGCTTCTTTTTCATGTTGGCTGAAAACTGGCTGTCTCGTTTAGCATGGCGGTTTAAAGTTGCATTAGCAACAGAAACAGCTTTGAAAAAGGTGTTGTATTTTTCTGTGTATCGGTAACCTCTGGACTTTCTGCCAGGTATGTACCAATTATCAGTTTCAAGGACTTTGACCCGAAGTAAATAATCTATGTATTCGTTGTAATTGCGGATGCTTCGTTGGAGAATTTTAGAGTAGATAGGTACGAAGCCGTCAGGTACTTCCAAGTCCTTATTATTGGCTGGAATAGAGTAGAGAAGGTGCAATATGTAAATGAGCTTGTCTTTAGAAAAGCTATCAATCCTAAGCGGCGGATACTTTTTTAATAAGCCATCTATGTCTAAGTTTCTGGGTATAAAATTCTTCATCTGTAATCTGGTGATAATTAAAAATGTGATTTCCTTTCATATAGATTTTTGGTTGTTGGTTTTGTTTGTAGTCTTGAAGGATGGCACTAAGCAGCATTACGTTTGTTGCTGTTAAGTATTTTGCATACATCACTGTAAGCATAATAGATAGTGCCGCCCATCTTTGTAAATGGCAATGTGTTATTGATGCGTAAGTTTTGTAGAGTGCCTGGAGAGCAATTCAACATCTTCATAACATCTGCACTTTTTAGCCATTCCTTTTGTTCGGATGCAGGTAAGATTATTCTTTTAATCTCTTCCAGCAGTTCAATTTTGAAGTTTTTAATATCTTCTCGGGTAAGAATTTCTAAGTTCATCTGCTTATTATTTTAAGGGCTTTTACACCTTGATTTACAATAAACAAATTTACTGATTTTTGATGCTAAATAATTACGGATTTTATTAACAATTGTTAAGATGTTATCAACATAGAAAGGTCTTCAAAGTGGCTATATTCTAAAAATATTAGTATTAGTAATAATTATAATATCAAGATACTTTTTGAAGATTATTTGCTGCCTTTTTTGTTGCGAACTTTTCTCTCAATAATTGCATATCATCACTTACTTTTCTATCAATGATTTTTGCATAATGTTGCGTAGTACGAACAGACTTGTGACCAAGCATTTTACTCACACTTTCAAGAGGTACTCCGTTGGTTAATGTAACTGTAGTTGCAAACGTATGGCGAGCCAGGTGCATGGTACAATTTTTAGTAATGCCACTCAAATCAGCAATCTCTTTCAGGTAGGCATTCATTTTTTGATTGCTGGACATTGGCAAAAGTTTAGAATTTGATACACAGTAAGGGTCGTTTGCATATCGTTCTAAAATAGCTTCCGCAGCAGGTAAGATTGGAATGCTTGAACGGGTATCGGTTTTTGTCCTGTTTTGTTTTATCCATTTGTTGCCATCAATACCTAACACAATATTCTCTTTGGAAAGTTTTGCTACATCTACATAAGCAAGCCCTGTATAACAACAAAATACAAATACATCTTTTACCTGTTGCAGGCGGTGAATTTGAAACTCTTTTTCTTCAATGGCTTTTAGTTCATGCTCTAATAAATATTCTCTATCTACTTCTTTTGATTTTTGCTTGTAATTTAAAAATGGGTTCTTATCTAACCAACCGTGTGCAAGTGCCAGGTTGATGATTTTCTTAAACAGCTTTACATATTTTACTGTGGTGTTGTTGTTGCATTTTTTTGTTACACGCAAGTAATAATCAAACTCATTTACAAACTCTGAATTTATCTCATGTAAAAACAAATCTGAACGTTTGAATTTTGTTTGGATAAAAGCAGTGAGATGGTTAAGAGTGTAGATGAATTTTTTATGGGTAGCTACTGAATAATCTTTGCCTATTTGCGATTTGATTTTTTCATTGTGATACTCAAATATTTCAAGCACTGTCTTTTTACATTCATCAATTCCGAGATACATATTCTTTAAACCATCGGCTGTAAGTACAATATTTTTATCAACTACTTCACGTTGATGTTCGTACAATTTGTTACGGACTGTATCAATGTAAACATTCATATTTCGCACATCTTCCGTAGTGCCACGTACATAACCTTTTTCAGTATTCCACCTGGAAGGTTCTACATTTCTTTTGATTGATAATTCGCTGCGCTGACCATCTACAGTTATTCGGCAATAGATTGGAGCTTTACCTGTGTTGTCGGTTTTTGCTTTCTTCAAATAGAAGAGAAGGGAGAATGTTTTAGACATCTGGTGACCTGTTTAAGTGATGATGTAATTTACAAAATTTATAGGCATTTTGCAAGAACTATTTATCCACAAAAGCCTCAACAGCAAAGGGTTTCAGCGTTTTTTGGTGACCTCTTAATTTTTTAAAAATAGGTCACCTAATAGGTCACTTTTTATCTAAGATTTTATGTGTTTTTTTGTTGAAGTGCTAAAACAAAAATCCCCGCAAACGTAGTGTTTGCAGGGATTTGATGATTTTTGTTGTTCTATTAAGCGGACCGGACGGGACTTGAACCTGTCCGTTATAACTCAATAGAATAGGCACTTTTATCACATCAAATCCTTTGAGGTCACCTAATAGGTAACCTATTTCAAAAGTTATCTACCAAACTATAAAGACCTTTGCTGTTTTGCTTTGCAAAGATATTCAATCTTTGATACTTGGGCAATTCATTGCAATAAATATTGTTGTACGGCTTTGCATAACCTTCGCTTACCAAAACTTCGTTGATGCAGTTGCCATCTTGCATGAAAACATAGCACAACTTCCTGCGGTATTTATCCTCTTTATTTTGATGTTCTTGCTTAATGTGAACCAATGTGCCGTTTGATAAAAAAGAACGCAGGAATGAGGCTGCAATTGCCCCTAATTCAATTAGCAAACTTCCAGGTATATGCAGTTCTTTTTCATCCTGTTTCAACTTTTTACAAACTTTTATCTCTGGTGCATCTATCCCATACAATCTAAATTCAACTACTTCATTTGAAATTAAATGAGTGCCGATAAAGCCATCTCCATCAATAACACTTAATACTCTGTAAACACCATCAAAACATAACATTCTATATCAATATAAATGTTTGATTATCAATTGATTAATCAACTAAATTACAAATATTTTGTTTAATTTTATACCGTAAATCTTTTTATCTCAACCCCATTAAATTCTATATTATGGCAATTCAAAAAGGTCACATTAAATACGTTGGTACTTTAGGCGATGTCCGCCATTTTAAAATAAAAGGCTTACCAGAATATTATGCTGGTTTGAAAGGTGGTCCATCTGCTGAACAAGTGCAAAATGACCCCGCATTTGAACGTACCCGTGAAAACATGAATGAGTTTGCAGCTTGTGCGAAAGCTGGTAAAAGTGTAAGGACTGCATTAAGTTCTTTGCTTAACACAATGTCTGATAGTCAACTTACGGGCAGGTTAACCGCTATCATGAAAAAGATTAACCTGGAAGACCAAACAGAAGCCAGAGGTTATCGGGCAATTTTAATTTCTGCTCAAAAGCAGTATTTAAAAAATGTGCAGTTTGATAAATCTGTAAACTTTGATGGTGTATTTTCTGCTCCTTTTACCCTGGCAAATAACGCTGGCAGGAATGATGGAACATTGACTGTCCCTGTTTTCAATCCGCAGAATTTATTGATTGCTCCTGCTGGTGCAACACATTTCCGTTTAATCCAGGCATTGGCTGTTATTTCTGATTTTGAGTATAATGATAACACTGGCACATACGAGCCAATTGATGCAACAAATAATGAAGCAAGTATTATCTCTTACTCTGATTACTTACCTCTTGATAGTGTTACTACAGCACAAGCAATTACTTCTGCTTTTGTTGGAGCTCCAGTATTAGGAACGGATGTAAGTGTAATTCAGTGTGTAGGTATTGAGTTCTCACAGAAAGTAGGTCCTAATTATTACACTTTCTCGTCTGGTAATGCTTTGAAAATAGCTGAAATCTTTTAGAATAAGTATCTGGTGATTTCCGAGCCCTGTTTCTACGGGGCTTTTTTATTGCC
>MWWH01000602.1_pt1 | contig 10217 bp, 14 predicted proteins | sample 1047231 | NCBI WGS metagenome assembly MWWH01 (sample SAMN06349967, study PRJNA376086) | soil metagenome | isolation source: MG3-2 sample Antarctic (ecotone) soil | place: Antarctica | collected 2015-01-13 | reverse complement strand
CCTTTGTTTTCAGTAGTTACGGAGTGTTATAGAGTTTATTTATTTTAACTGCAACCGTTTTCAAATTCAAAACTCCTGCAAAAAAAAGGTTTTGTTTTACCGTCATTACCGTCATTACCGTCATTTTCGCATTTTCAGTCGCCAAAAATTTAATTGTTATGGATTGCTATGGAAGACGATAGTGTTTGGTCAAAATTTGGTCAAGCCTAATGTTTATCAGGCTGAAAATCAGGTAATTTTGATTTTTGACAATTTATCCAAAGAATTTTGCCTTTATAAATCGCCTGTAATCGTCTTTTCGGAGGTAAGACAGGATTTACTATACCGGTTTTTGGGTTTTAATCGTATTTGTTTCTTTCGCCGCGCAGCTTCAAAACGTCCGCATAATCAAACTCGCTTTGTAAATCGTTCAAAAGATAATGGGCGTAATCGCCTAAAACTTCTTCGATATGGTTTTCGATCAGCTGGCGGTCAACTAAATCATCTTGCTGAAGCAGCCAGATTAAATCTATTTGGTCTTTCGGTCTGCCGGACAGATGTTTCAAGATAACTAACCATTCGGGCGTTACAATGCTGATACCGTCAATTTCAACGGCATCATCTAAAGCCTTTTGATAAAACTTCTTGAGCTTATCGCCTCTTACTATCCAATCAACAATTACAAGCTGATTACCTACTTTGGCGCGGTAACTTTCGCCGCCGAAGCTCAATGTTTTGTGATTTTCGAGCGGCAATGTTTCGCTGCCGATTAAATCAACATCCGTCGTGGCGCGGACAAATCCGTAAATGTGCATCGCAATTCCTCCGGCAAAAGCCCAAGCGAGATTTTCACCTTCCGCAACGGCGGCAATCTGCAAACCGGCGCGAAGTCCTGTTTCAGTAGAAATAGTTTCGACAGCACTGTTTCGCTTGATAATTTTTTGTAAATCTTTCTTTGTCATAAAACTATTTATCGCCCGCCCGCATCTTTTGACAGGCGAAAAAGTGGTAATTATTCGTTATCCAAGTTCAATTCTTTCTTTACTTCTTCCCAACTGATATAGTCGCCACTGCCGCCTGTCTTTTGAAATTCCAACGCCCAGCATACATCCATAAGAAATTCTATATTGCTGTCTTTCCAAGCAATTCCATTATCTTCTTCGAGAAATTTTGCGGCGGCTGTTAAATCCTGTATATCGTCTAATGTTTCCGGCAGTGGATTTTTTATCGAAGATATTCTTTTAAGTTCTTTTAGAACGTGCCTTCTTAATCTTTTATTAGTTAAAGGCAAGTTGCTATTTGGAGTTAAGACAATCGCTGTGTTGTATGTTTGTTTTTTTTGCATCCTTTCTTAGATGAATTAAGAATCTGCTAACTTCCGAAGCACCTCAGCATTTTCTTCCACAATTCGATTTGCGACCTTCATTTGTTCATCAATCACTTTCTGCTTTGAGTTAGTTTTATTTTCGTCTTTCTTAGGGCGACCGCCTTTTGATTCTATAAAGTTTAAGACTTCATCGCGTTTCAGAAATTTGTGTCCGCTTATCTCAACAAAGGAAAGCCGCCCACGTTTGACGAGTTCAGAAATTGACGACAGTGTAACCTTACGAATGTTTGCCGCTTCTTTCATTGATATTAAATCGTTAGTGTCTATTTTTACCATTGTTTGTTTTATTCTTAATTTATCTTGACACAGTTAGGAAGTTTTTTATATCCTAACTTGGTTAGGATATTACCTTACCTTTTTAAGGTAAGTCAATAAAAGTAAATTCAAAATCTAAAGGAGATAATTTAGAAATGGAAAATTTAACAATAAAACCGGAAACCGCAGCCGACACCCGCGCAGAAATATACAAAGCGGACAATGTTCGGGTCAAACAATTAGTTGGCGGCTTGTTATATGAGGATAACACCGAAGAATGTGAAATTCTCGCCGAATTGATTTGCAAAGTATTTTCGGCAACTTATAACGACAGGCTTTATGGCGAAGGCTTGTATTACAACGTGATGCGAGAAATCTTTGCTCACCACGAAGCCGGACGCAACGGTTTTGACGGCTGGCTTCAATCTAATAGTTGGCAAGCAACGTAGTTTTATAATTAGGTAAGGCATCTTTTGAGATTGCCTTACCTATTATTTGAAGGACTAAAAATATGAAAAGCAATTCGGGCAAAGTGTTTGCCAAATCAACAAAAACCACCGTTGAAACGGTCAAAGGAATTGAAAGCCTTCACTTGTCTTTTGAAATTAAATGCGGGAAAGAAGTCTTAGAGAATTACGTTAGAGAAACCGGAAAGATTTTAACCGCTTTGAAGTTGGAAAAGGTCAAAACTCTTTCAATCAAATTTGAATTATTGGACTAATCAAAAGGAAGAATGATTATATGCTTGAACGAACGCAACACCGAATAAACAAAAACATTCTTAAAATTAAAGAGTTTAACTTGGAAAGCCAAAAATTTTTAGACGGGCTGCCTACATTCTTTCGAGCGGCGCGGGCTATGGTTAGAACAATAAAAAGAATTTCCAACGAAACCAACCGCCCGCCCAATTGGAAATCGTTTCCGGTTTTTGCAACTTTTGAAAGTGCCAACCAAAAACAAACAAAAAGGAATTTACGAATAGCTTTAAGGCACGAAGCTAAAGAAAAGAAGGCTTTTCTTTTTGGTAAAAATTTTTGCACATCAACAGTTTATAAAAATCCTATCGTCCAAAACTTTTTTGAATTTTCACTCTTTTATTCGTGGGTGAAAAATATAAAACTTCCCGCCTCAAAAGCTAAAACAATTTACATAGATGTCTGCCAAGTATCACTTGGTAAAGATATTAAAAACAAAAAAAAAACGGAAATTTTTAATGAGTTTTTGCTTTTCATACAAGGTGATGTCGGAATCTTCAAGCCGGACAATTTATCAGATTACAAAGGCGGAAACACCCAAAAGCCGAGAACACGGAAAATTTTAGAATTGCACGACAAGGGACGAAACAACTCTCAAATTGCAAGACAAATGACGGAAGGAAAATTACTTGAATTTACAAGGACGCGCATTTCACAAGGGTTTAACGAAAATCAAGCAAGAGATTTGGCGAAAAAGGATTATGAGGACGAATTAAAAGCCGAGATGAAAAGAGTTGCTACAACTATACGTAATTCTAAAGACAAAAAGACAGAAAATTAACACACAGAATTTTCTGGAACAGTAAATTAAAAATCCAATTTCTGCCAGACAGAATTTAACTTTTTACCTAGCCTTGATTTTAAGCGGCAAACAAACCGCAAATTTAAAAAAGGAAGTAAAAAAAATATGGCTACGAAAACAGCGCGAGTTGTTGAACTCGAAAATGGTATCGCGGAAGCAGCCGCGATACTTGATGAAGCGGATGCAAGCCGCATCGGACTCCAAGAGGCTTTTGATTCTGCCAGAGAAATGTTGGCGGACGCTTTCGGCGTTGGCTTTGAAAACGCGGTTACTGAATTTCTTTCCGAAAGTGAAGATGATTTGGACGGAGACGGGCTTGACGATGAAACCGGCGAAATCATTTATGAAGAAGAGTAAAACTTAATTTCCGGCGCGGCTGCCTTTCAGCTTCGCCGGAAATTTTTTGACTTATTTTATCAGCTTACCGGATGTTGTAGCGGTAATATTACGGTCAATAATTTTTGAAAACGGTATTTTTGCGGCAACATTTGTGGGAATTTAATGGATACAAGCCGCCGAAGTTACCAACAATAAACTATGAATAAACTAGAAAACACAGGCGAATTGCTAATAGACGAACAAACGGCAGAGCGCAAACCTATAATTAAATGGTATCCATACTTTCTTATCAATGGAAATTTGAAAGAAAAGGAATTAAAACAGCAATTTGAAATTGCCGATTGCCCGACTAGAGATGATGTCGAAGCGGCAATTGTCGAAAGTGTTTTTCATCCCGCCGGAAAATACAGAGTTGAAAAAAAGAAAGGCGGTCAACCGACATCAGATTATTTCTATTGTGAAAAGCCGGAAGCATCTTTTTTCCAACAAACAGCACAGAAGCCGATTATTCGGCTTGAACCGGATTTTGAGCGTTTAGAACAAATGGATGGCGAGCAATTAAATCCACAAATGGAAGATTTGATTACCCGTTTAATTCAAAAGGTTGAAGATTTGGAAGATAGATTACAAGACCATCCAGAACCAGCACCGAGTTCAAGCAATGAAACGGTAATGCTTTCTGTTTTACGCGAAATGCAAAAGCAAGGGGAGAGGAATTTACAACAGTCTGAAAAATCTTTTCAGCAGGGATTGCAAATGGCACAAATGATGCTGCAATCACAGCAACAGCCGCAACAAAACCCGACAGAGCTAATGCTTTCGATGTTAAAAGGAACGCTTGAAGTCCAACGTGGTGTAAGGGAATTATCGGAAGAAATCGCGCCGAACGATTCAGGCGGCGGAAGTTCTCTTATCGCGGACGGCGCAAAATTGCTGGACAGTTTAGGACGAAATGCCTCCACATTTTTACCTTTGCTTTCAGGCGCACTTGGCGGAAATCGTCAAACCGCGCAACCAGCGCAACCGAGTCCAACAACCAGCAACGGAAATGGCAATTCAAACCTTGCCGAAACATTTGCAAAAATCAAAAATTCGGAGATTAAGAAATGACCAAAACAAAAATTACAGAAACACCGGAACTCGAAAACATTGAGCCGCCAACGCTTGAGGAATTGCTGGCAACAGCCGTTCAAGACGCAACTTCGGGCGAAAGTGCAGAACTTTTGGCGGATGAATTTTTCAATGAATTTGTGAACAAAGGACGCGATGAGGTTCCCCAAGTCTTGATGCTTTTGGATATGCCGAACGAAACAATCATTACGGCTTTAGTTGATATGCAGTTACAGGCAATTGAAGTGTTCAAACAAAACGCGCCGATGTATCTAAATAATTTGCGAAACACGGTTACGCGGCGACTTGGTGAATTGGCGAATAGCACAGCAAGCAATTAGTAGTAAAAACAGTTTTACCGTATTTGTGCCGCGAATAAATATAAATTTTACACGAAAAGAGGGGCAACAAAATGAACAGATTTAGTGGTAGATATTTTTACGATGCCGATACTGAATTCGGCGCGGTCAAAAAGAAAGTTGTGCCGCCACCAAAAACAAAACCTATTAACACTTTCGGTCAGCGTATTGGCATATTAGGGCAAAGCCGAAATATCGAAGATAGAAGGACCTTTACGCCTGTTTTGGGCGGCGCACGTATTGTGCAAGTTTTTGGCTATTTGACTTGGAACACTTGGTATCATTTAGCAAGTAGAGTTAATCAAAATATAGCGAATGCTTTACAATCGCGGGGATTTTCTGTGGATTGGGTTAGTTCTAACGCAAGGAATAAGCAAAACTCTCAATATAATTTTGAAATTAAATTGAGAGTTTATAATAAATATACCACTCGCCAAGCGACAACTAGCCTTGTTAATGCTTTAGCACAAACAGTAGCACTTCCGAACTCAATTCGGATTACAAATGTTTTTGACTATATAGACGATTTTTCTTAAGAATAGAGCAAAAATAAAAAAGGTTTGCGTTCACCCTGCAAAAGTTGACGCAAACCTTGATTAACAACTTGACCGACTTGGAAATCGAAACAAGCAAGCCTGTCTTAATAGGCTTACTTCGTTTGTAATTCATTTTACTGATTTTTGCCAAGTCATAATGAGGAAAAATGAAAGAAATTATTTTTGAGATTTGGCAAAGTATTCACGAAACCGCAGAAGATATGCTGTTTCGGGCGTGGCGAAAGTTTGCAAGCGTCGAAATAAAAGGTATTTACCGTTGCGATGACTGCGAGCGCATCGCGCCGGACGACAGCGAAACTTACTTTAGTTTGATACTTTGCCCAACTTGTTTAGAGAGCAAGCGATTCGTCAGGAAAGCGGCGCGGCTTCGAGAACGGCAAAAGACATACTCTGATATGCCCAGACTGAAAAAAGCCGCTTAAAACGAAAGCAGTAAAAGGAATTTTCAAATTTTAGACAAAAGAAAAGGCGCGTCTTGGAAACGCGCCCGAAATAACTAAATAAACATTATGAATAATACAGCAGCAGCATCGAAATTGCAAGCTAAAATTAGTTTGCCGGAAATCACCCAAAAACTTCAAAACGTCAAAAAAACCGCAAACGGCTTTTCAGCCCGATGCCCGAACCACGACGACACAAAAAATTCACTACTTCTTAAAGAACAACCGAGCGGCAAAATCACGATTGATTGTATGGCGGGTTGCCGATTTAATAGCGTTTTAGCGCGTTTGGATTTGAAAGCCAAAGACTTATATCCGAACGAACAAACGAACGGCAAAAAGGCAGAGCCGAAGCGCGAGATTGTTAGAACCTACCAATACACCGACGAACAAAGCAATTTACTTTATGAAGTTTGCCGATTCGAGCCGAAAGATTTTCGCCAGCGCAAACCGAACGGCAAAGGCGGATTTGATTGGAATTTGAACGGCACACGGCGTGTTTTGTATCGGTTGCCCGAATTGCTAAACGCAAATAAGGAATATCTTATTTTTCTTTGCGAAGGCGAAAAAGACGCGGACAATTTAGCGGCTATCGGATTGCTTTCAACAACCAATTCAGAAGGCGCGGCAGTTTGGCGCGATGAATATACCAAAACTTTACAGCAGAGCCGCGTCGTTATTTGCGTTGACCACGACAAAGCCGGAATTGAAAGAGGCGACCGCGTTGCAAAGGCTTTATCAAAAGCCGAGTGCCAAGTTCAGATTTTTGACCCGTTCAGAAATGAACCGACGGCGGAAAAACACGGCAAAGATATATCCGATTGGTTAGAAGCCGGAAACACCGCCGAAGACCTTTTAGCGTTAATTAACGGCATTGAATTATACGAACCGACAATTGAAAACAAGCCTACCGATGCGGACGGCAAACTTTTCAAGTCTGTGCAAAATCACGATGCAGTTTTGGGCGAAATTTTAGAACAACTGCAGCCGATTAATTTTAGAATCGAAGCTAATCTTTCCGCGAACGATAAACTTACGCAAAAGCATTTAATCGTCTTAGTTGTCGAGCGCGTTCTAAAAACCGCGCTTTCGTTAAATTGCGGATTATGTAAAAAAGACGAATTTCTTTACACCTACAACGGCGAGTTTTGGAAACTGCTAAACCGCGATATTTTAGAATGTTTTTTGGGCGAGTGCGCCGAGCGTTTGGGCGTTGACGGCATAACGGCGAAATACTTCGAGTTTAGAAAAAAACTTTACAGCCAATTTTTAGCAATCGTAGATTTGCCGCAGCCGGAAAACGACAGCGAAAAAGTTTTAATCAATTTAAGAAACGGCACGTTTGAAATCTCGAAAAACAAACAAACTTTGCGCGAGTTCCGGCGCGAAGATTTTCTAGCTTATCAGTTGCCTTTCGATTATGACGAAAATGCGAGTTGTCCGATTTTCAAAGCGTATCTTGACCGCGTTTTATCGGAAAAGGAATTGCAAAACATCTTGGCTGAATTTTTCGGCTATATCTTTACCAAAGGCTTAAAAATGGAAAAAGCCTTGCTATTGTATGGAAGCGGCGCGAACGGCAAAAGCGTTTTGTTTGATGTTACCAATGCAATTTTGGGAAGGGAAAACATTTCAAATTTTTCGCTGTCTGATTTGCTCGAAGAACACAACCGCGCTCTAATCGCCAACAAATTGTTAAATTACGGCAGCGAAATAAATGCTTCATTGACCCGCGATATTTTCAAAAATCTAGTTTCAATCGAGCCGATACAGGCGCGGCTAAAATACGGAAATTCTTTTACAATGGAAGAATATGCGAAATTAGCTTTTAACTGTAACGAACTCCCGAAAGACTTTGACCACTTACACGCCTATTTCAGACGGCTTTTAATCATTCCCTTTCGCGTAACCATACCGGAAGCCGAACAAAACAAAACTCTTGCTCAAACGATAATTAAAAACGAGTTGAGCGGCGTTTTTAATTGGATTATTGCCGGATTGCGCCGATTGCTTATCAACGAACAATTTACGGATTCGGACATCGTTAAAGAAACGCTCGCCGCTTACCGGAAAGAATCCGATTCAGTTGCAATGTTTGTTGATGAAAATAACTACATACCGAGCGTTGGCGAAGACGACAAAGACAGCCTTAAAAATCTTTTCTATAACTACAAGCAGTTTTGCAGAGATAACGGCTTTCGAGAAGGAAGCTCGACAACCTTGCGACGACGGCTTGAAGGTTTAGGATTTGAGAACAAAAAAACGTCGGGCGGACAGATGATTTATCTCAAAAAATCGGTGTAATTTTTCCCCGAAAATTCAAAAAAATGACGGTAATGACGGTAATGACGGTAAAACAAAACCTTTTTTTTGCAGGAGTTTTTTGCAAATAATTTCAAAATAAACCGATAAGTGTTTTATTTACTTAGTTTAATGTATTTTTCGCAAAATTCAGCTAAAGAAAATGAACGAATTGCAAAATCTCAAACTAAAAATGTTTAGGAACGAAGTAAAAAACTTCGCTCACGAAACTATTGATAACATTTTTAAGTTTGCAGATGACTATTTTGACATTCTCAGCGAAACGGAAAATCAAAATTCAAACCAAGAAATTTTAGTAAATTCTCAAACACAGCCGGAACGAAATCCGAACGATTTACTTACCGCCAAAGAAGCCGCCGAATTTCTCAATGTTAAGGAAAGCTCAATTAGAGCGTGGCGGTATCAAGGCAAACTATCAGCGCAAAAGATAGGACGCTGCACAAGATTTTTAATATCTGATTTGATTAATTTTCAAATTAGAGAAAGCGCACTCAATCAAAGTCCAAAAAAACAAAAACAAGTTGTTTCTCACAGCTTACGAGTTGTAAAGTTAAACCGAATTTGAAAACGGTTGCTTTTACAACTGAGGTAAAAAGGCAATGAAAAGAAAATTGTGGAAAGAAGAAAAAAGAATGAAAGGCTCAAGATATTATTACGATTTTCGGATTCGCGGCGTTCGACATCGCGGAGTTATGCCGGAAGTAAGAAATCCGGCGCAAGCTAAAACTATGGCTGAACAAATTTGGGACGATGTTTTTAACGAAAGAGTTAATTCTAATTCGTTAAAAAATAAGCCTGAAAGCGTTTTACTCGAAAGTTTTGTAAATGACAGTTACCTGCTTAATGCAAAACTTACCAAAAGAAGTTACGAAAGAGAAAAAATGACTTGTGAAATAATTTGCAGTTTTTTCAAAGGAAAGGCTTTAGAAGAAATAAAACGTGATGATGTAGAGTTATTTAGATTTTCTCGAATGGAAAGGAAAAGCCGCTATGGTAGGAAACCCGCGCCGGCGACGGTTAATAGAGATATGGCAATCTTAAAGCGTATTTTTTCAATGGCTTTTGAAAATGACGTTATTCAAAATAACCCGTGTCAAAAAGTAAAAAACTTAAAAGTGGACAATGCGCGAATAAGATTTTTAACTTTTGAAGAAGAAAACCGATTACTCAAGGCTTTGGATTCTCAAGAGTGGCTGAAACGAATTGTTATCTTTGCTTTGAATACAGGTTTAAGACGCGGCGAGATTTTTAATCTAAAGTGGTTTGATTTAGATTTTGAAAACAAAAACATTCATATAAAGAATCGAAAGAACGGAAAAAATCTAACATTGAAAATAAATTCGACAGTTGCCGGATTATTCAAGCGTCTTCCAAAGACTAGCGAATACGTTTTTCCAAGTCCGAGAACAAACACAAAACTAAATTCAATAAAGTTTAGTTTTATGAAAGCATTGAAAGAAGCGAAGATAACTGATTTTCGTTTTCACGATTTGAGACATACAGCAGCAACAAGAATGTTAGAAGCCGGAGAAGGTTTGTCGGTTATATCTGAAATTTTAGGACACAGCGATATAAGAATGACTGAAAAATATTCGCACGTAACTGATAAAGCAAAAGATGCGGCGTTAGAAAATTTAGCAAAAATAAATACCAATGGTCAAAGATTGGTCAAAAATTCAGAAAAAAGAAAAGCGGCAAAGTTGCATTTGCCGCTAAATGATTGATAACATTGGTGGAGTAGAGGAGGGTCGAACTCCTGACCTCTGCATTGCGAATGGCAAAAATCCTTTGTTTTCAGTAGTTACGGAGTGTTATAGAGTTTATTTATTTTAACTGCAACCGTTTTCAAATTCAAAACTCCTGCAAAAAAAAGGTTTTGTTTTACCGTCATTACCGTCATTACCGTCATTTT
>MWWH01000601.1_pt1 | contig 10221 bp, 14 predicted proteins | sample 1047231 | NCBI WGS metagenome assembly MWWH01 (sample SAMN06349967, study PRJNA376086) | soil metagenome | isolation source: MG3-2 sample Antarctic (ecotone) soil | place: Antarctica | collected 2015-01-13 | reverse complement strand
CGCCGATACGATACCGGCGTATGATGGGCGCGTAATGTCTTTCGTGTCACAATTCATGTTCCTGTGCTACTGGCTCTGGCGCCGGCCATGCTTGGCCCTGCGGTCTGCCCTGTGGTTTCGGTTCCTGCGGCTGTGCGTCTTCCTCACGCGCCTCAATCGGCACGAAAAAGGCGTTGTAGTCTGCTTCGTTCGGCTGCCCGGCTTTCGAGTTCGGCAGAATTAACAGGCGCGAAGTCCCGTTGATTCTGCCCGTCAGATAAATTCCGCCTTTGGCCGATGTCTTTTTAAACATCCGGCAGAGTTGTGTTCCGTTCATAGTTGATTAGCTCCTGCCTTTCGGCGCGTTCTATTGCTGCGTCAAACCTGCTTTGCCCTGAAAATCTTTGTAGGCGCGAACCTGTGTCAGATAATCTCGGCGACTGTCAAACAGCACGCCTTCCCGCTCTTCGGCTTCGGTCGCCGTCGGGATTTCATAATTCGCAATGTCAGGCGCCGATGCTTCAAGTTCTTCGGTAATGGCACGCCAGAGATGGGCAATTTCCTTCTTATGCCACGCCATTAGCTTTAAATATTCGTCGCGCAGGCGTTCATAGCTTTCGCTCAACTCCGCCACTTCGCCCTTGTGAGCCTCCAAAACAGATTGTCGTAATTCGTCAAGCTCTTCGTGAATGTCGCACTCCACCTGATAAGCACGCCGGCCTAAACCCCTATCAAAATAACGGCTCATTTCGCCCTCCATCACGCGGTGCAATACGCCCGGATGAATGGCTTCAAGCGCATCCAGTTCAACCGCGCCGCTTCCAAAGCGCGCCTCAAATACCTCTGCCCTTCGCTCGCTTTTCTTAATTGGCGTTCGAGGTAATTGAAATTGCTCGACCTGCTCGGCAGTAAGCACGACGTGAAAAACCTTAACGTCGAGGTCTGGCCGTAGAGTGCGAATGAAAAACTCAATTTTCCTTGACGCTGCTACCGGCATGGATTGTCCGGCTGGGTCGAAGTCGGAGACGTAGAAAATCCGCGCCGGACGCTCTCTTTCAATAACGCGCTGCACTAAGTTGAGCGTCGCCGTCACGCTCAGTTCGCCTAAACCGGTCACGAGAACCGCCCCGAATGAACTGCATAGCGGCTTTAGCACATCATTCATCGTGCTTTTTTCCGCCCACACTTCAAGATGATAGCGTTGAGTCGCCGCGAAATTCCGCACAAAAAGAGACGGTAGATCAGGAAAACATGGAAGATCAGAATCAAGCAGCCCGTCTGCATCGGCCAAAACCAAAACCGGCGCCTCTTTGACAGGAGGCCTGTAATCAACAGCCTCAGGATTGCGCCGATCAACGAACGCGGAGGCGTCCACCAATCCGAGATACCGCGCCGCTTTTGCCGCATCGCCTAAGAATATCCAACACTCATCCGTATTCTCGTATGGCGTGCCATCAGGCATCAAAACCGGCGACAGTTGGCTAATAATCTGGTAATGAACGCGGCGAATATGAACGCCGCCATTGTATCCAAATCGGCGCCAGAGATCGCCAAACCATTCACCCTTTGCAAGATCACCATCAGTTCCACAGTAGAATGGGTCGTTTTGCTGAGACAGCACGATTAAATCTTTAACCGTGCATTTTTCCGCCTTCGCCAACTCTTTAATGCTGCTGTAATTCATGGTTCTCCCCTTCATCGGATTCAGACTTACGACGCCACACTTCTTCAAGGCTTTTCCACCGCCGACCCTCCGCGAAATATGCAAACGCTCTGCTTTCTTCAACCGTCCGCCGGCCCGTTGGCGTTGCTAAAGCACGGCGAAGAATTTCGAGCGCGCCCGCCGGCCAGTCCGCTAACCCGCTCATGGCGACACCGCTTTGGAAGCCTGATAACGCTGTCCGTAGGCTTTAATTGTCGCTATCGTGGGCGCAACATATCCCCCGCATTCCCATAGTTCGCCGTTGAAAGTAGCGCCCGGCATTGGTGGCAACTCCGCCGGTTTTGTAGGTTTTGTAGGCTCCTGCTCTTTAGAACTCTGAAAATTTTTGCCGTTTAGAAAGGCTTCAAGGTATTTCATATCTCTATTAAATGAAAACAATGAAAACCTAACATGCGTAATAAGCACGCGAGAGAGATTTTCAAACTTGTAGGCGTAGCTCCCTACAAAACCTACAAAACGCGCGTTTTGTAGGCTATCAAGAGTTCAAGCTTAATCTTGATAGCCTACAAAACCTACAAAACACCGTCTTCACTTTTGGCAATTTTAGGATGGACATAAACCTTCCGCTGTGGTCGTCCGCCCTTTTTGCCCGGTTCGTTGTCGGCAGGCTCTTCGATCAACAACACATGATTTTTCTCTTCGAGAATTGCGACGGCGCGCTCTATTTCGTCCGTGGTGGTTAGATTCGTCCATCCCTTTTTCGCAATGTCGCTAATTTTGAAAGGATTAGGCAAGCTGGCGCGAATCCTTGCTTCAAGCGTCCGCGCGCCTTCAAGGTCACCATCTGTCGCGGCATGAAAAATCCGTCGCGCGTGCTGTTCCAAAAAATCGCACCACGCCGCTGCCATTTGTGCATCTTGCAACTGCACAGCACCGCTGCTGCTTGTAATTTCTACGAGATGAAATAGCAGCGCCAACGACGGCATCAGCGAGCGGTATTTCGCAAGGTGCGCGATCAGCATTGGGCTTTCCAAACCATCACGCAATCGCGTTTCCAGTTCACAAAGCCAATCCTTGAAAAATTCTTGCGCGTCGGGCGCAAAGTTCAGATACGGGATTTCGTTCTCTTCAATCTGTGCGCCGATGCCCGCCGGGTCTATTTTTGAGAGCGATTCAAAAATGGCGAAGGCGCGATTTTTGGCGTCCGTATCCGGCCAACGGTCAACGTATTGAAAGGGCGTCGGGTCTGGGTATACGAGAATTTGAAACCGCTGTATAAAACCGTCCGCGCCATCACCTTCGGCGGCGGTGCGAATGTAGCGGGCGAGCGGCCCCGGCTGCACGGTTCCGAAAATCGAAAGGCAAACCGCAGGTAGAATTGTTGTTCCGCGTCCGATGCGGTCAATTGGGTAATTCCGCGCGGTGCCGGCCCATCCTTCAAGGTAGAAAGCGCGATCTGTTTCGTGGCCCTGCTTTTCAAAGGATTTCAGCAATCCAAGCAACTCGTCGCGGTAGATAATTAGCCCGTTCGCGTTTTCTTTCAGGCGTTCGCAAAGTGCCTCGACTGTGGTGTCCGAAACCATCCACCGCTTTAGTGTTGGCCCTTGTTTCTCGTCGTCGCCGGCGCTGGCCTGAACTGCTAATTCTTTTAATCGCTCTGGTTCTGCGTTGACGTTTCGCGCCGCTTTTTCAAGCTCATTTTGAGCGGCCTTACCCTGCGCTTTTTTGACTTTCAGCGATGCCTGAAATTCTTTCAGGTCGTCGGCGTGGCGCTCCTGCTCGTTAATAAACAGCCTATCCAGCGGCTTCATGGCTTCTTGAGTCGCCGGCGTCTTTAGGTTGCCCGGCTCAGAAACGATGCCGCCCCACAGGTTAGGCGGAATTGTCCAGTTATCTCGCTGCTTTGGCCTTATAGCGACTTGGCGCCCGACGACGGCGGAAAGTGCCACTATAACCGCGCAGGTTGGATATTCGACGGGGCACGACATTCGCCCGGCGATGTCATTAAGCCAACTTCTAAACGGCGCCGGAATCATTTCGGGTGCCATTTTAGGGACGGGAAATAAATCGGCCTTGAGCGGTTGCGGTTCGAGTTTTTCAAGTTCGGCGAAAGGATTAGGTTTTCCCAACGTTGGCGTAGTTTCGTGCGCGTCTTGGATTCGCGCAGCGAGTCGAATCGCTTCTTTTTGCGCCGCGCCTTTGGGTTCCCCGGTGATGCACCCCGGCACCTTATCGGCAATTTCTCGCAGGATAGCGAGTGCGACAGGGTATAGTTCCGGGTTCGGGTCGTTTATATCGCTGGCTTGTAATTCCAGTTCGCGGGCAATCCGCGATGGATTTACATTTTTGCCCGACGCGACAACTAAACCGACCGCGCCATGAATGCAGCCGAGATAAACGTCTTTGAAATGGTTGCGGCCAAGCGGTAAAACCTTTTTGCAAACGGCTCGCGCTGCCGGTGTGTCGTGTATTTCAATTTGGGAGAGCAATAGCTCGTCCAGTGAAGCGGGTAGCCACGTCGCGGCTAAATCGGCTGAAAAATCGCCTTGCGCGGCACCAGAGGGTGTGTGAGAATCTAACATAGTTCAGTCCTTTGCGCGCCACCCTTGCCGGGGTTGGCGCGCTTTTCCATTTCTGGATTAACGCGCCGTGGCGCTTACTGCTTTTAAGTGTCCCAAGCCTTGCGGCCCAATTGTCTGAGTTGTTTAAAAGTTGTTCATTTATCTCATCTTCCGGCCCGCTGTAGTGTGCAGCGCGCACCAATCTACAATAGCGTTAACCTCCTCTTGTCTAAAACGCTGTCGGCTGCCCTGATCCCAAGGCTGTAGACCTCTGTGTGTTCTGTAAGTGCGCGCCCCTTCTCGCACTCGTTGTTTGTCTATGCCTATCCATTGTGCGAGTTGTTCGATTGTTAGCCCTTCTTTGCCAGCAGGCGGGTATATTGTGCTTGAAAAATCACGCAAACGCGCCGCTCCGACATGGCCTATCATTTCCTTTAGCAAACCCGGTGGCGTTGCAAAGCCGTGTTGGATGTTGCGTGCTTCGATTGCAGAAAGTAATCGCTCAATGTTTGGCCTGTTCCACGCCGCTGAAAAAGACACGATTTCCTCTTCTCCGCAAAGCAGAAAAGCTAAAGAGTTATGCACGCGATAAAACGTCGTGTAGAAGGTGACAGCGTGAACCCTCAAAATGCCTTTGTTTTTACCATCTGCAAAAGGAAATTCATGATTCACTTTCATTATTATTGTGTCAACTTCCTGTGCCGCTGGACGATGAAACCTCCACGTCTCGGCCTTCTTTTTCCCTAAGTCTTGAATCCATTCAAGGCTGTCCTGTTCGCCAAGATTCAGGGTGAAATTCCTAATTCCGCCCAATGTGACGGGTAACTCAGTTATTTGAGGAAGCGGCGTGTCACGGTTCCTCACAGATTCTCTACCCATGTTTCTAAATCCGCACGCCGTATACGTCGGCCCTGAGCTAAACCGCGATGCGCTTTCAGCGTGCCGTCTTTGACAGTCCGCTCGATAGCGCCGCGCCCAACGCCGGCATAAGCCGCCGCCTCATCTATTGTTAGCAGCAGTTTGACCGCGCTTGCTTGGACGACCTGAGCCGCAATGAAAGCTGCACTCTCACGCCCTTCGTTTCTGCCTCTGGCGGAACTGGCGGCGGACTTGGCGAGACTCGCGGGCCTTATGTGTGCTAAAGCCGTTTCTTCATTTGGCGGAACTGGCGAGACTGGCGGCGGAGCTTCTAACTCGGCTTTAAACCGCTCCAATTCCGCTGCCTCATAATCCACAACCGGGCCGGTTTTGCCCTTCACTTTTTGGAACGCGACGCGCCCTTGCGTGGTGTATCGCTCCAATGAGCGCACGCCGATGTTTAGGAATTTTGCGGCATCTTCTTTATTCATGCTGTGTTCTCAAAAGAGTTTCGCCACGCCCGCCAAAGTCCGCCGCCACTTGATATGGCGGCGCTCAAGTGCTTGCCTTCGTTGGTTCTTTTGGCGCCCGCACAACCGGCCCAACTTCCCAGCGCGCACTCTTGCATTTTGGGCAAATGCGAGGCTTGCCGGTGCCTTCGCGCGGCAACCAGATATGCCCGCATTTTTTGCATTCTGAGACTGTTCGTTTCATTCTTTTTGCTCCCAACTAAAGCATACCAAAAAAGTTTACCTAAAGAGCAAGATTTCTTTTTAAACACCCTTGCGGTTTGTCACCTAAAGAGTTAACCTAAAAGGTAGTTAAAACGAAAAGCCGCGCTCACCCTGCCAAGAGAAAAGCGCGGCCTTCGTAAATCTACAGGAGGCAGATTCAAATGTCAGTAAAGCAAAACCGCACCAATCACGGCGAACCGATTTATTTCGTCGGCTTGGAGCAAACCCGCGCTGGCCTGCTGCTTATCACAAGCACGCAAAGCGCCGATCAGGTCGGGCTGGATGGTTTCAAAGTGACGTATGAGCAGCGCATCAACGCCAAAACCGGCGCCTGTGTGTGTGGCTGCAAAGGCTTTCAAGAGTCAATCGCCGTGCGCGCCCAACGTGACGGCATCACGCCAACGCTGGCCAATAATCGCACTTGCAAGCACATTCGCAAAGCCGCCGAATCTGGCCGCGAATGGGGCTATATCGCCGACGAAAAGCCTTTAATATTTGCCGACGTTCTGAACATCGCCGACGGCAATATCGAAGCGCCCGCCGCTTTCGACTGGGTTGCTCATTTCGAGCGATAAACCGCACAAGCGCCCCGCGAAACCATCGCGGGGCGCTCACGACGGCCCGCGATGGCAAAAGGATTTGAGACTATGGAACTGACACAAGACGGAATCGAAGCAACGGCGTCGCTTGACGGTGTGAAATACGACGACGAAACGCAGATGGGCACTTTGCAGACAAACGACAAGGCGTTAGCCGTTGCGCTGCACGGCATCATCGCTTTTGTTGACCAAGACATTTACGGCAGCACGGGCGAACGCGACGAAATCTATTTTGTCGAAGCCAAAAATATTGTGCGCGCGGATTTCTTCGGCGCCGTTGCGACGGCTATGCTGATTCGTGAAGCGTGCAATACAGCGGGCGTCAGCGTGTAGGGTAGCGCAGCAAGCAAAGGCCCGGCATCAATCACGATGCCGGGCTTCTTTGTGTCTGTCACAGCCTCGCGCGCGCGACGGTGCCGAATTGAGTTAAGGAGTGGTCAAGGCGCGCATTCCATTTATGGTTTCGGTGTGCGCTTGGCCCTGCTTTCGCATCTCTACATAGAGAGCTACGTATTCGGCGTAGCTTTGCATATTCTGCCCTGAGTCGTTTGTCATGCGTTCTGGTAAAACCCGATTCATCCCCTCCATCATATTTTCCAATCTCTCAGATACGCCGGCGTCACTTAGCATTTTTCTTGCTGTCACCGTCATATCCGAAATCTGTTGCTGGCTCTCTTTGTAATGCGAAGCGAGCCAGCCGAGCAAATACTTAAAACGCTTAACTGGGCGATCACTCTTTTCAACATAACCATTGTCAATGGTAGCCAATTGAAAAGCTAATGCTTCATCCCCTCCCGACTCTGCCGCTTGCTGTGACTCTTGGGGCAACTGCTCGTTTTCCAAGCGTGCCAGTTCCTTTGTTATCTTTGCAGCTTCTTCATCCTCTTTTTTAATTCGAGCTTTTTCCTTGCGTTCCCAGCGTCGCTGTCTGCGTCGCTGGGCCGCATTAGGCGTTGGAGTAGCCTTGGGAGTCGCAGTAGGCTTGGGAGTCGCGGTAGGCTTCACAGCAGTGGCTTTTGCAACAATTGTAACCGGTTGGTGATTGGCTGGACTATTGGAACAACCAACTATGATCACTGACACGACCAAAACTGTAAAAACAGAACTGGGCAAAAGATAAACAATAGCTTTCATGTAATTCCCCTTTTCGCCAAAACACTTCCATTGTAACCGATGTCCTATCCCCACCCGCCAATTTCACACGGCGGATAAGGCGCTCACTGCTGGCAGGTGGCCAGAGACAATTTCGCGGCAAAATTCAAGAAATAGGCTTGGAAAAATCGCAACCGTTCGGGCCGCTAAATGCCGATTTATCCGGTCAACGCGGGCGCTCCGACGGAAAAAGCATGAAAAAGAGTAGGATTCCAATACATCTATCACCCATCTATCACCGTTACGTTGACTCCAAAAACCGTTGCTGTATAAGGGATTTAGACGATTGACCGGCTGCGCGGCGTAGAGAGTGTTAGATGTGTTAGCTGTATTGGCTCACTTTGTAAAAGGCTTGAAACTTGCCGACTAATTAGTCATCTTATTAGTTGTCTTCCGTTAGGTTAAAATAAATGCCTATTCGGTGACGTTAAGGACAGATGGAAATGACAAAAAATCTCAACAATCAAGCGGTCGCGCAGAGCACCAGCACTCAAGCCAATGGCGTTCGTGCCAACGGCACCGCGTCGCCCAAGAGCTTGTCGCGTCGCCCTCATCGCTCCGCAATGCCAGCACCGGGCCGCAAGGTGAACTTTGAGGAAGCTATGGCACACACCTTTGAAGTTCACGGCGAACTCCTTCAACGGCTTGCCAAGTGATTCATAACCTGACACTGGAACAAGTGTTGCGACTGCATGAAAGAACCATCCTCGAACATGGCGGGGGAACCGGCATTCGTGATACAGGCATTTTAGATTCGGCAATAAATCAGCCCCGCATGAGTTATGGCGGGGCTGATTTGTATGTCAGTCTCGAAGAAAAGGCGTCGGCACTCGGCTATTCGCTCATTAACAACCATCCCTTTGTAGACGGAAACAAGCGCACCGGAATGGCTGCGATGAACGCCTTTTTAGAAATGAACGGCTATTCCCTTGTGGTTGAGCCGGATGAAGGCGAATTCTTTATTCTCTGTGTGGCAGACGGTGAAGCCAGCCGCGACGAGTTAACGCAGTGGATAAGAGATCACGCCGAATCAATAGCCTAAACGCCACCATTATCAATAAGGCGCGATAGCTCAACACGGTGCAATTACAATATAGGCGTGGTTGAATATCTAAAACGCGACAAAACATGAGCCGATAATATGCAAGTGCAATATTTGACCTGTCACAATCGGCGCTCTGTAAGGTCATGTTGGAAGCGCGCGAGCCTGAGCGTTCGCCGAGGTTGTGGCACGTTGAATCAGGGGATTGTGTAGGAACACGTTCCGATAGCATAGGGGCCAACGCCTTCAGCGGTTTTGACTTCTTCATCGTTAACTGAAATTCGTAGTCTTACGCTGCCCCAATCGTTGTTGTTTTGAGAACTAAGAGATAGAAATTGGCCGGGCTTTGCTTTGAATTGCAAGCCCCAATGATCTTTGCAAGCTGTGTGTTGCTGAATATCGCCGGTTTCATCGGTGTAAGTCACACTAAAATTGGTGCAATCTACCTCGTAGTGAACCATTACCTCTTTGGCGGGTGCCTCTGCGTTAGGTTGCCCTCCTGCTGCCCTTATTGCCGCGTCGAAGTCTTCGTTAATTTGCTTGTTGCTGACTGTAGGCTGTGCGGTAGGCTGAGGCACACTAATGTTGTTCGGCGCATTTATCGAAGCCCATTGAGCAACCCCGAACGGGACAGCGAAGATTGATAAGACCGCAACAATGGCAACCCACATTGGCAACCCACGCTTTTTATCTTTCACGACCTCATTAGAATCATCGTGCCGCGTGCGGCCAATGGTGCTTATGGGATGCCCGCAGTTCGGACATGATGCAGCACTACTACTTACCAATTTTTGACATTCGGGACACGAGATTAAAGCCATATGCACAGATTACCACGACACGCTTGAGCGAGAGAGACCACACTAAAACGGCTGTCGGCTTCGCCGATTAGATTCGGCTGAAAATACACAGGGGTTACCCCTTTCAAGGTAGGCCTAACCGCTCTGCCCCAAAAACGATGTTTCGGGTATAGTGCCTCGCGTGCCGATTTCAAGTAAAACCGTCAAACCGCGATTCTCAAAATTTCAAAAATGGGAAATTCGGCTATAAGGCACTTTTAGCTCCCCTTGCAATTCGTCATTATTGCGAATTTGTTATCATTAAAGTTTAGCAAGTTTAAGCGGCAACTGAGTAAATTTGCATGATGCCGTCACAAAACCATGAAACAAAAACGCTTCTCCCGAAAGGTTCAAAGCGAAGATGTAATCCCTGCTTGCCTCGATATGCTTATAAAAGCCCGCGCGCGAGGCTCAAAGCGGTTGGACGTTGGCGATCTGGCCGGGGCGATAGGCTGCTCCAACGATTGTTTAGAGCGGCATTTTCGCACGCTGAACACTTCACCGGGGCGCTGGATCAGCGGCCAAAGATTCGCCTTTGCGTGCTGTCTGCTCGACTGTGAGCGCACGTTGCCGATAAGCGAAATTAGTCGGCTTGCTGGATATAATCACGCGTCCAATCTGGCGAATGATTTCAAGCGCATCTTGCCTGAGCATTTGCGGCACCTAACGCCGATACGATACCGGCGTATGATGGGCGCGTAATGTCTTTCGTGTCACAATTCATGTTCCTGTGCTACTGGCTCTGGCGCCGGCCATGCTTGGCCCTGCGGTCTGCCCTGTGGTTTCGGTTCCTG
>MWWH01000600.1_pt1 | contig 10235 bp, 11 predicted proteins | sample 1047231 | NCBI WGS metagenome assembly MWWH01 (sample SAMN06349967, study PRJNA376086) | soil metagenome | isolation source: MG3-2 sample Antarctic (ecotone) soil | place: Antarctica | collected 2015-01-13 | reverse complement strand
AAGGTTGTAACATTAAAGGAAACATAGCCCCCGGCGCGCATTAGAGGCTTTAGGAGCTACGTTTGTAACAAACGACACCACATAGAGCGCGCAGGAATTTCTAAGGCTGGCTTGTTGCAAACGACACCACATATATAACGGTTAAGTGTTTTTGCCTGAGAGCCTTCTTTTAAATTTTTATCAGACTGAAAGGATTGAGCGCCTTTTAAATGTTCAATCCTTAGTTTGATAACTACTCAAGCTTATAGGGAGAGATTCAAGACAGGAAAACAATTTTTAAAAACCCATTTATGAAACAAAGTTTCAAATATGAAACAAAAAGAGCGTTTTGGCACCACAACATCTAGTAAATTTTTCGGAAAACGCCCACCCATTTTTCAATAACGAGTCCGATAAGCCCTAACATATCCCAATTAGACATTACAGTTATAAAATCCAGCTTAACCGGAGTTGAAGACCTTAATATTTTAAGTGTTTTTGAGTTGTGCTATTGGTCAAAAGGGTTATTTTGTCTAACAAAAATTAAATAATCATACAGAAAATCTATCAATAATTTCAAATGGGAACATAATGGAAAAGGATTGTAGTAATTTCCCCTGTTTCAATATTTGAGGCACTTCTCCAATGAGGTACTTCTCTGCCCTTAAAAATAATTGCGTCTAAAGTCATCCCATAAATTACTACCGGATCGTCTAAGTCACCAAAACACAACAAAACTTTTTTTTTGTTTGGTGGAAGATAATCATGCAAATATATTGCAAGAGTTACTTCACATTCTTCTCTATCTGTATGTCTTTCTAGTGCTTCACCAACAGGATAAATTGAAATGTAAGTGTAGCTTGGTTTCAGATCAATACCTGTCAATTGACCTACAGAAGAAGATAACAAATAAGCTGTCGCAAGCAGATTTTCTTCATTACTTAATGCGAGTCTTCTTGTTTTACCTTCTACAAAAGTAAAACCCCCTCTACATCTATGTTTAGAAAGTAACTGAAAAAGAGTATTACCTGCTTCTTCATTAATTAGCTCCCTCAGAATATAGATGATGTTTCCACCAACATTTGTATTATCTGGCTTCAAAAAGGCATTAGGTCGCAAACCATTCTTGATTTGAGTGAAAACATCCATTTTGTTACCAAGATATTTGTTTTTTTATCAGCCATGTTAAAAAAATATATTTTTCTCCGCTGATAACAGGTGTTGAAGAGTGAAGTAATTCAGGAAGAAAAATTACATACTCAGGACAACTTACCGGTATATTAACTCCAGAGTTTGGGAAAATTGTCTCACCACCAAGATAATCCTTTGATAAATATTTTATTATTGTTAAAGCTCTTTCAGGAAATATTCGACCAGAATCTCGATGTGGCGTAAACATTCCTCCACGTTTATATCTAACAATTTGACTACCTTCTATACCGTCAAATTTGAAAGGAAAGTGAGTTACAATACTTTCCATTAAGATTTGTTGTATTTCAAATTCTATTTTTGTATATGTATTTTCGGCAACCGAACGAGGGATAATATCAGCACGTCTAATATTATCATCTTCAATAGCTATTCCATCTTTATCAAGTTTTGCGCCTGCCCATAGATTACTATTGCGAAGCTCACTTGAGATTCCGACACTTCTAGCACCCGACGAAACAAATATCCCATCAGCAATATTTAGTAATTTAATTTTTTGCACTCATCAACTATCTTTTTAATTAAAGAGGAGGAAGTGATGGTTTGGGTAAAGTAGGTGTTGCTAATGAAGCATTACCTAATTCATCTGGTGTAGATATAACAAGAGCAGAGAGTAATTCATCTGAAATCTCAACATTATATTCACGAAGTAATTTAGATAAAGCAGCTTTAAATTCTAAATTCAATTTAGCCGTTGATTTGAGCTTTGCTCTTAAGTGTAGTGCCTCTTTTTCTATACTCATAAAATTCTCCCAATTCATTTGAAGTGACCAATAGCTTGGGCTATGCTGAAGCGAATGAGAGCAAAGCCGTCCGCCGCTAAGAAAAGCCTTACTAACGCTGAAATTACGCGCCGTAAAATATCAGAGCCACCAAAGAAAACGCAAACAAAAATTCACCGCACCAGAACGATCAAGTTTTTAACCCTCGACGAGACCAAGCGGCTGTTCGCGCAGATTACCGACAAACGCGATAAGGCGATTTTCCTGCTAGCCTACCGGCATGGACTCAGAGCCAGCGAGATCGGTCTATTGCGGGTTAGTGACCTCGACCTCAAGCGGCTCAGAATCATGCTCCACCGGTTGAAAGGCTCTCTTTCCGGCGAGCATCCGTTACAGGCAGACGAGGCACGGACGTTGAAGGCGTGGCTTAGAAGTAAAGGCACAGATTCCCCGATTCTCTTCCCTTCCCGGCGCAACCTACCCATTAGCCGCCAGATGCTCGATGTCTTAATGAAGAGATATGGGGAGGAAGCAACGATCCCGAAAGATAAGAGACACTTTCATGTATTGAAACACTCGATAGCTACACACTTACTGGACGCGGGTGCAGAACTTCGCTTTTTGCAGGACTGGCTAGGACACTCGAATATTCAGAACACGGTCATCTATACTGCGCTCGTCTCGACCAGCAGAGAGGCAAAAGCGCGACAGTATTTTCTGAAGTTGCCACGCTTCTAACGTCCGTCCGATAAGCCCTATTATGATTTTTCCGAAGGATAGACAGCCCTAGACAAGAAAATGGCGCGAGTTGTCACATCTGCACTCTAAGTGATATAAGCAGCCCTATGGACAAAGAATCGGCAGCCAAATTTTTAAATGTGAGCACCCGCACGCTCCAGAGATATACCACCCAAGGAAAAATTGCCGTTAGTTATCGGCACGGCAAAACGGGAGCAGAGGCGGACTATGATGAGAGCGAGTTACAAAGATTTAAAGAGCAGCAGGAGAGCATTACCTACCAACCAGCCCAGGCACCAGCCGCCGGCGATGGGCAATCCTTAGCCCTAGCACCATTCCAGAGAGAAAACGCAGCACTAGCGGGCGCAAGCCTAGCAGCAGCCATTTTAGAGAGGCTCCAGCCAATTAAAGCGAGCGTGCCAGTCGAGAGCAAACCGCTTTTGAAACTTGACGAGGCAAGCCTATTAACAGGACTATCGCGCCAGATTTTGCGCGATGCTATCGAAGCTAAAAAGCTAAAGGCTAAGATTGTAGGTCGAGCTTGGCGCATCAGAAGAACCGACTTAGATCAGTTTCTCTTAAAGAGCCTTTAAGAAATAAGCAACTAATGAAAACCAAACCGTATTATTCGACCGGCAAGGGCAGCACTTACTTAGGAGATTCGCTTGAGCTACTTAAAGAGCTTGAGAGCGAATCCGTGGATCTAATTTGCACTTCACCACCTTTTGCCCTACTTCGCAAAAAATCCTATGGCAACGTCCATTCAGATGATTATGTAGATTGGTTTATGAATTTTGCGAAGGAGTTTAAAAGAGTAATCAAGCCAGAAGGATCAATAGTTATAGACATTGGCGGCACATGGATTAAAGGCGCACCTATTAGAAGCCTTTACCATTATGAGCTAGTAATAAAACTTTGTAAGCCAGAAGAAAAGGGAGGATGCGGTCTTAATTTAGCCCAAGAGCTTTATTGGTATAACCCCGCCAAGTTACCCACGCCAGCCGAGTGGGTAACAGTTCGACGGATTAGAGTAAAGGATGCCGTTAATACGGTCTGGTGGCTTAGCCCATCTACCAACCCGAAAGCAAGTAACAAGAGAGTTCTAAAGCCCTATAGTGATTCGCAGCAGATACTAATGAAGAATGGCTATAAGGCTAAACTACGCCCCTCGGAGCACCAGATAAGCACGCAGTTCGGAACAGACAACGGAGGCGCGATCCCGCCCACCATCATTAAAGATGAAGAAGCCACCACCGAAATCGGAGAGCCGACTGCAGTTAATGTAATCGCGGCATCGAACACTTCCAGTAATGATATTTACCAACGCCGATGTCGAGAGGAAAATATAAAGCCACACCCGGCGCGCTTCCCGACAGCTTTGCCAGAGTTCATTATCAATCTATGCTCCGAAGAAGGAGACATAGTGTTAGACCCGTTCGCAGGTTCTAACACCACAGGACTCGTGGCAGAGAAGCTAAATCGAAAATGGTTAGCTTTCGAGATGGACGAAGAATATCTGAAGGGTTCAAAATTTCGCTTTCCAGAGTTAGACCCAACGCAGCAGCAGCAAGCTAAAGATAAACAGGAGAAGAAAACGAAGCCACCACAAGAAGGCTTGTTTTCGCAGCTAGACCATGCCAGCTAACAAAAGCACCTCACGCCGCTTCACCTATGGCGATCAATTTGGAGAAGATAAAACTCCACTCATAGACCTTCTAAGGCTTAGCAAATCTTGCGAGCCAGATCAGGCAGCATTACAAGAGCAAATCCGTTTAAAGTATTTCCCCGGACACGGCAACGCTGACAACTCAAATAAAATGGCGATGAATTGTCGCCTAGCTTTAAAGAGCTATGGATTGATTGAAGATGTTGGAGGGAGAAGGGAAAAGAAATATAAATGCACACCGCTCACCGATGAGCTTATAAACTTACACGACACCACCGGCAGAGATGCCATGTTTAGCCGGTTCGCCGTTCAGATTATTACCGAGCTTGAAGGCTTAACATTACTTCGATTGATTGAAAATATCAGAGCGCGCGGAGAGCAGGTCTCACTAGAGTATTTAGGCGAGGAGATGAACGACGTTCTAAACATCGCCATCCCGCCCAACAGCACTTACATAAGCACAATGGTCGGATGGTTAGCCCAAGCCAAAGTAATGACACCGACAGGCTTCTCAGTGAATTGGGATGTAGTTTATGACCTAATCAACGTGGACGCAGATTTAATAGATAAGCTTTACACCTTAACGCCAGAGCAAAAGTATTTTTTGCTTTCGATGTTGAATATCGGAGCAGCAGAATTTATATCTTCCAGCAAAATCTCACAGCATACCCGCAGCGTTTATTCAATCCGAGTCACCTCGAAGAACCTTGTTAACGATGTAATTAAGCCACTAGAGGCAGCAGGACTAATCGAGAGCCAGAAGACCACCGACGGCCGCGGAGCCAAGCCCCACGATGTACGCCTAACCGACAAAGCTAAGAACGAGCTTCTCGCGCCCATAATCGCCAACCTTGCCGATTTAGCAGACATTGAATCAACCGAACTTAACAGACCCTTTGAGGATGTAGTTAAAGATTTAGACGATCCAGACAAGCACATTAAAGGAAAGGCACTCGAGCTTTTAGCTATTTGGATCATCAGATTACTTGGCTTGAGATTTTCAAAATGGAGACTAAGAGGTTTTAAATCTACAGGCGGAGCGGAAGTAGACGTAACAGCAGCATCGGACAAAATCGTTTATAGCCGATGGCAACTTCAGTGTAAGAACACCAAGAAAGTCGATGTCGATGTAGTAGCCAAGGAAGTAGGTTTAACTTTTATTACCCATGCCGATGTGATCGCCATAGTGACCACAGGAAAATTCACCGGCGATGCCGTGAATTATGCCGGACAGGTGACAGACAACAGCCGTTATTACATCATCCTTTTAGACGGAGAAGATATAAAGAAAATCGTCGACGACCGAACCAAGATAGTTGAAATCTTAAACATTAAAGCCCGCCGAGTCTTCGCCAAAAAGGAGCTTGGCGTAACCGAGTTCGGAGAGGAGGGAGCAGAAGAAATAGCAGCCGAGGAGAGCGCAGCCGAGGAAGAAATTAGAGAGGAAATTGCCGAGCGCGCAGAGGAGATTTTTTCAGACGAGCCAAAGCCTGAATAAAGAGCACTTTACCCCAGAAATTCAGAGCAAAACCTACCCATTTTACTCCTACCAGGACGAGATATGCCCCGCGCCCAGACCTAAAAATCGATTCTAGGGCAAATATGAGCAAAGCGAATTGTGCCTAACCCAGAAGCCCCCCCAATAGGTTGAGTACCCCACCCAAAACTAGAAAATCTCAACCAGTAATATTGTTACGAGCCAGCCCATCGAACCCCGCCGAGTAACCAAAGTTACCCCTAGTTGAATTTTCAAAAATGACCGGAGCGAGTCTTGCTAGTAAGGATGGCAGGATACGTTCTGCGCTATCGCTTGAACCGATTCCGAAGGAATCGCCCTGCCCGCTTAACGCGGGAAAAACCAAAATGTATGAAGGTAGTAATTTTCTATATGAATGAATTAGTAGAAGCACAGCCAGAGGAGCAGTTACAAAAAGCGCGCGGACGCGGGCGAAAATTTGTATCAAAAATTCTATTGAGAGTAACGCCGTCGGAACATCAGGCGATGAAAAGACGAGCAGCCAAGCACGAATTATCGCTCTCAAGATATGCAGTTACGAGCGCACTTGAGCGACCAATGCCAGCCAGAAAGCAGGAGAGAGAACAGATCACCCAGATGCTTTTTGAGCTAAGGAAGGTCGGAAATAACATTAACCAGATAGCACACGCGCTAAATTCAGCGCGTTTGAAGAACGCAGAAGCACCACCTGCAGCAGAGATACAAGCAGCAGTTTTGAGCGTTCAGAGTTTAATAACAGACCTAAAAAGAAGGCTATGAGCGGAATATTTTTAAAATTTTCGGCAGCTAAAACGGGCGGAGCGAGCGCGGCAAACGTGAAGTACATCACGCGCGAAACGGCGACCGCAGCCGACGAGCGCGCGCTCTACATGCACAACCTCGACCACTTAAAGGGGCAGGACTACCGAGAGACGCGCACTAATTCAATAGCCTATGCCGAAAGCAGATTAGACGACGAGCAAGCCCGGAGCCGCAACAACCCGAAGGAATCACGCACGCACTACCGAGCAATTTTAAGCTTCGACAGAACAGAGGACACGGACAAGGCTAGAGAGATGGCCAAGGAATGGCTACAGAAAAACTTTAAAGACGGAAGGGCAATAGTTAGCATCCACCAAGATCGCGACCACACTCACGCCCACGTTTGGATTGATGCCAGGAACCGAAACGACCGAAAGCTCCAGCTAGATAACCGAGCCTTTAAGAATTTGGATACAAGTTGGGCGCGCATTTATGCCAAGGAGTATGGCAAGCACTACTTGAAAGATCACATGGAGAAGAAGCAGGAAACCAAAAATTATAAGAAAGCTTTAAGGGAGGGTCGCCACAACGCACCGCGGCCTAACAGAGCGAGGCAGGATAAAAAACCAATATTTATAGAGCGAGAAAGGAATAATTATGGCTATAACCAAAATCGACTTGGAAACAATCAACACACAAATGCAGTTCGATTGCATGCTCTTAAAGCAAGAGAACCAGACCTTAGAGAAGCATCTCAAGCAAACGACGCAGCAACTAGAGAAGCTATCGGAGCGATACACGAAGTTAAAAAATTACATCACGGTATTGGTGAAGCACACGGAGCAAATCAGCGAGCAGACAGAGAATTTAAAAATTCAGTACGAGAGCTTAACGACACACGTCATAGCTTTGAGGAGTTGGGCGGACGAATTGAGCGACTAAGGGAAGATTTAAAAGATGAGCCTAAACGCAATAACCCAGAGCGATGATATAGCCAAGAAACTTAGAAACATCTTGATTGTCGGAGCGTTCGTCTTTGCCATTATCTTCAAAGACGAGCTTTTCGCCCTACTATCTTCCCTTCTATTTAGAGTCGCTTTAATGGCGGTCGCGGCTTTAGCTTGCTTCTTAATCTATAAATTTCTTACCGGAAGAAAGGTTAAAGAGAGCACGGCGCACGGCTCGGCGACCTTTGCCACAGAGAAGGATTTACTAGAGTACCAATGGCTTTATGAGCTAAAAAAAGAGCTACAACCGATAGCGGAGCCAGGCGGATTTTTACTATCCCGCACCAGCTTTAAGAAGAAGAAACGGAGCGTTGAGCTATCAAGAGACGAGACAGCGCAGCACGTTTTGATATTAGGACCAACGGGAACGGGCAAAAGCAGATGCTTCTTTTTACCTAATCTAAGACACACGCGCCGGCAATCCTTTATAGCCACCGACCCCAAGGGAGAGCTTTATGAGCTTACAAGCGGCTATCACCATTCATTAAGGTTTGCGCCGCGCGACCCAGATCGCAGCCTTTGTTTCAACTGGATACCTTTATGCCAGAGCGCACACATCACTAATCTTTTAGCTAGAGCTATTGTGGTAAGCAAAGGAGAGAGCCGAGAACCATTCTGGGATGATGCCGAGAGTAACTTTTTAGCCGCGCTAATGTCACACGCGGCGACCTTCGACACGCCCACTCCAGCGGCAATGTATGACTTTTTAACAGGCTTTGAGCAAGAAGATTTAATAGAACAGCTATTAAACTCACCATCGAAAATCGCGCAACGCTCTATAAGATTGTTCGGGCAGGCGAGCGACAACGTAAGGGGTAATACAGCTTTAGGCTTAGGAACTAAGCTTAGCTGGCTAATGGATGAGGATGTAAGAAGGTTTACCAGTTCATCAAAAGCAGTTTGGGACTTTAGCCAGCTACGAGAAACGCCCGTAGGAATTTATTGGGTACTAAGCGAAACAGACGTGGCAGTTTTAAAGCCCTTAACGAGCCTTTTCTTTACCCTGATCCTTTGGAGCATCAAACAAAAGAGTGGCTTACCCATCACGCTTTACTTAGACGAGATGGCAAACGTCGGCAAGATTCCTAACCTAGAAGTAGAGATTACAGTTTTAAGAGGTAGAGATATTTCGATAGTTGCCGGGCTTCAAAGCTTCGCACAGCTAAGCAGCGTCTATGGACACAATGCAGAGAATATTTTTAGAGACAACTTTTTAACCAAGATATTCCTACATGGACTAGACGCCGAGACGAACGAGAAATGCTCGCAGAGCTTAGGCGAGTTCACCCACCAAGAGGAAGTATCATCTTTTAGTTTTAGCGATAATAATAAGAGGAGCGAAACTAAAAGCATATCGAGAAATCAGCGCAGGCTTATGACTGGAGACGAGATCAGGAGATTAGATAAGAATAAATTTATACTTGTTCACAGCAATAGAAAGCCCGCGATCTTGCCAAAGCAGTATTACAACTTGCCACCCAAACCGGCAGAGGCACCCGAAGCTTTAGGAGCAGAGCTTACAGCAGACTTTGAGCAAGCAGCCCAGATGTTAAGGCTACTAAAAGAGGCGGAGCAAATGGGAGGCAGAAAGCAGATTGGAGGAGCACCGGCGCGCAAACAACTAGCCGCGCCGAAGAACAGACAGATAGCAGTAATAACATATAAGGCATTACCACCGATGCCAGAGATGCCCCCAGAGCTAATCATAGATGCCGAAATAGTTGAGGACGAGGAAGAAGGATAGACAGCCCCAGACAATAAAATGGCGCGACTTGTCGCCCCTTAATCTTTAACACCTATAATTCCATGTTCATTTTTAGGAATACCGAGCGCGTTGCACAGGCTATCTACATCATCAGTTTCAATCCATGCGCCAAACTTGTCACGCACCCATCGGAAATCATCCCCGCCAAAAATCTCGTTATCGCAGTTGAGCACGATGCCTGCCCCGTAAGAGGATCGTGTATGTTCATAATCAATATGTAAGAGCGCTTTAATCGAGTTTTCAATTAATACCTTATGAGGCGTACTAACATCCCCATGGGTTAATTGAGTTTCAGTTATAAAAGGAACTACCAGCTTGATCATAAAATTCACCTTCCTTCAGTATATGTAACCATTTTACTTTAATCCTTAAATCCTTGCGCGCAGCAGTGCATTTAAAGCCTAGACAGCCCCAGACAACAAAATGGCGCGACTTGTCCCCACCCTATTAGAGCAGAGCAGACGAGATAGTCGATTTTAGGGAAAAACAGAAATCCAACGGGAAATGAGGAATTTAGGTATAATGGCAGGAAATGCGAAAGGGCAGATGCTATCAACACCTGCCCCTTCAATCGGTTTATGCTTGCGCGCACCACCGAACTTATCAAAGACAGCATAGCATAAAACCGAGATTCTCGCACAAATTTAGCCGAGAGGATTTATGTTATGAGTACAGCAGTTCGACCCCTATCCATACCCGAAAAGGCTTTCGCCAAGACGTTTGTCCGCGACTTTTCAAGCCCTTACGCCATCCAGCAGCCCGAAGGCAGACGAACCAACTGGCGCACTAAATACCGACCCGTATCCGACCCGTTAATCAAAGCCCACCTTGAGCAGCAATATTGGATCGGAACTAAAGCCCCTTGGTATCCCATCTTTTTTAATCTTGATAT
>MWWH01000599.1_pt1 | contig 10235 bp, 15 predicted proteins | sample 1047231 | NCBI WGS metagenome assembly MWWH01 (sample SAMN06349967, study PRJNA376086) | soil metagenome | isolation source: MG3-2 sample Antarctic (ecotone) soil | place: Antarctica | collected 2015-01-13 | reverse complement strand
ATCATTCATCCAATATACGTTTATTTTCTAACATTTCAAGTTTTTGCGTTGTTGAAATTCTAAAATTTATAATGAAAGACCGAATAGAAAACCACCGCATCCGACAAACTATTTAAAAATGATATTATAAGGTTACAAAGTGGGATGTGTTGCCAAACAATAATGAGCGTCAAAATACATAGGGTGAAAGTGTCTCATAAGTCGAAAATGTTGGTGAGTTTTGGGATTTTGATTATGAGACGACTTATGAGACAAAATGAAAAAAAGCCTTAACTCTCAATTAAGGCTTAATTCACAGTAATAGAACAATTTAAAGTGTCCCAAAAACGTTCCTTGTTTTGAATTATGAGACACTTTTCACTTGTCCCGAAAAGGGGCGATTTTGACACTACAACAAAGTAGCTGTTTCCGCCTCACGTCCCTTGAATTGTTCGCTGGCGCGTTGAATAAACACGCTTATTTCAACGTCCCAAACCCAAATTCGTCAATCGTTCCAAGAAATTTATCAAAACGGCTTGGAATTTTAATTTTCTGAACAACGGTTTGCTTCTTTCGTTTAAATGTGGCAAAAACTTCACCTTTCTGAACTCGTATTTTTGCTCCAACGGGAATTTCTGTGTTCCAAAGTACTCCGTTTCCTTTATACAAAGTTAGATCGTCTTTAGTTACAAGGTCAGAAGAATCATTTTCTCGGTAGCCCGTCATATCCGTAACAACCAAATACATATCATCTTTGTAAAGCTCAATCTGTGAATATACGGCTCTGCCGTTTGCTGTGCCTTGCCATAATTTCTCGCCGTTTTTTGAGTCGAGCGCAACGAAAGTTAAGTCATAAGCGATAACGTAGAGAATTTCACTCGAATCAATAACCGGAAAATCTGTGAGCGGTGCGCCTCCGGTTGTCCAAGTCCAAACAATTCGGTTTTTGGCGTCAAGCATATACAAAGTGTCGCCAACAGCCGCCAACTTTCGATTTTGAGATAACCGAGAAATTTGCACCGGAATATTTTTAACATCTTTGTCCCAATAACCAGCACTTGAACGCAAATCTTTGATGGATACAGGTTTTAGATGTTCAAGTTTCGGCTCAAACGGCGTTTCTGACTCCGATTTTATTTGCTGTGGAATGACTTCAGCAGGTTGATTTTCTACCTGAGATTCAACGGTAGGAATAACTTCTGAATTTTGTTTTTGTGGTTCAAACAACCACAGCCAAACGGCGCAAACACCAACTATAAAAGCGGCAATACCAATGATTAAACGAGGTGAGTAAAATTTCATAAATCCTCAACTAACAAACCCGCGTTGCGTAAAAGAAGACAGCGAACTTTGTATTCTACCGAATTAAATTCCGCATAAATCTTTATGCCGAATTATAAAATACTGCAAATAACTGCGTTACTAAAATTGCGACCGACAAAAGCCGAATATTTGTAAAATCGATAACTTTTTGAATTTGTCCCAAAAACGGTCCTTTATGAGACATTCATTTTATTTTAGTTTTTGATTAGGTTGATACAAAATCTGAATGTCTTTCCAAGTGTTTTCAAGATTTACAGCTTGGCTAACGGGACAGCTTTCACATTTAATAAGAAGGGTTTTATCATCTTTCCAAATAAGATTAACTTTTTGATTGTTAATGTCAAAAACTTCTCCCTCATACATAGCTCCATTCAAGTTATAAGAAAATTCTTTAGAACTTTCGCGTAAGTTTATATGATAGACAAATGGAGTTGTTGCGCCACAGCCGCGTCTGAATTGTGCCGCGACATACTTTCCCTCAGTTGAAGCAATATTTTCTAAATGTTCGTCACTGCATTCTTTTAAGAAGTCACAATTAGAGGTGATTAGTAAAATTACTACTAACAAAAATAACTTCTTTATTTTCCTTTTTGAAGTGGTCATAAAGCAGAATGCTTCTATATTCAAACAAGGTCAAGAAACGTCTCAGAAAGGGTCCTTTATGAGACATTTTCAAAGCTGAAATGCTCGCTATTTTTATTGTTTCAAATTAAACCTTGATACCTCCTCACCCCACAATTTAAGATAAGCTGGTGGATTCCGACCCGGAATTTGTACCCTTATCCAGTGATTTCCAGGAATCGAAGCATTGACTTCAACTATTTTCAATTCCGCCGCAGGCGTCAGACCAGCACCAATGTCGGCATTTTCAGTTCGATAACGCCAATTTGCCGCCATCGTCGGGTTAATCATCATTCTTGGAATGATTATTTGACCTGGTTTTAATTGAAAGATGGGAAGCATCATTTCCTGTATTTCTCCATTAGAATTTAAGATATAAAGAAGATTGAGTTTTCGAATTTAGACATATTACTCAGTTTTCTTAATATCTGTCTCAAAAAGGGTCCGATACTGTTGTCCTATTCATAAGCGGCTGTATTTTCAGTATAATAGCACTGTTTCAATTACATTTGGAGGAGTTTTATTATGTCGTTAACACCTTCGATCATCGAATCTGTCCCCGAACAAACTGTGCTGGTTGCGCGTGCCGCTTTTCCCAAAGGCAATCTCTATCTCTCGATGCGCGATGAATTGGGAACTCTTTTTGAAGATACTGATTTTGCCGGGCTTTTCTCGCGGCTCGGTTATCCGGCAGTGACTCCCTGGCGATTGGCTTTGATCACTATTATGCAGTTTCTGGAGAACCTGTCGGACCGCCAGACAGCCGAAGCGGTTCGTTCGCGCATCGATTGGAAGTATCTGCTCGGTCTGGAGTTGACCGATGCCGGTTTTGATCATTCAGTTTTGAGCGGGTTTCGTTCACGACTAATTGCCGGCGAGAAACAGACACTACTACTGGAACGCCTGCTGGATCAATTTCGGGAAAAGAAACTACTTAAAGTCAGAGGCAATCAGCGCACTGATTCAACGCACGTTTTGGCGGCTATCCGGGTGATGAATCGGCTGGAATTGGTGACGGAAACGATGCGCGCCGCCTTGAACGAGATCGCTGCTTCTGCTCCCGCATGGCTCGCCACAGCGGCTCTGCCCGAATGGTTGACACGCTATGCTGTGCGAGCCGAGCAATCTCGGATGCCGCGCACCGATCCGGCTCGTGAAGCTTACGCCCGTCAGGTCGGAGAAGATGGTTTTTATCTGCTCAAACTGCTGGGTGATCAGCAATCGGTTTTATTAAAACTTGAAAAAGTTGAAACACTGGAAAAAGTCTGGCAGCGGCATTACACCCGTCACGAAGACGGCGAAGTTAACTGGGTTGCAAACGCCGAATTGACAAAAGCGGCGACGGCAATTGAATCGCCCTATGATACGCAAGCTCGTTTCTCGACTAAACGTGATCTATCGTGGACGGGATACAAAGTTCATTTAAGTGAAACCTGTGATGAACATCTGCCTCGTATTATTACTAATGTTCTGACAACAGTTGCGACAACTCAGGATGTCAGCTGCACCGATGATATTCAAAAGTCAATGCAGGCGAAGAACTTACTGCCCGCCAGACACCTGGTCGATACCGGTTATATAGATGCTCAGCTGGTGATTGAAAGCTCGAGAAAATACGGCATTGAACTGTTTGGTCCGATGCGATTGAATCCAAGTTGGCAGGCTCGGACGGGCGGGATCGATGCCTCACAGTTTCAAATTGATTGGGATAGTCATCAAGCACAATGTCCGATGGGCAAACAAAGTGCTTACTGGTCTGAATATCGAACAAAGGAATATGCGCGCCCGGTCGTCAAGATCAGATTCAAGCCGCAAGATTGTCTAAATTGCCAAAGTCGAAACCAATGTGTGAGAAACAAAAAGGCGGGCAGATCCTTACAAGTTCCAAGTCGGGAGATGTATGAAGCCCTTGAGCAGACGCGAAGAAAACTAGCCAGTTCTGAAGGACGAAACGAATACCGGAAACGCGCCGGAATCGAAGGCACCATTTCACAAGGAGTCAGACGCGGAACCTTGCGGCGGTCAAGATATAGTGGTTTAGAGAAAACCCATTTACAGGAAGTAGCGACGGCAACGGCGATCAATATAGTGCGGGCAGTGAAATTCCTGAATCAGGAAATACCAGCAAAAACAAGAGTTTCCCGGTTTGCAAGATTAGCAAATTGAATAGGACAACAGTATCGGGTCCTTTATGGGACAAATATTACTCTGTTTTTAGTGTCTCGAAAAGGGGCGTTTTGGGGATGTTCTAATTATTCTCAAGAGGAAAAGTAGATACGGAAAAGTATACTTTTTTAACTTTCCATTTATCAAAGAATTTCTGACATTGATAAGTTGTGGTTTGTGAATGTATAGTTTCTGGCTTAATGGATGTCCAACTAAATTTCACATATATCCTTTTGCCTGACATTTCAAATTTAGAAAACCCATAGTATTGAACTTCTTTGTTCTTCATTTCCTCAATTTCATTTCGAGAAACCAAAACAAACTTAATACCTTTAATTTGAGGAAGTCGGTCTATAGAAATATTTTCTGCTAGAACGTAGGTTGGGCGCTCCACAGTATCTTTCGGCATCTCTGAGCTGATCTTTGGTAAATGAATTTTAACGATTTTCCTTATTAATTGTGTCTTATCATTGTTCGTCAGCGGGTCTATTTGCGCTTTGACAGAATAGAAACCAGATAATATTAAAATTAATAGAAACCCAAGTTGTTGAGAAATCCCTTTCTTATTCATTTTCTTGGAATAATCTTAAATTGGTAGAGTAGTCTCAAAAAGGGTCCTTTATGAGACTATAAATGGAATCATTCTACTGCTTCAATATATTTTTCAATATATCTAATTTTAACTCCTGTATGTCTACTTACCGTTTCTTTGGAAACCTTGAAATATGAGTTGGTCTTTGTTGGTTTGTATGTGTATGTGAGGAGAAGATTATCGTTTCCTTCCCATATAGGTGTAATTTCACTACCACCCTTTATATCCAAAATGTATCTATACTCACTAACATCTAATTCTGGATTGAATGGTTCTGCGGCAGGATGAATTGTAGTGTGAAGGAAACTCCATCCCGCTGCGCCCCCACCCCAACCTACATAAACAATCGCTACCTTTTTTCCATCAGGTGAAGGTGTTGAACTAATGATGTTGTATTTCCCACCTCCGCTCATACTACTGCTAAAAGCCCAAACCAAAAAGCCTATGAAAATAAAAGGTGCAAGAACGAAAATAGCAACCCCACTCCAAGCTACATACTTGAAAATTGGATTCTTGACTTCTTTATACTGAAACATAAGACTTTTTCTACCAAATTACACTTAAATCACTCAATTCTTATTACTGTCTCAAAAAGGGTCCTTTATGCGACGAATAATAACACGATTTTCTTTCGCTAAAGCAGCACAACTTTAGAACACTACTCTTTTTTGCTGTGCATCTGATAATATACAATTTTACCCTCTTAAATCATTATCAGACTAAAAAAGTGCCTTTATAATTCTTGAATTTCCAACTCAAAAGCTCTAAAACGAACTAAAAAGTGTGCAAGGTTATAAGATGGACGCGATTGTGTAACCTTGGCTTCCACAAATAGGACGTTTGTAAAACCTAAGTAACGATTGAAAAAGCCAGGCATTAACCCGGCTTTCAGTCTGGAGAATTAAAGAGCACAACTAAGCAGCCTGTTTTTCACGCGCATTAGTTAGCTTCTTTTCTAAATCTAAAAGAAATCTGCCTTCAAAATAAACTTCGCCGCAATCCTCGCAAACCCGCGCGGGCGCATTCTCAACTTTTACCATCTGTCCGGCGATGGGGAGCGTGTCAGTAATTTTCTTTTTGACTAAATTTTCGCAATTGCAATTCTTATTTGATTTCATAACCAGTTTTTATTTTCACTCTTCCCTCTTGGAAGAAAACAATCACTCTCAACATTCTACCGTCTTTTGCATAGCCATCAAAGGAAAATCTGACGTGGCTTTCATCATCGGTAAACTCAAAACGATTAGTAGGCTTCAGAATAACTCCCACTGCATCAACGAGCGAGAAGTTTTCTTCAGCCAATTCAAAAACAGCGTGTCTTAAAAAATCAAATTCGTCTCGATTAATCTTTCTCTGAATTGTAGTGTAAATGTTTGCCATTAATTAGAAAGAAACACCGTCCATTGTGCGAAATATCGCAAACTCATACCTCTGCTTTAAGAAACACTTCCGCGCATCTCTTGTTCTACCTACCTGTTCAAAGAGTCTATCAAGGTATTCTTCAAGCCCAAATTCTGCAATATATTTTCGCCAATTCGCTTGGCGCTCACTTTTTGGGATTTTGTCAGGCAATTTTTCCATTTCAGAAGAATGTTTGCCGTCAGATATTTCTTTTGTATCAAGAATAAGTGTGCAGCTCCCGGTCTCGACCATCTCCTTGAGTTTTTCGATAACTTCGATAAGAAGCTTTGAAAGTAAATAAGTAATAAAAACATTCGGAAATTCTAATACCGCGTTTACTTTTCTCTGAGTTCGGAAGAAACGGAAAAGCTCAAACATCCGGGGGAAACGTTCAATTGCCGCAATATCAAGCAAATCTTTCTCCGATATTTTTTCCCAGCTATCGGACTTCGTAACATATTTACAGACTTCTTGGATTGCCTCTTTTAAGCCGCTTACAGATGAATTAAGCCGTTTAATCTTAACCATTGCTAATCCATCGGCAGTGTTAAATTTACAAGGCAAATTAAGCTCATTAAACGCAATTCTGAGACATTCAGTCCACTCTTCCCGGAACTTATCAAAACTCAAAAATCTGGCAACACAAAGCAAATGGAAATGATAATGATAACCATTTTCCGTAATCGTAAATTCTTCACTCTTCGAGCCGCCTCGAATCTTTAGAATAAAATAATCACGTTTACGGAATAGAGACCAAGCCCTATCCATAATACTTCTGGTTTGAAGTAAAGATAGACCCGGATTCGGCATCGTCAAAGTTATAAATTGGTAGGCTTCGCCGGTGAAAAGTTTTTGATTTTTTAAAGAGAGTGTTAATTCTTTCCGGGAACGATTAGACGCTTTTGCTACACAAGACGGGCAAAGCTTTGAGCCACAACCCCACAAATTTCCATTGCCTGCATATAATTCGCCTGTTTGACTGTTATGAAGGTCCTCACCAACAAAATGATTTCCCGGTTCGCTACAACTCCAAATGCGATTACACAAGCCCCAAGGCTGTTCATCGGTGATTTCGTTATGAATTAAAGCTCGACGCAAAGCAAAAGCTGATGAAGCTCCGAAGGCTATACGCTTCTCTGCTACGTTTTCACGCTCGCTTAAATTAGAATTTTGTAGGGAATTTTGCATCAAATTCGCCAAATCATTTGGTTATGGGCGAAAGATGCTTGTAGGATTTAAAGAAATTCTTTAAAATACCAACAGAGTGTTTTTCGCGCCGGAATCGCGTTAATCTCTAGAAGTCGTCAAGTGTTGCAAGCATTTGGCGGCTTCGTCTTTTATATAAAGAACTTGCCGATAAGAATACTTCAACCACTTCTGAGCGTCAATATATTTATGCAACTAAGTGTAAAGAACTAGATTTTTTATAACGCTTCTGTTTCAGTGCTTTGATTTCCTTTGATTGCCTGTCAACTTCATTTGAAAGGCTCGCTGTAATCAATTCAAAACCATCTATTCGCTTCTGAAGCTCTGCGTTTTTTACTTCAGATAAAACCAAAGCAAATAATAAAAATTGGAGTTTCATAACTTCTTAACCTCATAGTTCAAAACTTAGTTTCAATAGCTAGTTTCTTCACTCATGAGTTTAAAAACAGAAAGCTCTGGCTAGTTTATAAACTAGCCAGAGCTTCACAAATTATTCCTCTTCTTCGTCTAAATCCTCAGGTTCGGCTTCGATACCGAGCATTTCGTTGTATTCTTGTTGAAATGTGTCCCCGTAGCAACTAACTAAATTTTCTCGTACTTCATCAAGTGTATTTTGCAGATGGACTCGACTACCATCACAATTATCCAATAATTCAACAGAGTTTAAAATCCCTTCTTCAAGCTCTATCATTCTTACATTTGCGCGTGCCATAATTTTCGGTCTCCATATTTATTTTTTAAACTATTAAAATAGTCTGTTAAATAATATGAACACTAAAAATCAAACAGCTAGATTCAATTATTTTTTTCCCTCTATATTTTTTTTTGCCCTTTGTTTATGGACCTTTATTGGCTTTCTTAACTTATTATTTGCATAGGTTTTCCATCCAGATGTTATTTTACCTTGCATTTTTTTCTCGTTAAATGTTTTTGTTAAACTATTCCATCTATTCATTATTGATTTTTCAAATGCTTTTTCGCTTTGAGCTTTGCTTCCAAACAATGCAAATGCGCGTCTTATAGTAGCGGCTCTTGATTCCGTCTTATGATTGTGATGGTTTATTACCCATTTAGTAGACTTTCTTAAATAATCATCTTCTTCTCTGCCTCTGGTTTCACGCTTAGGCTTACTTTTTTCTCTCTGGTCTATAATTCTGTTTATTTCATTTTTCACAAAGTATTTGAGTGAATTTATTTTCAAATTCTCCGGTGTATTTGAATTTCTAAAATTCTTTTGTAATCCTTCAATCAATTCTTTGTGAATAGCCGGATTCTTTAACAAAACCATTCCCTTGTAATTGAAAGAAACTATTTCATTCCACCCGATAATATTTTGTTTGTAATTAACGAAAACCCGATAATAGATTCCTTCCACATTCACATCGAATTGCTCATCTATTATTTGGGGCGTTGGCATCCGGGCTAAACTTGTATGTCTGCAATTAATCTTACTGCCCTTTAAATCTCCTTCATCTATAAAATTTATTATTCTTCTTTTACTTTTCGATGAAGAACGATTTTTGTTACTCAATAATATTACTTCTGCCACATTACTTTTTGCAGTTACCTTTTCCGATTTTTTAATAGAATGTGTTAATTTTTTATCAATATCTTTCATTTTTTCCATAACACTCCAAACTTTGTCTTTAATTAATATTAGTAATTTTAGCCTGTATGTATGTGTATAAAACGTGGGTAAAATCTGACGTTTTGTGTGTTCAACTGTGGGGTAAGATGTGCCACATAATTTAGCTGTATAAAAAGTTTTTTCAAACCTCGGATTTTTAAATCCGTTTATAAGGAGGGGTGCTTCATTCTGCAAATCCTAGTTTTTTCCCAAAGTTAAAATATAACTTTCTTAAATAATATCGGACGCATTTTTGAAACATTTGAAACATTGTTCGCTTTTTATATTGATTATGCTCTAAGCAAATGTAATGTTTTGGTTGACCGCAATCTTTGCAGCAATGCCTTACTATTTTTGATTTGCGGTTTTTTCTGCGAGCTGCTCTTTCAACTTTCTTAATTTCTTGTCTATCCGTAACTTGAATTTCTGATTTAGTATTATTTGTCCCAGGAACGACATCATAAAAATCTAGAATTTCAACCCCTACCAGATTATCTTTTGTATCGTAATCATAGATAATTCCCTCTTTCATATCCGCTTTACTGTAAATTGTTTTCTTATCTGAAAACAGGATTTTCAGCAAATTTGGCTTTCTTTGATACTCCAAAAAAACATACTGGTTTGGAAGTTCTAAACGATTTTTTGCTAGTTCAAATAATTTTTCTTCATTTTCCATTTGTAATTTATTCCTTCATTATTTTATTCAAAGTAACATTTTAACATTTTAAAATTTTGCGTTGCTGAATTTCTAACTTTGTTTTCTTAACCAATTTGCCAAAAGTTCGTCAACCAATTCGCTGAAATCCTGCTGCTCCCGATCACGTAATATTTGTTGTGTCCGCTTATAAGCCTCTTTATTTATATACGCAGTCACCTGTCGAAAATTTTCATTTGAACGTTTTCCGTTTGGTCTTCCGCGTCGAGGCGTTTCAATAATATTGCTTATACTTGTTTGATTAAGTGTTTCTTGAGCTTTACCGGCTTTCTGTTCTGTTTTAGTTGTTTTTGTTATCGTTCCTCTCTTTTGGAGCGTATTAACTTCCTTTAATCCTGCAAATCTATTTTTCATACTTCAAAATCTCCTTTCCTAATACCTGAAATTCGTTCCAAGCGTCTTTTCCATCACGTAATTCTCTTACTATGATTCCCTTGAGAGCTGCGCGCCCACACACTGCGCGACGATAAATTTCAGCTTTCAAAAACGGCATTTCCAGCTCGGTTAAAAGTTCTTTAGCTTCACGTCCAGCATTTGAACGGGACGGAACTAACGTAAATAAAACTTTGTAGTTTGTAGCATTAATTTCCCTGAACGAATTTATT
>MWWH01000598.1_pt1 | contig 10248 bp, 9 predicted proteins | sample 1047231 | NCBI WGS metagenome assembly MWWH01 (sample SAMN06349967, study PRJNA376086) | soil metagenome | isolation source: MG3-2 sample Antarctic (ecotone) soil | place: Antarctica | collected 2015-01-13 | reverse complement strand
GAATTAATGAAAATATCACGGTAAATCTGGGGATCCGCCCCGGTTGGTGCCATTAACCAGCCGGTAGAGTCCCAGGTAAAACTACCCAGATTGGCGGTGGAGAAACCTTGAGTATTGCCGGAGGAACCTCCAAAATTGTAATTTGCAGAGTAAGTAGATGAACTATTGATTTCGCTACCTACCCGTATACTTTGAATTCTGAAACAACCGCAACCACCGTTCCAGCCTGAGCCGCCTTGCCCATCTACAGGGTCAAAGCGTAACCCTGTAATAGTTCCTTTCCACTTAGGATTTCCACTAAAATTGAAATCATAAGTCTTCATACTTCCATCGTTATTTAGGTTCAAGGAAACACTCTTGTCTGGCGAATAGTTATTATCTGCTGAGGTCTTAAAGAAAAGTTGGGCATGTTTACTTGATGTTTGAGCGGCAAAAGTAACATATACATGGTCAGTAGCGCTATCTACAGCCCCATCATTCGGTCCTGAATATAGGCTTACATCAGCTACACTACCTAATTCAGTAGTAGAGGTCCGACCCCATTGGCTGTAATTTGCGAAACTACTACTTGATGGCGGGTTAGTAAAACTAATGGTAGTGGGTTGTTCAAATCGTACATACCCATAACCCAACGCATAAAAATAATGTTCTTCCAATGATGAACCAGGTGCACTTGAATAGCTCCAAACCCGGCAAATTTCTATCCAGGGCGGGCTTCCCACGCTAGTCCCGAAATTCATTGTATTAGCTCCACCTGCATTGCATAGCCTGGTAGTTAATAGCCAAGGGTAAGAAGCGCCAGTATTATAGGACCAATTTCCGGTAGAGTAATCGCGATTGAATCCCATCGCATAGCTAGGAACATTTACCCCAAGGGCTGTACTCGAAGAATAGCCATAGAGAGTAGCATCAACCGTGGCATAATCTCCAACACTCATAAACCTGTTGGCCCATAAACCGGTAGATATAGCTTGTTTTGGAATTCTCCAATAATTGTTAGCCCCGGTCGCATCTGGCACGCACCAATCCCCGGATTGAAAACCTTGAGTACAACTTGTATAAGTTGGATTAGGAGGAGTTGTGTAAGAGCTAACAGGAAATTGAGTAGCACTATCATTGGCATTTGCGCCGTTAGAACCAGCCCAATCGGCATCTCGCATTAGCCAAATCTTATTATCGTCATACCCAAACTTCTCATAAAGTTTGCCACCATATGCATTACCTTTGAGCATGTAAAAGGTGTTGGTGTATTGATACACACCATCTGGATTTGACCCGGAAGTTCCATTGGCAGTTGCCGCCGGAACAGCCTGTGATTGCTGCATTGGCCCCTTTATAGTTCTGGGATTACAACCTGTTGACCCATTGTTAGAATCAGTACAGGTTCGGTTCAAAGGATTTGTGGGATTTATGGTAGTAGGATTTATGCCAGATGCGGGCAGCATATATTGGAGGATATCGTACTGCCCAGCCGCTTCCGCTGTATTGTTGGTACTAGCAACAGCCGTAAAAAACATACTGGTTATAAGCAACAGTATTCCAAAAATTGGGAATATCTTTAAATTAGGCTTTGATTGAGCCTTATAGTACAAAGACATAATACCCCTTTCTAAATGTATGAGAAACCAAAAATCTGTTTATTTTTGGCAAAACGAAGCCAGGCTATTTAGCTTCGTTCAATCCGAGTTGATCACGTACAGGAAAAACAAAGCCTGCTATCAGATTTAAATCTCACAACATAGCTAAATTGCCCGATGGACGACAAATAGAAATTTAGGATTAAATAATAGGGTTAAATAGAAAGTTTCATAATTGAAGGTGCGATTGTTGGAAGATACTAATATAATTTAATTAATCGAGTGACTCATCATACCAATTTCTCATTGCCCGAGCAACTGGTATTATTATTCAATAGAATTGTTAATTTGTCAATGTTTATTAATTAATATTAATTGATAAACCAATTTAACTTGCCCTGTAAGATGTATCAAGATAAGCAAACATATCTTGACTAATCCCCCTCTTTGAGACTATTTGAACTCAAAAGTCGTGGTTATCTCTCCCCTAAATGAATAAGTGGCGCGGACCTGCCCAGTCAACCAGGGCAAAACCGCTATTTATTAGGCAATCCGCATGAAGAGCCTATTTTTTATTTCTGGCAAATGTCGCGCCATCCGTCGCACGAGGTGTCGCACCAGCTGTCGGTCGTACCCGATTGTCGTGCGACAGCTGGTGCGACACCTCGTGCGCTGCTCAGTTGAACTCAACTGGAGCGCACTCTACCGCGCACCGTGCGGTGCAGAGCTTCCTAAACTCAGTTGCACGCCACGCCTAACGGCGCAAGGGCCTGCGGCCTGGACTTGCAATGAGTTTGCCCCGCTACGCACCTACGGCGCGCCGCCAGGGCCCGGAAGCTCTGCGCGAGGCAGAAACCTTTCAACCGTTCATTGGTTTGCTTACAATATTTATTATGGGGTTTGTTGGAGTTAGTTATAGAAAATCCTCTCAGGCGGACCGGCCCTTGACTCGCTGTGCTGTTGGTACTAAGGGCGAAGCGAGGTGAAGTGATAGCAGGTAGATCGGGGCAGGCCCTCGCTTCGTGCTGGTGGATTGTCGCACAGCAGTCAAGGGTACGCGCTGAGTACAGCGCCCGGTCCACCATCGCGGATTTTAGGAGGGACTTGCTCGGTTCGGTGATAGCTCGCCGCCAGTTAATCAAGTTGTTCGCCGCTCTTATGCTGGCGCTGTATCTTCTTTGACGTTTCTCTAGCCAGCATAAAGTTAAGCGCTCCAATATCAGACCGGTCTAGCCCAGCCTGCCGGTGAATGTCCGAGTCATCTAACCACCAACCATCCTCATATAGCCACACCTGGTTAAAACCTGCGAGTGCTGTCCGGTCGGCATCGGTCAGTTGTATGTTGACGCCCTGGGCGGCCAGCCGGTCAGCGAGTGGTACGCAACCTGCCAGGAGCGCAATAGCTTCAATTCTTTTCATGCTTATTTTGAGTTAAATTAGGGGTGTTTTAATGGCGCTATAGCGCCATGATAGAGGCAAAATTTAGAGCTGTCAAATAGAGTTGTGTGAGAGATTGCTAAAAATGATGAGTTGCGACTTTACAAGTTGTTATTTAGCTGTTACATTATTAGCAGTGACGATTGCTCGTCACTACCTAATCGAGAGGGGAAAAATTCTCTAGGTGTGTCGGCCCGTACTCCTGTTGGAAGGGCGCGGTAGGTAGCAAGCTGGTAGAAATGCCGGGGCGCGTTATCCCTACGAGCCGGAGGATTTTTGCTTTTATAGAACTTTTATTTTGAGCTTACCTCTTTGCTCAAGAATACTGTAACAATCCCTCTTATCATTCTTAAACCCAAACCCCACATGACCGGCAATCATATCAGCTAACTGCAAACAATCATCCTGTGTCGATTTAAGCCCGGTAACTTTTTCGCATTTTATATTAAGGTCCAGTTCGCTGTTTTTTAGAACTCTAATTATTTCTGCCCTCATGGCCTGTTCAGAAACCTTTTGATCGTTCTCTTTATCTACATAAAGGTGAAATTCTCCAACATCGGTAAGGTACTCGGCCAAGAGCTGGGCTATTAAATTATTGGTAAGTTGATTACCCTTCAGACTTCTAAGACTTGGTACCACCCCGCTTGTATCTTTGTCCAATACTCCAGCATAAGCCATAAAATCGAGCTTTACTACCTCTTCAAAGAACAATTGCAGATATGCCGGGCGCAGCCGCTTGTGGTACTTAAATTCCTCTGTAGGCGGCATGTTAAACCGCTTCCTGAGTTCGGCGAATTTCTTTTTGATCGCTTGTTTAGCTTCGTCGGTTTTTATATCAATTACACATTGAATGTAAAAACGTGAGCTGGGGTTAGATGTCCTGGACCTCTGTAATCCTTGATCGCCGGAACCATCAAAATAAAACTCCCGCATATTAGAATTGCCACCATCTACGCTTCTTAGGCGGTTCGGGACGCAGCGTTTCACTACTGAGTACTGGACTGGGTTCCGGGGCAGGCTGGGGCTGTGGTGCAGCCTGGGTGGCTTGTAGCACTTCGAGCCGTTCTTTTAAAAGTCGTAGCTCGACCGATAGTTCGCCGTTTTCGCGGTTTAGTTTATTTAGCTCATCCGATTGTTTTGCGACTACCGCATTTTGCTTGCTTAGAAGGTCGGCTAACGGCTTGATTGACTCCTTGACCGCCTCGCTTATTACCAGGGCCATATTCTGGGCTTGCAGGCTTGTTGTCATGGGTTGTTGGTCTATGGCCGGACCATCTGTTATTGGAGTTTGTGGTGGTGTGTTATAGGGTTGTGTCGGTCTTAGGTTGTGGGTTTCCTCAGCTATCCGCTGGACTTCAGAAAGTGACACAACCCAGATTTCAACCCCTCTTTCAATTACCTTTTGAGCCGACAAGAGCCTGCCAGACTTGCGCCAGTTACGAAGAGTATTAAAGTGAAGACCGACCGCCTTTGCAGCCTCGGCCAGGGTAATGTTGTCGCTTGTTGTCATGGTTGGTCCAGCTATGTTATCTAGGTCTATTGACTGGGCTTGTTAGTGGTTATCTATCAAATGAGCAGTAGTATTATAATCCGCCTGGAGCGATGGCACAATCTTTATATCCAGTCTATAATGTGTTATCGTTTTGTTATCATTAAACATTAAAGAGGATACTATGCTACTAACCCGTTTAAAGTACTGGCGTGAGCTGCGCGGCTACTCGGTTCGAGGGCTGGCCGAAAAGAGCAAAGTAGGCTTTACCACTATTTCATTCTTGGAGAATCAGCACCGGCCACCGCATGGCACAACTGCCAGCAAACTAGCCGCTGCTCTGGGCGTGGAAGTAGCCGACCTTTACGGTCTAAAACCAGAGCCGATTAACCACGCGATAACAAACGATAACACTAAGCCGATAACAGCACTTAAACCGGCTCGGTCCAATATGGCCGGGGCAAAGAAACAACCGGTTATAAGCTTCTGGGTAATAGAAAAGGACCAGGAAGAGGGCGATCCGTTCAGGACAGATACCCAGGCCGAGGCCGATCGGTTAAAGGCAAGGCTGGGCCAGGCCAAGGTCTACCAGGCGGCGAGTAAGTTTGAAGCTTGGGAGTTACACAGGCAGTTCTTGATAAGAGTCGCCAGGGGTTACGATGCATGGTAAGGGAAGGTTAAATATAAGCCACTGGGTTAAGAGAAAAATCAATAAAACTTTTATTGTTTCATATTGACTAATCTAGAGTCATGAGGTTAAATAGAAAAAGTGAGGCTATTTGACACCCTACATGTAAAATTAGTAGCTAGGAACCAATATGAAGTTAGAGAAGGCAGAGAAAACCGGCAACCGGTTAAAAGTTTTGCGAGTTCGAGCGAGATTAACAATTGCAGAACTGGCAGAAAAAGCAAATTTGAACCCAGCTACTATTAGCCTCACTGAGAATAAACATAGATCACCAACGCCTGAAACTGCAATTGCCCTAGCCCAAGCTTTAGGGTTTGACCCTAATACTTCGGAAGAGGCCGCTGCAATTTTAGGTGTGGAATTATCTACGAAAGGTCGGCCGAAGACCCAGATTTAAGACACGAAAAAGCCGTGCTTGCCCTGGAAAGTTAGCACGGCTTAATCATTTCCTATTAACAAGTGGCAGCCTTTGGAGCTGTTCAATTGATGTTTTTAGTTTAGCAAAAATTAACAACTTGTCAAGTTGTAACTTTGTCACCTTGTAAAGTTGTCAAGTTGTCTAAACTGAGAATGTCTGGAAAGATTTGTGTTTAACATGCCTATTGATTTAACTAACGCCATGCCTGGCGGCTGGACTCCAATACCAAACGATTTTCTTGACCGAATTGCGCCGACTTTAACAGCGGCGGAGCTACGTGTTGCTCTTTACATCTACCGGCACACAATCGGCTACCAAAAGCTTACCGATGCAATTAGCTATAGTCAGTTTACGGAAGGCGTGACAACCGCTGATGGTCACAAACTGGACACCGGTGCTGGTGTTAGCCGCCGAAGCCTGCCAGCGGCTCTGGCTGGTCTCGAAAGGCGCGGGGTAATCAGCCGGTCCGGTGGTGGCATCGGCGGAGCGGTCCGCTATACAATTGCCCAACCAAAAGCTAAAGCTGTAAATAAATTGCCTGAACCCGAGGAAGATTCTGGAGCAGAGCCAGAGCAACCAGCAGCGCCAGTAGAGGCACCAAAGCCAGTACCGGGGCAGAAATTGCTGACCTCTCAATCTCTACCAGGGCAAAACCTGCCAGCATCAGCACCCAAACTAGGGCAAATACTTCCCCCCACAATAGAAACCGATTCCAAAATAAAACCGGACCGGGCGGCGGCAGTCATATTAATCATCCAGGAGATAGCTGGGATTAGCACCAACCAGGCCGAGAAGCTGGTTGGTGTTGCCATGAGGAACCAACGTGACATATCCTATATAAGCCGATTAGTGGGATATGTTACATCAGTAGCCGGTAATCCCGCCGCCATGCTCACCGTCCTTATCAACCGCAACGAGGACCGCACCACCGGACCCAGCCAACCGACCCAGGAGGCCGGAGCCATCCGTTACATGAACCGGCAGAAAAGCAACAACGCTTTACCACGCCGACAGCAGCCAATTGACTTCTCCAAGCCCATTTACCAACGTTTTATTGACCAGGGTAATTTAACTTCTCCTAGTCATTCAAATACTAACGAACACTTTGAAACGGTCCAGTAGAACCTATGAGAAGAGCTTGAAGCTTGCTTAATGTCGCCAGTTTCGAGACCAAGCAAGTTGACCTCTCACCAGGCGCTATAATTGTTTAGAAATTATGATTTAGGCTACAGGCTGATTTTAGCCAGCTTTCTAAGCCATCGAACGGCCAGTTCCAGGACATATGTAACCAGAAACCAGCACTTAAATCGCTCAATTCAAGATACGAGATAAGGAAAGCAAATTCTTGAACCAAGAAACTGAACCTACCAGAGAGGGATTTACTTTTACTAACAGACGAGGTAGTTCAGAAATTTCTGAACTAGCCTTGTCTGGGCTGAACATCGCAATGTTTAGCTCTTTGTTCCCTTTTCTTCTTCTCTTTGTGGGGGCCAAATCGTAAACGATAACAAACGATAACAATATTTAAAGCAGAGCTGAGAAGCAGTTTTATGGCAGGCTATACCAAAGCTAAAGTTGTAACAGAGCGCGACCAGGCGCTAATGCGCTTTATCGGTGAGGGCGGCGTGGCTACCCTCGACCAGCTTCACCGCCGCCACTGGCCCAACGCCCAGGTCCAGACGGCCAGGGACCGCCTTTCCCAGCTTGAAAAAGCAGGATGGATAAAGAGCCAGCCGGTAAGCGCCGGTGGCCGGGGCAACGAGATAGCTTTTACCATCACTAAAAAGGGAGCAGCCCTGTTTCCCAAGAGCGAAGCCGAGCGCTTTTATATAGGTCTACCCAGCCAGGGCGAGTTAAAGCAGCAGCTCACCGGCCAGGATGCACGAATACAACTTGAAAGACAACTGGCCGAACGCGGAGAGAGGCTTTTGTACTGGAAAAACGAACGAGAAATAAGAAGTGAATTCTACCGGGAGCAAGCTGCCTACAACAAGAAGTATGGTTATGCCCACAACAAACAGCACTGGGGTAAACCCTCGATAGATGATATAGCCGACGCTCAGGCCACCATCATTGATAGAGATGGTAACGAGCACACCATCAGTATTGAGATTGACGGCCAATACTATGGCAAGATGTTAGATAAGAAAATCGCAGCCTTCGCCAAATATGGCGGTGGCGGTAGCGGCAGCACTCACAACCTGTGGGTGACGACCTCTAACCGGGCTGGCCGGGTCGGAGCGGCCCTCAGCGCCCACAGCCATATAGATTTAATGGTTCTAAGCTAAGGTAAGCTCAATAACTGAGACAGGCTGATTTGAGTGCTAGATAAATCGAGGAACCAAGCATGATGACCACCAGCGAGAAACCAAAAGTAAAAGCCAGAGAAAGAAAAGCCCTACCACCTTACAGGTCTAGCGTTTTGACTCCAGGCAGAATCGCCATCCTCCAATACCTGCACGAGCATAAATTTGGCACCACTCACCAGATACACCAGGTATTGCAAGGCGACAAAAAAGTCACCCACACCCTGGGCGATTTAGGCAGGCTTAGAGAACTGGGATTACTCAGAAGCTTTTTGTGTCAAACCGATATAGGTAAACGGCCCATGCTGTGCTGGCTGCTGCGAGAGCCGGGGGCCACCGCTATCGGCCAGCGCTGGAACAACCAGTACGACCGGGAGCCAGGCAACGAACAAATACTGATGCGTGATTGGGAGATGGAAATAGAGCAAGACCTGGCGCTACTCAGATGGAAACTGGTAAAGCCGGTCCACTACAACCGGATCAAGCCAATGCCAAAGCGGACCGTGCAGGCTGTAACCCTGATTGAAGGTCTAAGAAGGATTTACTACTACCGCATCACCCAAAAAGGCGAAACGCATCTAACCCAGGAATATAATGTTCAATTTTATGACGTATATGTACCGGCCCACTGCAACGACTATGTAACCTACCGGCAATACAAGGAGCGGCCTAACCGGCCAGGGCAGCCAGCCGAAGAGCTTACACAATTGCAGGCGGTAGCTTTTATTCTAGTGCCGCCGTCAGCCACCAGGAGATATCTAAAAGCGCGCATGGAATTCTACAAGCGACTTGTCAAAGAGATGCCGGTAATAGCTGTCTTTGGAACGAAAGAGCAGGCCCATGTCAATGCGGATTTCTTAAAAAGTGGCGGGTTAGGGGCGACAAGTGTTGTGCATTTATCAGGTATTTTAATGGGTTATGAGCAGGCCGGAATGGACTATTACAGTCAAAAAGGTAGTTAAAAGGAGAGTTAATCATCCTCCCAATGAATTCTGTTGCTTCTTAACGGCCTTTTTAACGGTTATCAGGTTCAAATAGTGGCTATTTTCACAGTTCGAGGTGTGGCTACGTCGGGCAGAGCTTCCTATCAACCATCTATTCTTACCCCACCTACGGCGGGGCGAGGTCCGCTACGCGGACTAAGAATGATGGTTGATGCCCCGCTACGCACCTACGGCGCGCCGCCAGGGCACGGAAGCTCTGCGAGGCTGGGACCTCTCAGGTGGTAGTTGGTACGCTAGAGTTATTCTTGTTGGTGCTGAAATCGGTTCATAAAGTTAACTTAGATAAATTAGTATTATAATTTATGAATAGTTTTGTCCTAAAAACCCTTCATAATGCTAAGGCCAAAGCCGATTTACCGTTAGCTGAATTGTTAAAGTGCATTGCTGCCTAACGAGTGGCTTTGTGAAAAATTTATGCAATTTTAGAGTATGAAATTAATCTGCATTCCTCAAGTTTTTAGTTAAAATTGAGGAATGCCATTTACAACCCGTTAAGTTGGCCTATATAATGCCCGAACATCTTTCCGATTATACCATTTGGTTTTTTCAAACTTAAGATGTAACTCCTGCGTTGGAAAATTAATTTAATGAGAATGCCTGGTAATGGTTCTACCAAAAATATTATGAGCAAATTTAATGAATGGATACTTTTTATTACTAATTACAATAAAGCAACTCATAAAATTACTCTATACTATCATTATTTTGAGGTACTCAAGGCAATTTCGCTAAAATTCTGGTGGATATTTGCGCCAGCTATGGGAATTATAGCATTTTTACCAAGCTTGAATGTATACTTTTCAGGTGAAGATTTTATTTTCATTTACTTCGCTTATTCCGGTAAACCTTTTTATGAGGTTTCTCAGAACCTTTTTTATCGTCCCTTACCTAATTTATTGTGGCAATTCGACTACCACCTTTGGGGATTATCTGCTGGAGGCTACCATTTAACAAATATTATTCTCCATGCTTTGAATGTTTTCCTGATACAAATTCTAGTATTCAATATTTCAAGAAATAAATCTAAAAGCCTTTTAGCCGCTTTTTTGTTTGCAATCCAACCTCTCCACACCGAGCCGGTGATATGGCTGGCCGGAAGACCCGATCTCTTAGCAACCTTATTTTTTTTAATTGCGCTAATAACTGGCCTATACTACTTTAGGAATAAGAGTTGGCCTTACTACTTAATAAGTATTTTTTCCTTTGCTACAAGTTTAATCTGCAAAGAGTCTGTTATTGGCTTACCCTTTTTCTTTTTCTTTTGTGTCGTAACTTATTATAAAGATACTTTTCGTGTTTCGAAATTATCTTTCATGTTTTGATTTTTGC
>MWWH01000597.1_pt1 | contig 10250 bp, 10 predicted proteins | sample 1047231 | NCBI WGS metagenome assembly MWWH01 (sample SAMN06349967, study PRJNA376086) | soil metagenome | isolation source: MG3-2 sample Antarctic (ecotone) soil | place: Antarctica | collected 2015-01-13 | reverse complement strand
TTCACCCAGAACAGCACCGACCTATCACGCATAGGGAAGCAGCCCGGTTGCAATCATTCCCGGATAGTTTTGATTTCAGCGGTAGTAAGATCGAAGTCGCAAAGCAAATAGGAAATGCTGTTCCCCCGCTTCTAGCGCAGCGTGTAGCCGAATGCTTACTGGCAATGCTAAAGACTAGACCGAAACAACGTGGCTGATAAGATAACGCCGGAGCAGAGAAGCAGAGTCATGTCGCGCATTAAAGGGCGCGATACTAAGCCAGAAAAAATAGTTAGAAGTCTACTACATAACTTAGGCTATCGCTTTCGCCTCCAACGCCGCGATCTACCGGGCAAGCCTGATGTGGTTTTACCAAAATATAAGAAGGCTATATTTGTTCATGGTTGCTTTTGGCATGGGCATAAAGGTTGTCAACGCGCAGCACGCCCGACCAGCAATATTGAGTTTTGGGATAAAAAAATAGATTCGAACATGAAGCGCGACGAAGCATCGCAGAGCGCACTTGCCGAGCTTGGCTGGAGTTGTTTTGTTGTATGGCAGTGTGAAATGCGGGATATGCCAGTATTAACGGAAAAACTCGAAAGCTTCTTAAACAATAAATGGGGAAAATCAGAAGATGAGCGCACGCGATAGAATCAGAACGTTCCTTGAAATGAACGTTAATCAGGTAGTGACAACGCAGCAGATCTCCAAAGTAGCGCAGATCGGCGACTATCAAAGGCGCATCCGAGAATTACGTGAGAAGGAAGGGATGCAGATCAAATCACACATTGATCGACCAGACATTAGACCCGGCGAATATATTTTGGAAACCCTTGATAGATTGCCGGTTTTTGAGCATGGCATATCAGCCCGCACACGCGCAGAAGTACTGGCGCGAAATGGTTTCACTTGCCAATGGTGTGGCCGCGGCCCAGGCGATGCCGATCCTTCAAACCCAGCGCGCAAAGTAAGAATGCATATCGATCATACAGACCCTAATGGCGGCAATGATAGAAGCAATCTTCGAACACTATGCTCGGTGTGTAATCAGGGTAAATCTAATATTCAACCAGCAACTGAGAAGGCAAAAGACGTTATAGCCCGCCTTCGTAAAATATCCCGAGCTGAAAAACAAGAGGTTTACGAGCGCCTTAAAGAAATGTTGGGAGAATAGAAGCAGGCGCAGATTATAACAGCATAAAGCCCTCTCACCCTTTTTGTATTTAAATTTGTAAGGTACTTCCGCCCGCCTTTTAATTCAAAAGTCGTTTACAGGTCAATTATGGCGCAAGTGACTTGTGCATAAAAAGTAAGCGACCCCAATCTGTTGCGCATCCAAACCTCAGCCAGTTAAAATGTTACAAGCCCACCCGCGAAATTCCGCCGCGTAACCAAAGTTACACCCAAATTTCAACAGTTGAATAGTCATTTTTGAGTGGAGCCTAACTTGCATAGGTTGAGGGCAGGATACGCATTGTGCAAGCACAATACCGATTTCTACGAAATCGACCTGCCCGCTTCGCGGGAAAAGCAAAAAAACATAAAAACTTAAAGGATTAATTTCTATGACTAAAAATGTAGGGGTAACTATAAAACTTCCCCTCGCGCAGCGCCAACTGCTTCACAAAAAAGCAAACAAAGCCGGGATTTCCTTAACAAAATTCCTAATCAAAACCGCACTTAATGACCAAACAACCAATACAAAAGAGCAGCGCGAAGCATTACTGGCGATGATCTTCGAGCTTCACAAGGCAGGAAATAACCTTAATCAAATCGCGCACCGTTTAAATTCCAGTAAATTTACAAACGCCCCGCCTCCACATAATTTCGAGAGCAGACAGGCAGTTACAGAAATGAAAGAGGTAATTGAGGCAATAAAAAAACTATTATGAGCGGCATTTATATTCGATTCACAGTACCAAAATCAGGCAAGGCAAGTGCGGCAAATATCAATTATATCACCCGCCAAAATGCCTCAGGCGCAGATGAACACGCAATCAATCTTCATAATCTTGACGAATTAAAAGGAGAAGATTATCGGGAAACAACTACTAATTTAAAAGCTTTTGCCGAGATGCGACTTAACGACGAAGCCACAAGAACAAAACGCTGTGCAGGGGAAGCACGCACCCATTACCGCGCAATCTTAAGCTTTGATCGACAAGAGAACACCGTTAAAGCGGGAGAACTAGCAAAGGAATGGTTAAAAGAAAACTTCCCCGATGCAAGAGCGTGCGCCATTACACACCAAAATACGAAGAATACGCACATACATGTATGGGTAGATTCTCGAAAAATCGATGATAGAAAAATCCATACTGATAACAAGATCTTCAAAAATTTAGACACCAGCTGGGCAAAACTTTACGCACGTGAATACGGAGAACATTATTTAAAAGATCATTTATCTAAAAAACAAGAAACAAAAGAATACAAGAAGGCTAAGCATCTTGGTCGCGAAGATGTGACGCGACCATTACGAAGTTTAAAGAACAAAGCATCGGGACTAGAAAAAGAGAGAGATAATTATGGCTTCAATAAGCAAACAGGAATTAGAAACTATCAACGAGATGCTTCAATACGATTTAATGCTAGTAGAGGAACAGAACAAGATATTAACCGAGCAGTTGAGGCTGCTAACAAAACAACTAGGGAATCTCACGACACGATACAACAAATTGAGCGAACACGTAACGAATTTAGAAAATTGGGCTGCAGAAGTAATGACAGAATAAACGAACAAGCAGGGGAGGAAAGAGATGCGCCAAAGCCAAAATCAGACCGCACCAGATAATAACGAGTTGGATAAAAAGCTAAGAAACATAATCTTCGTTGGAACACTAGTCGGCGCAGTTATCTTTAAAGATGATATTCAAAACTATCTTTCACCCTTTGTTTTTCGATTGACTATTTTAATAGCAGTCGCTGCATCAGCATTTTTAATCTATAAGATTAAAGGTAAGAAAAAGATTAGTGAAAGCATCGCGCACGGATCCGCCGCATTCGCGGTCACAACAGACTTAATAGATTACAAATGGATTTATAACCTTAAAAAAGAACACCAGAAGATTTCAGAGCCGGGTGGGTTTTTATTAAGCCGAACAAGCTTTAAAGACTTCCAGCGAAAGCAAACCTTTTCGATTGAGCTTTCGAGAAGTGAAACTTGCCAGCATGTTTTAATTTTGGGACCAACCGGAACTGGCAAGAGCAGATGCTTTTTTTTACCAAATTTAAGATACACATGCGGGCAATCTTTTATATGTACTGACCCAAAAGGCGAATTGTACGACCTGACTTCTTGCTATCATAAATCGTTAAGATTCGCGCCTAGAGAGCCACACCGAAGCGAATGTTTTAACTGGATACCACTTTGCCAGTCTTCCCATATAACTAATTTACTAGCAAGGGCAATCGTCACATCTAAAGGAGAAAGCCGAGAAACCTTCTGGGACGATGCCGAGACTAATTTTTTAGCGGCACTATTCGCCCACGCCGCGACCTTTGAAACGCCCACACCCGCCGCCATGTATGACTTTTTCACATCTTTTGAACAAAAAGATTTAATTGACCAGTTGCTCAATTCTGAATCAAAAATAGCTAGGCAGTTTATAAGATTGTTTCAACAAGCTTCAGTTAATGTAAGGGGGAATACAGCATTAGGATTAGGATCAAAACTTAGCTGGCTAATGGATGATGAAGTCAGGAGATTTACTTCAGCGAAAAAAGAAGTTTGGGATTTTAAGCAAATCAGAGATCATGCAGCAGGAATTTATTGGATACTTTCAGAGACAGACGTAGCAGTTTTGAAACCTTTGACAAGCCTTTTTTTCACTTTAATACTTTACGCAATCAAACAAAAAGAAGGCTTGCCCGTAACATTGTATCTTGACGAACTCGCCAACGTTGGGCGTCTTTCAGAACTTCAAGTAGAAATAACACTACTCAGATCAAAAAACTGCAGCATCGTTGCAGGAATCCAATCTTTTAGCCAGCTAGCACAAGTGTACGGACAACACGCCGAGAATATTTTTAAGGATAACTTTTTAACAAAAATTTTCCTTCACGGACTAGATGCTGAGACTAATGAAAAGTGTTCAAAATCACTTGGAGAATTTACTTACCAAGAGGAAATTACCTCGACGAGCTTTAGTGAAAATAGAAAGACAGAATCAAAAAGCATCGCAAGAAACCAGCGCAGACTTATGACAGGAGATGAGATTAGAAGATTATCAGAAAACGAATTTATTCTTATTCACGGAAATAAAAAACCAGCGGTCTTAAAAAAGCAATACTATAACCAGCCACCCAAACCAGCAGACGCACCGGAAAAGTTAGGAGAACCACTAACTTTAGATTTTGAAGCAAAGGCAGAAGAATTAAATACAATTAAAACTAGCCGTAGAACTTTGACAGGAGTTGAGCGCAAACAACTACCAGCAGAGGGTGTCGCTAAACTCAAAGCACCGCGCCGCAAATTATTGCCACCAATGCCAGAGATGCCAAAAGAAGTAGAAGAAGAAATTATTGATATAAGTTAAGAGGCAATCGGACTACTGACCACGCGCACCAATTCTTCGCATTAGTTCTTCAGGATCGACTTTGTCTTGATATAGTACCCGTGTTTGGATCTCATGACCGACGCCACCAATTACCTGTTCTACAGCCTGCCTAACCTTCGCTTCATCCCATTCGGCATTAACACCAATCTCCATTGGTCCGAAAGACTTCCCATGATCCGGAAACTCAATAGTGATTTTCACATTTCCTATATTTGACATACATCTAACCTCCTTAAGAATGAAAGACTTTTCAATGTTAACGACCAACCAAAGTTATCAGAACAAACAGCAGAAAGCTGTCCAATCCTAAGCAGAAGTTGAAATCAAACTAGGGTTAGACAGGGATAGACAGAAAATTGGCGCGACCTGTCGCCCCTAGCTTTATTCATCTATAGCTTCCAATTATCGGGGTTAGATTTACCGGTAGATTCGTAAAAGCCGTCGTTCTTCTCATTGTTCTTAATAAGAGAAACTTCGCCATCAATGGCTCGACTAAGTAAATTGATGATGATTGAGCAATCAGAATTTAAATCTACATCCCAAACTTGTTCTAGTTTTGAATCAGCAATAAGGTCAACAACTGACAACTTTAAACATTTTTGACTCATAAAATCGCTTTCCTATACTTATTGTACCAGATAATTGAAAACCTGAGGTCAGGTTCGCCACATAATGCATTAACGCACTAAAGATATAGTAGACATTAGACAGAAAAACAGAAATCCAACGAGGATAGAAGAAATTAGGTATAATGGTAGGAAATGCGAAAGGGGCAGATGCTTGCAACACCTACCCCTTCGATTTCGGTTTATGCTGCGCACCACCGAACTTAACAAAGACAGCATAGCATAAATCCGAGATTCTCGCACAAATTTAGACGAGAGGATTTATGCTATGAGTCAACCCCTATCCCTACCTGAAAGGGCTTTCGCGAGGACCTTTATCCGCGACTTTTCAAGCCCTTACGCCATCCAGCAGCCCGAAGGTCGGCGCTCAACTTGGCGCACCAAATACAAGCCAGTTAGCGATCCCCTTATCCACGCGCATCTAGCCCAAGAGTATTGGGTAGGTACTAAAGCCCCTTGGTATCCCATCTTCTTTAATCTTGATATAGACCGCCCGAATGAAAAGACCTTAGATACTATCTCGAGCAGGCTAGATAGCTTTGGAATAGGCGAGGATCAGCGCGCGCTAATGACCACGCCATCACACGCCAAGCACGGCAATTTTAGAATTTATTTAAAGCTCGAGTATGCCGACCGCCTACCCACTTGGAAGCTTGGCTATGATGCTTTACATGCAGCCTTCAGCGACGTGTGCGAGGTCTACCCCCAGAAGCGACGTAAAGACCGCTTGCCATGCGGACGCGCGCAAGACCTTATCAGCGAAGATGGACGGATACTAACTAACCTTACTTGGGAGGAAGAGCTCCATTATTTGATGAAGCTTGACCCCGTACCCATCGAGCAGCTACCCAGGCAGGGACAGCTAGAGTTTCCAGAGTTCTCACCCAATAGCAAAGACAACCATAAGACTTGGAAACCGCGCGCAGCAGCAGCCGAGCTAATGCAGGATGGGCTCCAGGCACACAGCACGCGCCATGAATCGCAGTTTATTATCCTGAACGACCTTTGGCGCGCTAACTTCCAACCAGGCGACGCAGCCGCGCGCGTAAAGGCATGGATACGCCGACACCACAACGGCTTTAGCAAGACCGCCGCAGCGGGAAGATGGCGCGAAATCAACGCTGAAATAGACAGGCAGATTCAATGGATATGGTCGCGCCCCCAGACCCTATTACCTGACACGCCCCACAGCTTGAACCTAGCCATAATAAAGGTCGACCTCGAGCTAGCCGCAGAGCTTTTCAGAGGCGATGCAGTAAGGCAGAAGCAGTTTATAAACCTAACCGCCTACATCCGACCGCGCCAACATCACGAATGGGTTTATATCCCCGCTTGGGTTTGGTCGGACAAGGTAGCCTCAAAGGATACCTATAAGAAGTTCATCAGCGAGCTTGAAGGCAAAGGGATACTAGACAGTAACCGGTCGTACCGAGTTGGACACTACTCCAAACGCTTTCGGCTAAGGCTCCCTGAAACGAGCGCGCGGCCCATCAGCTTTGACGGGCGGAATACGACCGATTTCTATGAAGCATTATGGCAGGGTTTCGGATCAATCAGTGAGATTGCCGACGCGACGGGCTTTAACCGCATGACGCTCTGGCGGAAGTATCAGCAAAGCTAGGGTTATAACATTTCAGGACACATAGCCGCCGGCGCGCATTGGAGGCTTAGGGGCAAGGGTTTATAACAAAAGACACATCATAGAGCGCGCCCAGAACACCAAGTGGCAGTTTGTAACAAAACAGGAAACATAGATAACGGTTAGGTGTTTTTGCCGGAGCATCTTTTTTTAATTTTTTATCGGACTTGGCTATGGTCACCTTGTTTTAGAGGACCAATCTTAGTTTTGAGCACCATTCAAGCTAGAGGGAGAGATTCAAGGTCCAGAATCAATTTTTAAAAACCCGCCCATGAGACAGAGTTTCATCTTTGAAACAAAAAGAGCAGTTTGGCACCACAACATCTAGTGAGAGAGAAGAATTTTGAAATCGAGCGTGAAATACACCCTTTAGCAAAATAAATTTTCATAGCAAACCACAACATCTAGTAAATTTTTCGAAATTTGCCAGTCCATTTTCAAAATCGAGTCCGATAATGTCCATTATGGTTGTTTCAACCGTTTAAAGACCCTAGACAGCCCCAGACAAAGCTTTTGGCGCGAGCTGTCGCACCTTAAAGTGCATTACACCTTAGCCAACCCCAAATAGATAATAGTACCCATCATCACGGCTTGGTTTATAAATACTATAAGTAGTTTCAATAGCTAACAAAGAGAAGGAAATTGGTATGGCAGGCACTCGACACCACATCCTCCCAAAATTCCTACTTAAAGGTTTCGCCAGCAAAGTTATAACTAAGGCTGAAAAGCAAGATGATGTCTTCGTTTGGGTTTATCGAAAGGGAGTTATACCTTATGAATCTAAGACTACTAAGGTGGGCGTCGAGAAACATTTTTACGGCAAAGAGGGTGAGCTAAATGTTGATGATGAAATTACAGATATCGAACCTAGTTTTGCCGTTCCACTTGATCAGTTAAGAGTACAAAGCGATGGTTCCAAAGTATCAGATGAGAAGGTAATAGAATTTATTACTCACCTAAGCGCGCGGACGAAGCATCTGCGTGATTCGATTATTGATACCACAGGCTTTCTAGTAGATAACCTGTTCGGTTATTTGTCGGACTACGATAATTGGAGAGCATGGTGTATCAATCATTACAAACGACACCCAGAGGTGATAAGGAGCGCGATTGATGAGGCGATGCAGAAAGTTCAAGCATCAGCCTATAAAAAGGCAATGGCGCGCCAACGCCTCAAGAAGATGCCCGTTGAGCTTATCGTCGCACAAATGGACGATGAGAAATCTAACTATGAGTTCTTATTTCAAAATTTGCGCCTTCAGCTTCTAGAGAATTTACCAGCTATGACTAAGGAAGGGCATATTAAGACGCTTGCGAAAGACTTGGTTCCGGAGCCGAGATTAGAGCAATACCGGTTGCTGCATTGGTACTTACGTAAGACAGGTGAGCCTTTAATACTTGGGGACGTGGGATGTTTATTCGAGCTTGGCGGCGGCAAGAAATTTAGGTCTATGGGTGGTACAGAAGACGATATTAAAAACGTGTTCCTTCCAATTACATCTCATTGCATTGTAGTCGGAACGCCGTTGTCACAAGCACCGCAAATTGACGTTACGGCGATTAACGAGGCAATGGCAAAATGCAGTAGAGATTACTTTGTTTGCTCATCGTCCTCGCCAGAAATGAACCGCCTAGCAGATTTACTAGGGGAAGAGGCGCAGATGCTTACTAACGAAGAAATGAGCCAAGTAATAACAGAATTAATTACCGAATCGTAGACAGCCCTAGACAAGCCGCATGGCGCGACTTGTCATCCCTTAGAGGCTTCTATCATTGCCAGCCATAGACAAAAAACCGACACTCCTTGTCACTCCTTACAGGCTTTCCCCTTTTTTATCTATCATCCAGTTCCAAGCGATGCCGCGACAGCCCCAGACAAAGCTGCGCCAAGCCTTGTCACCCCTTTTCTATAGTGTTATAAGCACGCGCATGGATAAAGAGGCAGCGGCAAAAAAATTGGGTATATCAGCTAGAACCTTGCAGCGATATACGTCTCAGGGGAAAATCTCGGTTAGCTATAAGCACGGCAAAACGGGCGCAGAGGCAGACTATAACGAAGAAGAACTGCTTAGATTTAAAGACCAGCAAGAAAGCATCATTTATCAGCCGGCACAGGCAATGGCAGGCGGGGAAGGGCAATCACAAGCCCTCGCGCCCGTTCACAGGGAAAATGCCGCCATAGCGGGCGCAGCCGCCGCAGCAGCCATCTTTGAGCGTCTACAGCCCCGCAAACCGCGCGTAGCTATAGAAAGTAAGCCCCTACTAAAGCTTGACGAGGCAAGCTTATTAACGGGGCTATCCCGCCAAATCTTACGAGAGGCGATTGAAGCTAGTAAGTTAAAGGCTAAAATAATAGGTCGAGCTTGGCGCATTAAAAGAGACGAGCTTGACCTATTTTTAAAGAAGCTTTAGTAAGGAGCAAAAGCAGTTGATTAGGTTTATAGATTTGTTTGCGGGGGCAGGCGGTTTTAGTCTTGGCTTCAAACAAGCCTTTGGAAAGAATTTCACCTCAGTTTGGGCTAACGACGACAACCAGTATGCCGTTAAGACCTATAATGCCAATTTCGGAAATCATTGCGTACACGGCGATATAGTAGATTTACTTAAAGACGGGAAAACGAAAATACCAGCAGCCGATGTAGTCATTGGCGGTCCTCCATGCCAAGGCTTTAGCTTACTTAATAAAAATCGTACCGATGATCCACGCAAACAACTATGGCGACCTTATCTTGAGATAGTGAAGCGTAGCAAGGCTAGTATATTTGTAATAGAGAATGTTCCACAGATATTAGGTTCAGAGGAACATTATCAAATCATTGAAGCAGCCGAAGCACTAGGCTTTAGGCTAAAAGACGCTAAACTAAATGCGGCAGATTATGGAGTACCTCAGCAACGATCCAGGGCATTTATCATAGCGTGCAACTTTACCGATCCGGCTAATTACTTTCCGCCACCAAAGACGCACTACAACCCCAATAACGGAAATCGAGACACCTCCGGGCTTGAGCCATGGCGCACAGTAAGAGATGCTATCGGTGAACTACCAGAACCTACCGGCACGGAGATTAGGCATGAGAAATCACCGTTAGACATTCACTTTACGCGCTCTCCCACACCTAAGAGCATACTACGTTATAAATCCATTCCAGAAGAAGGGATGAACCGCTTTGACCTACAAAGGCGAGCACTTAACCTCACGCCAGCTTGCTGGATTAAGAAAACGTCTGGTGGCACAGATCTCTTCGGCAGATTATGGTGGAACCGACCCGCCTTTACGATACGCACCGAGTTCTTTAAGCCTGAGAAAGGGCGATATCTTCACCCAGAACAGCACCGACCTATCACGCATAGGGAAGCAGCCCGGTTGCAATCATTCCCGGATAGTTTTGATTTCAGCGGTAGTAAGATCGAAGTCGCAAAGCAAATAGGAAATGCTGTTCCCCC
>MWWH01000596.1_pt1 | contig 10252 bp, 7 predicted proteins | sample 1047231 | NCBI WGS metagenome assembly MWWH01 (sample SAMN06349967, study PRJNA376086) | soil metagenome | isolation source: MG3-2 sample Antarctic (ecotone) soil | place: Antarctica | collected 2015-01-13 | reverse complement strand
CTGCTCAGCGTCGCGGCCCCCACTTACGCGGCGCTCCCCGAGTTGGCCCCCCTGCGCAAGCTGCTCACGGCGGTACTTGGGCGCGAACTAAGCCCCGACCAATTCCCCCCCAGAACCCCCGCGCCGACGCCGCCCACCGCCACCCCACCGCCCAGCTCGCCCCCCACCCAGCCCGCCTAATGGTTGCCAAAATCCCCAGTTCCGGCAAGGGACTTTCCCAGCGCACCGGCAGCAGCGGGGGCCTGGTCGCCTACCTTGAAAAAGAGGTGCAAGGCGAGTGGTTCAGCCTCGACCGCGAGGACGTGCCCGCTGCCGAAGTCACGCAGACGCTCGACCACAATAAGCGCAACCTGAACCGCGACGCGGACAAGTATTACCAGGTGATACTAGCCCCCAGCCAAACCGAATTACGCCACATTGGCAGCGCCCCGGAGAAGTTACGCGCCTACACGCGGGCGGCGATGGAACAGTACGCGGCCAACTTTGGGAAGGGCATCGAGGGCCGCGACCTGGTGTACTTTGCCAAAGTAGAGCACGAGCGCACGACCAACCACCAGGACCGGGCGGTGCAGTTGGGCGACGTGGAGAAGGGAGAGGCCAAGGAGGGGCCGCAGGCCCACATTCACGTTATCGTCAGCCGGACGGAGAACCTCGCCCGCTACACCGAGCGCAAGGAGGCGGGTGAGTTGGACCGAAAAAACCCGTACCACTTGAGCCCATTGACCAACCACAAGAACACGCAGCGCGGGGTAGTGATGGGCGGCTTCGAGCGTAAGCAGTATTCGGAGCGGGTAGAGCAGGCGTTTGACCAGGCGTTTGCCTACGAGCGGCCCCTGACCGAAACCTTCCGCTACGCCCACACGATGCAGCACGGCACCCCCGAGCAGTGCGCGGCGCTCCAGGTGCAGGCCATCCAGGAGCAGCGCCAAGCCGAATGGCAAGCGGCCGTGCAGCAGTCGGTGAGTGAGCAGCGCCCGCAGCTGCCCGATACAGTCCCCGCGCAGGGGCAGCAACCAGCCGCGCCGCTAGCGCAGCCGCGCCCGCCGCTCACCCCCACCATAGAGCAGGCACCAGCCCCAGAGAAGCAGCGCGTCCGAGGCCCCAGAATGTGAGTAGGGTAGCGCGAGCTTTCCTTATTTGGAACCTAGGCCAGGCCCCGATGCAAATACGCTACTCTCGTCACCTTAAAACGGCGTTTTGAGGTATTTTGGGCGTTTTTTCGTATCTTGTAGCATGGTTTATCGGACGAGAGAACAGCTAGTTTCGACCACCGCGCACACCGTTTGCCGGCCCGGAAAACCGCCCCGCCCGAGGTACGACCTGTACGATTTGTGGAAGCAGCCGAAGTACCACGCGCTAGAGAACGAGCTAGACGAGCTGCTAGAGCAGTGGCCGGCCCACCAGGCGCGAGCCGTGGCGCTGCTGGCGGTGCGCAAGGCGTTTTTTGACAATGGGGCGACGCATTGGGAGTTTGAAGCCTATCAAGCCGAGCTGCTGGTAAACCTAGACGTGGCCGCACGTAGCGCCCGCAGACGGACGCGGGAGGCGTACCCCAAACTAGCGGCCCGTTACGAGCGAAACGAGGCACTGGCCGAGGCCGCACTAGTCGAACGGGAGCGCCGAAAACAAGGCCCTCCCACCGGAAAAGTACCACGGCGGGCGTGGCGGCGCGGCGGGCCAAAAACCGTACATATTTCCAGAATGGTCGGATAACCGATGTTATGTTAAGGGACAAAAGGAAGGAACAAGAGGGAAACAAATCCGCCCGCGACCTTGCCCAAAATCCTATTTAACTACCATGCCCAAAATACAGATAGCCGCCGAGGGGACCACGCACGGCCCCGGCCACGACACGCGCACCGGCCACGACACGCGCACCGGCCACTTGCGGCCCGTCATTGATTTTCTGCTGGCCCAGGGCAACCGCCCGGCCGGGTGGCGGGGTGATGCGTTTTGGGGCGACCAAGGCGGGGAAGAGAACTACCCCTTCACCGACCCCATTAGCGCGGCCGAGCTGCACGAGCATTTCACTTTCCCGTCTTCTATTCGGGTGTATGAAGATGGCTCCATTAAGGACGGGCTGAACCGGGTGAACATTAGCCAAGAGAGCCCGCCGCTAGTGTTTAGCTTTGAGCAGTCAAAAAGATAAATTCCAATTAGATAGCCGGTTGTATTGTTAAAACTAAACCAGGTGTTTAGTTGCACGAAACTACTTGGGGGATTTGTGACTAGATTAGCCGTGCAACAGAACGTCTAACAAAACCACTATGCAGCCCCAGCCGGAAGAAACAAAACCCGAGTTGAGTACAACACTTGCCGAAAGTGCCGAAACGAAACCCGAGTTAAGTATAACACCCGCTGAAACGGCCGTAACTGAGCCGAAACAAAACGAAACAAAACCCAAAGCGAAAGGTGGGAGGCCCCGCAAGGCCCCAGATACCGGCCTTTGGGCCATTCGGGGGGTAGATTTGGAAACGCGGGCCATCGTGGAGAAAACCGCCCAGCGCGCCGGCAAGACGATGGGCCAGTTTGTGAATGAGGACGTGCGTTCTTTCTGTCAGGGCCAGCTCACCCAGTCGCAGCTGCCAGCCAGCCCCCGCGACTTGCAGGTGCAGGTCGAGCAGCTTACCCAGATGGTCGAGGGGATTGCCAACCGGCTCAACGAACCGGCGCGGCGCAATTTGTGGCAGCGCGTATTTGGCAAGTAGTCCCGCGCCAATGGGGGAGGGTATTAGGAACGCATTAAAAAGTTTGGGGTAACCGCCTTACTCTGTACCCAGCGCCTACATTGCGGGAGCCGGGTGCAACGCTGACGAGGCCGGCAATAATAGGGTGTTGTTAAACAAATAGGGGAAAACCTCCGAGTGCGTGGTCAAATGGCATAATCGCTCGTGATAAGGTGCCAAAACGATGTAAACGCATCGAAAAACCGATAGTCTTACACGCCCCATAAAGCAATCGAAAACGGCTAGTGAAAACGAACGTTTACTCTATCGTTCACGCCGTTATGCTATCCATTTTGTTGTTTAACAAGACGTTGCGGTCGAAAACCAGGCATCTGCGCGCCTGAGTCGGAGGTTTTCCCCTATTTGTTTAACAACACCCATAATAGAGCAATGCTATCGCAAGCGTGGCGGCTGCAACAGCATTGTCTACCGTCCCGAAGGCATTGCTTCGTCTACTGAGGGGCTAATGGTATCAATGGAGCGTAAAGTAAGATGACCAATAAAAAGCCGTCGCTACTTCAGAAGAAGCTGCGACGGCTTTTCGGGTAACAGAAAGGGAAACCCCATCTAATTTTTAACGAGCTTGGAACTTATCCAATTTTTACCGTCAAATGCAAAAACTGTATAGATATTGTTTGGAAGACTTGAAATATCTAACAGAATGCTTGTTTTGCCACGTTCGTATTTAGACGTATGCCTGATGGTTCCCCACATATCGACAATTTTTATTTCTCGAATATTTCCTTTCGCTCTCATATTTCCCTTCTCAGAAAGGAAGACTTCTGTCGTACTTGATGCGGGGTTGGGTGCTATAGTTAAAAATGTTGGGCTTAGTCCGCCGGGGCATGTCGCATAGGTGTGTTCATGATAAATAGAGCCAGTGCCGCATCCATCCGTTAAGGTAACATTAGCATCAAAATCATTATTGGCAGTCTGCCCGGAAAAACAGTTATCAAGTTGTACAGTAACACTTTGGCCTGTAGAACTGCCAACTATCGCGCCTCCGTATATATACCAATTATATCCAAATGCTGATTCATTTACACTTAAAGTAACAGTTTGACCTGCTGAGAAATAAGTTGAAGGGTCCATGCCGATAATATCGGTGGTGCTAAGTGGACCAACTTGGATGGTTTTGCTGTCGCAATAGCCATTGGCCGAAACGGTGATGGTGGCTGTACCCGTTCCGTTTTGGTTGCAGGTAATTTGGTTACCACCTTGCCCAGAGGCCAATTGTAGGGCACCCGTAACAGTCCATTTATATGTCACTGCCGCACCTTGATTGGCCACCACAGAGAACGTGACAGGGCCGCTACACACCTGAGATACTTGTTCCTGAATCTTGGCACTAATAAAGCTTTCTCTAAAACCCCCTGCTGCAAAATTGGCTCGTGCACGGTCTTTTTGGTTATTGGTGAATAAGTTCATACAGGCATCATCTGAATAATCCATATAATTCATGGACATGTCTCCGTTGTTTGAACAAGTGCGGTGTGGAAATGAAACACAGCCGTAATTCGGACCTTGTTGGGTAGGAGTATCAGCGCACAAGTCGTCGCCGCAATTGCTATCGCCCCAAACATGGAATAAGTTAAGCCAGTGACCTATTTCGTGTGAGGCCGTGCGCCCCTTGTTGTATTTGGGTAGCAACGGGCCGACGCGCCCCATCGCATTATAGGCGATAACTACTCCATCAACATTAGACGCTGCTGTTCCAGGAAAGCGAGCATAGCCCAGCGTGCCATCAACAAAGTTACACGTCCAAATATTTAAATACGTATTTGATGGCCAGGCAGCGGCACCAGATACAAATTTTACCCCTATTGCGGTTTCGTTGGGAGTAGTTGGATTAATGCTAGAAAACCTAAAACCCGTGATGCTAGTATTAGCACGCTCGATGCCGTTAGTTGGATTCCCATTCGGGTCTACGCAAGCCAATTTGAATACGATATTCAGGTCGGCGGCTGCTCCAGCGAACTGGTTCGGCGTTTGGCCCGCGTCCGCGTTAAGTCGCCGAAAGTCTTCATTCAATACGTCAATCTGAGATTGTATCTGGGCATCGCTAATGTTTTCGACCGCTGCATTAAAAACCACATGAACAACGACAGGAATGGTAACTGTTACCGAGGCATCGCTCACACGTTGAGGACTAGGGCTGACTGTGCCATTTGAAAGAGCTTGCCGACCTTGTATATACTTTTGTGTATGCTTTTCGATAGCAAGCCATTTTTGATAAGCCGCTGGTTCATATTGCTTTAATTGTTCAATATTAAATGAGGAGCCACACCGGTCCTTTCCCTTGCCGGGAGCAAGTTGCGCCCAACTGATACTGGGGCAAAAACCTAATGCAATGAGGACAACAGCAAGTAGAGTCTTAGTCATACGAAGTGGGTGAGGGTGAACCGGATTACATAAGATGATGCTTTCTGCTGCTTACTACTTGTCTTGTGCCTGGATGGCATCAATCTCCAGCTTGTATCCAAATGAGTTTCTTAACGTCGGAAGGGTGGTTAATCCGTAACAGCTTTTTTTGCGGCCGCTGAACAACACGCGCAAGCCTTCTACCTGGTATTGTGGAGATAGGGCAGTAGCCGGCACTAGGTAATTGTCCAGCTTATAACTATGGTTGGCTATTGCAGCTGAATCTGCTATTAAGCAATAAGTATCTTTCTGTGTCATCGTGACCACTGCCACCTGATTCTGATAAACAGCTAGAACACTTTCACCCGCACAATTCTGATTAGCTTGAGTGGAAGGTCTGGCTTCCTGACCTTTACAACTCGCGCCCATAGTCATTCCCAAAACTGATAAAGAGGACAGTATCAAAGCTTTCATGGCAAAAAGTTTAAAAGTTTAAAAACGTAATTGTTCGAGTATGAGGAGTGCTGCTTAGTCTTGTTCGCGCGCCTAATATACAAGACGCAAACGATTTTACCTTATGTTACGCCGTTGAAGAAGCTGTTGATGAGCGTGATAGGACGTCTGGTAGTCGATGCTGGAGTGCAACCGTTCGTGATTGTAATAGGCCTTCTTATAGCAGCAGGAAGAGCATTGTCGCCAGCTTTTGGTTGCAAGTGCCTAATGTACAGCGAATAATTGATTTAACGATGCTACGTAACAGAAAGGATAATAATTCTTAAGCCCTGCCTAGCTCGTTTTAGCGGGTTTGTCGAACAAGGGGCCGCTACTTGCCTTCTTGATACCCAAGATGGTAAGCAATAACCCTGATAGGGAGTGTGATTTGGCGTGTTTTCCGGTTTTGAGGTCGTGAGCAAACTTGTTGCAGGAGGCGACGTGGGCAGGGTTGGCCAGGATTCGCGCTACCAGGTCGGGAGTGGTAATGCTGAGCTGCGTGAGCAGCCGGCCAGCATTTTCAACTTGGTGTGCAGGTACACCCGGCAGAGATTGGGCCGTAGCGCCCAGGTCTGGGAGTGTCGCCACCATATCAACGGCTTGTAGTTCGACCTTGAAAACAATGTTTTTATAGGTCCTAACGCGCTTTTCTAACTGGTAACTAATGCGCAGGTCAGTATGCTCATTGATTTGTCTTACTGCCACGTCCAAGACAAATTTTTTGAACATTGTTATTTCAGTATATTCTTCCTTGCCCTTTTCATCGACTAGCCCCAACTTTCGCTTGAACTCTAGAATGTCAAACTTTTTCGTTTCGCCCAAGTCCTTCCATTGGCTGCAAATGGTGTAAATCCGCTTGGCGTGTTTGCTTGTGAGGCGCAGAGCTGATAGCAGCTCGAAAGATGTGAAGTTGTTTTTTAGGTCGAAGAGGTAGGGCAGCATTTCTTCCGAAAGCTTGATTTCAATAATTCCCTGACCTTTCAAATACTTAACATATCGAAACATCCAAAGCTGAAGTAGCTGAGTATCAGTTTCTACTTCAAACATTCGGGAGCCCATTCCTTCGGTCGATTTTCTCAGGTAAGAGTAGTCATATCGTTTGCCTGTTATGTCCGACAACTCTTTGATAACTAGTTCATAAACGCCCGTAGTGTTGCTCTTGCGCAGTTTAGAAAGCAGGAAGAAAAGCAGGTCCATTTGCAACTCGGTGTATTCGTACCGGGCATTAGTCAGCGCATTGTGTTGGCGTACCTCTAATTCCTGCGTCATATTGAGCTAATGGCTACTTGCGAGCACAATTATACAACAAAACGAAGTATAATTAAAAAGTCTTTGTTTTAAACCTTCGTTCTGACACACGAACCCTTCGCCTCTGACACACGAACCCTTCGCTTTGACGCACGAAATCTACTGTTTTGACGCACGAACCCTTCGTTTTAATACATGAACCCTTCGTTTTAAGTGACATAACATATTGAATTTCAATACGTTCTGAGCCCCTCAAATAGGACAAATAACTCAAATAATCACAAGTTGTGTTGTCGTCAAAAAAAGGCTTTTAAAGAGTGGTTAACTCAGAACGGCGCTGGCGGCATAGCCCAAACAAAAACAACAAAGCCCTAGAAGCCAGTAATTTGCGCGCATTTTATAAACTATATATTATTGATAATCAATGGTATAACCGTCTATTGTTGTGCTTATTTATACGGCCTTGTGCCCCGGTTTACTGCCTTGTTTTGGACTCCTTTGGGTGCAACGCCGTACCGTAGCCCCGGACATTTTACCTTGCCGACATGACGACGATTTTCTTTTGGTTGGGCCATCTGATAGGGGCCTTGATTTACGCGGCCGTGGCCCAGCTCGCGGCCCGACTGCTGCACCAGGCGCTGCCCCAGGTATCGCGGGGCTTATACCAAGCCGTCGGCTTGCGCCAGGCCCCGGACGACTGGCTAGTGTCCTTTGTGCGCTTCGCGGGCCTGTTTCTGCTGGCCACCATCGCGGGCGGCTTGCTAGGATTGGGCGGCCTGGTTACTTGGGCGCTGCTGGCTTGGTTCGGGTACAACGTGTTTCGCGCCGTTTCCGGCCTCCAGCCGGCCGCGCAGCCCGGAAGCGGGGACCAGCCGCTGAATTTCGTGCTGCGCACCACCAGCGGCCCCAACGTGCGGCTAGGGAACCCGTTCCGGGGCACCTTCATTGCCGGCGGTGCGGGCAGCGGCAAAAGCAAGTCGATTATTGAGCCGATTCTTCAGCAGGCGGGCGCGGCCGGCCTGACCGGAGTAGTCTATGACTTCAAATTTCCCACGCTGGCCGAGGAAGTGGCCGGCAGCTACGCGGGCGGCACCGTCACGCCCTATTTTGTCAACTTCACCGACCTGACCCGGAGCCACCGGGTAAACCCGTTGGCCCCGCAGCTGCTGACCACCGCCAGCTTTGCCCGCGAGGCCGCGGCCACCATCATTACCAACCTCGACGCGAAAGCCGCCCAGCAGCGCAATTTCTGGATTCAGTCGGGCGAGGTGTTGCTGGCCGGCTGCATCTGGTACTTGCGCCGCAACCACCCGGAGCAGTGCAGCTTGCCGGCCGCCGTGAGCCTGATTCTCGACAGCGACGCGCCGCAGCTGCTGGCCACCTTGCAGCGGGACGAGGAAGTGCGCGGCCTGATTGCCTCGATAGCCAGCGCCAGCAAATCGGAAAACACGATTGCGGGCGTGTTCTCGACCATTCAGAATTATTTGGCCGTGCTCAACACGCCGGAGATTTTTTGGGTGATGAGCGGCGACCAGGTGCCCCTCGATTTGAACAGCCCCGCCACGCCGGGCGTGTTGGTGGTGGGCAACGACCCGGCCCTGAGCAGCACGTTTTCCCCGCTCATTTCGCTTATCGTGGCCACGGCCATTAAGCGCATGAACCAGCAGGGCCGCTTGCCGAGCCTGGTGCTACTCGATGAAGCGCCGACGCTCTTTATTCCCAACTTTGCCCAGCTGCCAGCCACCGCCCGCAGCAACAAAGTAGCCACGGTGTACGCCGTGCAGGACGTGGCCCAGATGGAAGCCCTGACAAGTCGGCAGGAATCCGAGATGATTCTAGCGAACCTAGGAAACCAGTTTTGGGGCCGCACGACCAACACGGCCACGGCCGAGCGGGTGAGCAAGATGTTCGGCAAAATCGACAAGACGTACTACGCCACCACGGAGGGCAAAAGCAAGAGCAGCCCGCTCAACATTTTCAAGCCGAGCACCCGCACGACGAGCACCAGCACGTCGGCCAGCATCCAGCAGCGCGACAAGCTGGAGGCCCAGGAAGTGATGCGGTTTCGGGTGGGCGAGTTCGCGGGCCTGGTGGTGGAAGGGGGCCGGCCGGAGTTCCGCGCCACGTTCCAAGCCGAGCCGACCAAGGCCATAAAAATTGCCCCGTTCCAGGAAGCCAGCGCCGACGAGGTGAGCCGGAATTTTGCCGCCATCAAGGCGCAGGTGCGGGCCATCGTGGGCGGCGAGCCGGCCCCCGCGCAGGTAGCCCCAGCGTTTGCAATTGCAAAAAATGAAGCCCCAACAGCTGCCCCACTTCCCACCCAATTAGAGGCCGACGAGGACCAAGGGCCGCTGCATGGGTTTTGAGGCAGACCGAAAGCCGGAGGGAACAGCGTAGTATATTTTGGATATGCAGGCAGTTATTGGCCGGTTCTTGCTCACTGACAAAAGCTATTAGTCCGACTTACAAGCAGGCATTTCAAGCAGACTAAGAGACGCTAAAGAAGTCGGTTTAACCAACTCGCAGGGGGGAGGGGAGGCCGTGTTACGTTGTTACTTTGTTACACGGTAGCCGGCCTTTCTTTCCCTCTTGTTCACTTAGCCAGGACCGACCAGCCAGTGCGAACGGGACCACCAAACGGTGCGAGCGTACCCTAACGATTCCGTTCTGATAAGAAGCGAGCAGGAACGCTATTCCGGTCGGCTGCGCCTCCCTTCATACCGTTCCACTCGCTAACAACAAGTTGTTAGACAATGCTTTGCATTTTATAAGGAATCGCGAAGCAACGTTGAAAAAACTTTTTACGTATGTAAGTAACTGACAATCAACAATGATTCAACGTTAAGTATGACGTCAAAGGTCAAAACAATAGCCACCGACGAGCCCGCGTATGATGCCTTCCGGCAACTGGCCAAGGAGTACCAGCTGAGCAACCCCGAGCTACTGGCCGCGATGGTACACTACTTCCGGGTGACCAAGGCCGACCCCCGAGCGCCCACCGGCCCCGACCTGACCAGCAGCCTGGCTAAAATCACGGCCAAGCTGGCGGATTTGGACAAGCGCACGATTGGATTTATCCGCGAGCAGGAAAAGACGTACCTCAAGCCGATTCTGGCCGACGTGCAGGGCCTGCACCAGCGGGCCACCGGACCCACCGGCCTGGCCGAGCCCCAGCTATCGGACATGGAGCAATGGCTGACATCGGTTATTCGGAAGGGATTCAAACCCGCGTACCGGCACCCGAATCTGCTCAGCGTCGCGGCCCCCACTTACGCGGCGCTCCCCGAGTTGGCCCCCCTGCGCAAGCTGCTCACGGCGGTACTTGGGCGCGAACTAAGCCCCGACCAATTCCCCCCCAGAACCCCCGCGCCGCCGCCGCCCACCGCCACCCCACCCCCCAGCCCGCCCCCCACCCCGCCCGCCTA
>MWWH01000595.1_pt1 | contig 10268 bp, 15 predicted proteins | sample 1047231 | NCBI WGS metagenome assembly MWWH01 (sample SAMN06349967, study PRJNA376086) | soil metagenome | isolation source: MG3-2 sample Antarctic (ecotone) soil | place: Antarctica | collected 2015-01-13 | reverse complement strand
GATTGTAGGAGCACCCAGGGTTTATTCACCGGATTGCGTGGAAGGGGTATTCTCGGAAGTCCATATCCAGGATCGTGCATAGCCTCGGTCCTACGGGCCCCGGATCGCCCCTCAGCCCCGGTCCGGCGTGGGAGGGCGACCACAACATCTAGTGGTGCCGCATACTTATGCGTGCCAGTGATAGTTATACCTGCGGTTCAGGGCATTGCTTTTTAGCTTAAACGCGGTAAACTGAGGTTAGGAAAAAGTCAGGCCACTAGCATCGTGAGAGGAGGAGCGTGGCGATCAAGGAGATCAATGAGATTAAGGGCAACGTCGACCAGGACATAGATATTGCCGGCAGGATATTCGCGGAGCGGTTCAAACGCGGATGGACGCAGACGGACCTCAGTAGGCACTCCGGCGTGAATCCAGCGACCATCTCGAAGATCGAGGCAGCTCGGGTCTTCCCGCGCATCTCGACCTTACGCAAGTTCGCGTTTGCGTTCGAGATACCCGTGGGCGACCTCCTCGAAGAGGGCCCCGTCACCATTGAACGCGACGGCGAGACGCTCAAGCTTGGCCGCTTCCTTCCACCCAGAAGGACGGTGGAAGAACCGGACGAGGATCATGAGGACGTGAGCTAGGAGAAAATAAAAAAGACCCGCCCCCTAATGGTTTGGTAGCCAAGGGCGGGCCGAGAAGTTAGGAGAAGATTTTGCGCTCGTCTCCCGGTAGCCTTCTTGGCTACAGTATACCCGAAGAAGCCCTGGCCTGTAGGGGAAAATCACCCCACCCGAGGGGTGTAAGTCACCGTCTGCCCATCGAGGCCGCGAAGGCGGCGGTGCCGGTCCTGGACCTCGCTGTGAGCATCGGGGGCCCGCTGAAAGCGTCGGGGCAGACGCTCATCGGCCGCTGCGTCCTGCCAGACCACGAGGACCGCACGCCGAGCTTCACCCTCTACCGCGAGACCGAGAGCTGGTGGTGCTTCGGCTGCTCCCGCGGCGGCGACGTCGTGGATTTGGCGTCGCTGGCCTGGGGGTTCGACAACCTGGGCGAGGCGGCCGGGTATCTCCTACTGGAGTTCGGCCACCAGCTCCCAGGGCGGCCAGCCGGCTGGTACCGTCGTCAGGATCGGCAGAAGGCGGTCAGGGAGCGGCTGGAGGCCCAGCGGGTCCGCCACGTTCGCCTCCTGGTGTTCCGGCTGGTGTGCCTGCCGTGGCTGAAGCGGCTGCCCGCTTCCGTGCGAGAGGAGGCGTCTTTCGCCGCCTGGAACGATTGCCTGCCGCTGGCGCGAATGCTCTACGGGCAGAGGCGGGGGGCCGTATGAGGGGCGGCGATCCCATGCCGGACAGCATCCGGCGGGACCTGGGGGCCGATCGGGGCGAGGAAGGCGGCCTCGGCGGGCGCGTGCTGCTCGGCGAGCTGATCCGCGGGGGCATCGAGCCGACCCCGCAGCTGATCGAAGGGCTGCTCTACGAGGGGCGGATCCACTCGATCGCCAGCGGCACGGGCACCGGGAAGACGCTAATAGCCCTCTGGGCCACGCTGCAGGTGATGCGCCAAGGCCTCCCCGTTCTCTATCTGGACGCGGAGAACGGCCCGAAGGTAATCGCGGAGCGCCTCGAGGAGATGGGCGCCGACCTCGACGAGCTCGACCGGCTGATCCATTATCACGCCGCGGATCTCACGCTCGAGCCCGATAGCGTAGCGGCGTTGCTGGCCACCGTGGACGACGTAGAGCCCGCCCTGGTCGTGTTCGACTCGCTGGCCGACTTCCTGGGCATGGCCAGCCTGGAGGAAAATGCCAACAGCGACGTTACCGCCTGGTTCATGAAGGTTGCCCAGCCCCTCAAGGACGCCGGGGTAACGTCCCTGATCCTCGACCACGTTCCCAAGACCGGCAAGGGAGGGCCTAGGGGGGCGTCCTCGAAGGTCGCCAAGATGGATGTTCAGTGGGAACTGGAGGTGACCCAGCGCTTCAACCGCGACAGGACCGGGGAGATCGAGCTCAAGCACACCAAGGACCGGGAGTGCTGGCTGCCGAAGATCGTGCGCTTCAGCGTGGGCGGGGGCGTGTTCGCCCGCTCCTACGGCACCATCGAGGAACCCGACGAGGACACGAAGATGTCAGACAACGCCTCCTTGATCTACGACGTCATCGTCAAGGCTGGCAAGGAGGGCGCCAGGTGGACGGATTGCCGAACCGCAGTGGGTGGTTCCCGGGGCGCCACGCAGCGGGGCCTAGACGAGCTGACCCGCCACAACCTGGTCCTGAAAAGGGACAGCCGCTACTACGTCGTCGGCCCGGTAGAAGAGGTCCCAAACGAGGTCCCACCAGAGGGTGAGGACTCGGGGGAAGTGGGACCACTTTCAGAAGAGGACAACGCCCCGGATGGTCCCAGACCATCGGGACCATCCTCCGATGAGGAAATCGCTTTACCTATACGGGACAGGAGTGGGACAGGTGTCGGTCCCACTAGGTCCCAAAGTGGTCCCACGGTGCCAGGCGGGACCCGCTTCTCGGAGGAGGTCCCCCAAGGTCCCTCTCCCCTTAAGGGGAGGGGACCTTGGGGACCACCAAGCCGGGACCACCTGACGGGACCACCAGAACGGGACCGTCAGGAAGCACACGACGGCGAAGCCGACCGGTCCTTTATCGGCCCGTCGAACAACGGCAAGTCCAGAGCAGGGGCCGATAGAACGCAAGGCGTCAGGCTCACCGCCGAAGAGGCGGCCAGGGTGCAGCAGCGCATTCGCGAAGGGATGAGCCCGAAGCTCGCCAGGGAAGAGGTCCTCCGCAAACGGAAGGGTGATCCCTGATCCAAAGAAGCAGGAGCGGCCGGAGAAGCCCCTGAGCGCTGCGTTCTTGCTTGGAGGCCTCTCCCCTCTTCAGGTCAAGAAGGCTCTCGCCCTGGCCCGGAGGAATGCCGCCCCGGGGCAGGTGCCCACCGCCCTCTATACGCCCAAGCACGGAGCCGCCCTTATCGTCCTGGAGGCCGACGACCTGGGCGCTCTTCTATCGGAGCTCGCCCAGGGACGTGTGTGACGATATATCGCCCCGGGTGCGCGCGCAGCTTCGCTGGATCTCTCCTGAGAAGCGGTTGCTTATCCCATAGAGCCCTGGCTTTCTATCCCGCATCTTTATGCAGCACCCCTATATGTTGTGGTTGCCCCTTGGCATCGGGTTGGTGCTATGGGGTGCTTGCGGGGCCTTTTGGGCGTGGTCTATGCAGGATGATGGATATGGACTTCCGAGAATTTTCCTTCCACGCAATCCGGTGAATAAACCCTGGGTGCTCCTACAATCCTCTCCACTTCACGGTGTCGAGTACCTCCTGCGCCTCGGGCAAGAGATCATCGAACCCGGTAGTTGGACTGCCGATGCCGATGGTTACCGTCTTACCCTCTACGTCCTCCAAGATGATCGCCCGGTACTTAAATCCTTTCCCGGCGTTCCCAGCGGACCCATCGCTGTAGCGGAAGAGGGGTATCTCCTCGTAGGGTGCATCCTCGGCTACGACATAGTCGAACCGTACGCCCTTGACTCCTCCCACGGTGACCGGCTCTGGTTCCTCGGTCTTGAGGTATGGGTGGTGCTGGAACCAACCGACCATGTCCTTGGGGGCATCCACCACGAGCGTGCTCGGCTTGTAGACCTCCTGGAGGTCCCTGAAGATCAGGGTCGGGGGGGGATCATGTTCCCCTCTTGTAATGGCCAACTTGTCAGAGACCTGAGGGAATTCTGATGAGGTTCGCCAGCCCTTGCCGACCCTGAAAGAGAACGAGGGCTTGAACTCCGTAGAGCGGTATTCGCCTGGGCGCAGGGCCTTGGGGTCCTCTGGTAGAGGACGAGCCTTGGCTTCCTCCTGTGCTGAGCCTCCTGCTCCACCGCAGGCGCTCAGCACCAAGACGAGGAGTGTCGCTAGCAGCCCCGCCACGAGCAGCGCAGCCCTTGGCTCGAGGTTACTTACTCTGGTCATGCCCATCTTCCCTTCTCCTCTTGTTGAGGCGAAGGCCCCGCCGGAGTGGAATTACAACGGTTTGATGGACACTGTCTCACTTTAGGCCACTCTCACCTCCTCCACGATGGCTCGCTCGTACTCAGAAGGACTCATGTAGCCGATCGAGGAGTGCCTCCTGGTCGGGTTGTAGAAACCCTCGATGTAGTCGAACACAGCCATCCTCGCCGCTTCTCTGGTGGGTGCCACAGAGCCGTCCATTTCGACCTTCAGCGTCGAAACGAATGATTCGGCCATAGCGTTGTCCAAAGCCGAGCCTGCCCTGCCCATCGAGGGGAAGATGCTCGCCTCCTTCAGGCGTTCGCCGAAGGAGAGCGCCGTATACTGCGATCCCCGGTCTGAGTGGTGGATCACCCCCGAAGGCGGGTTTCTTCTCCACAGGGCCATCTCAAGGGCATCCACGACCAACTCCGCTCCGAGATGAGCAGCCATCGACCAGCCGAGCACTTTGCGAGTGCAAGCGTCGAGGATGAAGGAGAGGTAGAGGAACCCTTCGCGAGTCGGGATATACGTTATGTCTGCCAGCCAGAGACGATCAGGTGAGGCAGCGAGGAAGCGGCGATCCACCAGGTCGGGGGCAGGAGCGACCTTCGCATCTGGGCGGGTGGTCGATCTCCTTTTGCCGCGCATGCAGCCACGCAGACCATCCTCGCGCATCAGGCGAGCCACCTTTCTCCTGCCGCACTCGATTCCAAGAGAGTTCAGTTCGGCATGCACGCGGGGATAGCCGTATGTCCGACGGCTGCTCTCATGGACCTCGCGGATTCTAAGGATGAGGGTCGAGTCCTCCACCGATCTGCTCGACGGGGGCCTACGACTCCAGGCGTAGTAGCCCGAGCGGGAGACGCCCAAAACCCGGCACAACAGCGAGATCGAGTACAAAGCCTTCTCCGCATCGATGAACCGGAAGAGGCTCACCGGATCCCGTCTTCCCGAGCAAAGAAGGCCGTCGCTTTTCTTAAGATCTCTTTCTCCTGTTCGAGGACCTTCACCTTTCTCCTGAGTCGTCCGAGCTCCTCTTGCTCGTCGGTGGAGAGTCCTTCGCGATCTCCTTGGTCGATCTCGCGCTGTTTTCTCCAGTTCCTCAAGGTCTGCTCGGAGACGTCGAGTTCACGGGAGATCCGCGTCAGGGGCTTCTCGGAGGAGAGCATGAGCCTTATGGCCTCCTCCTTGAACTGGGGTGGATATGGTGGTCTGGTCGGTGGCACTCGAAACAACTCCTTTCAAAATGTCTTCATCCCACAGCCTTCAGGTGTCCACCTAACCGTACCAAGCCCAGGAGCGGGGCCTTCTTGGTGTACGCGAAGCCCCCTAGTTGCACAGACGGCTGGGCACGCTACTGTTGCACAGGTTGCCGAAGAAGCGGTTGCCGGAGCCAGATTCGTCCCAGAAGATGTCCGGCTTGTTGCGTCCGAAGTGGTTGGCGACTACCGAGTTGTTGTTGGGTTTCTGCGTCCCGCCGAAGTTCGTGTCCTGGAAGTAGGGATCCTTCGAGACAACCACCCCACCCGAGACCGGGGTGGGACCTGTGGGCACGTTGCCCCAGAAATGGTTGGCCGTGACTTTCATGCCGCTTGCGCCGAGGAGCGCGATCCCGATCCCCGAGAAATTCCTGTCGAATTGTGCGGCTCGACAAGAGCGGGTGTTGTCAGCGACCGTGTTGCCGCTTAGCGTGAAGCCGCCCACGGGCTCGCCTTTGAAGGCCTCGAAGAACATGCCTGCACAGTTGTCGCGCAGGTCGTTGCCGACGAAGGAGCCTTCGTGGGCGTCTTCGACGTAGATACCAAACGGGCCGCCCGAGATGTTGTTGCCGACAACCTTCGCGTCCTGGGATTTCTGGCCAAAGACGAGGACGCCTATGAAACCGCTACGGCTCACTTCGTTGGAGAGGATCCTGGTCCCGGGGGAGTCGATATCTACCGCGCCTACGAACTCGGAACGGCTCACTTCGTTGGAGAGGATGGTGGTGCCGGTCGAGTCGAAGACGGATGTGCCGTAAAGGTTGCCCGTGAGGTCGTTATTCACGACGGTGGCGTTGGTGCCCCTTCGGACGACGATGGCGGCGCCATTGGAGGTGCCTTCGACGTAGTTTTTCGCGATGGTGACGGCGCGTGAGTCTTCGAGGACTACTCCATCATTACCCGAGCCTCGCACCGCGTTGGAGAGGATCTTGGTCCCGACCGAGAGACCGGTGCTGATGCCGTCCCAGTTGTTCATGGCACGGATCTTTGTGACTGTGGCGTCGCGGGCACCGGCGACGTCGATCCCCGCGTCCTTAAAGCCACTGATCTTGAAGCCACTGAGGCTTACGTTTTTTACGTACCTGCTGACCTTGCCGGTCTGTAAGTCCACATCGCCCAACACGCAGATGCCCTCCGGTCCAAACTCCTTCGAGCAGGGCGAGTCAGCCTTGGCCTTGGGAGGAGCCTCGATCGCGGCGTCTTCCCCGCGCAGCTTTATCCCGTCCTTGCGGATCACCACGTCCTCGCGGTGAACTCCTCGGACGACGATCGTGTCGCCCGGATCGGCGGCATAGACGGCCTTCTGGATGGACTCTCCCGGCCCAACTACCGAGCTTTGCGCGGCGGCGGTTCCGACCCCAGCCGCCAGTGCCAGCCCGCTAGCCACCAACAGGGTTAGGGCCATGGTGGCCAACAACGGTATGGTGCGTCTCATACGAAGAGCCGCCTTCCTTTGGCAAGGGGGCGGGGTGAGTAGTGTAGTGAGTCAAGCCTCACGGCGTCCCTTTATCAGTAACCTCCGTAGCATATTCCCCTATAGGGACAGGGGTATCACCCAAACAGCGTATCTTTGCCGTAGCTTGGGCGTTGCTTGCGGGTAGCGAACTTCGGAGAACTCCGTTAAGGCGAAGTTCGCACCTCCCCGGTCCTACACGGTGGGGTGCGGGGTGGAACGGGCCCAAGCTGTGCGCGCAGCATGCCCTTGTCCACCTGCCGTCCTTCTGGTATATACCAGCCTGAGTATCGACTACGGGAGTGTTGCCGCGTGCCGAAGCCTGACAGGAGTTTGCTCCCCACCGCCGAGGAGGCGCTGGCCTTGGAGAGGGCCGTCCGTCGGGAGATCGTCAAGCGCAAGCTTCAGAATCTGCAGAGCGGCGAGGAGCGGCCCCGCACGGAGAAGGAGGGCGTCGACTACCTCGTGCAACGCTTCCGCGAGGACGGCTACCTCTAGTGAGGGCCTGGGAGCCAGAACCGGGGGAGGTCACGCCGAGGAACCAGGGGAAGCCCTGGGCCTGCTTCAAGGTGTTCAGGGATCTGGGGCCAGGAAGGACGCTGAAAGCCGCCGCTGCGGCATACTACCAGCACCCCTCCGACACCCTTCCGGAGCACCTCTACAACCAGGTCAAGAAGTGGGCGACGAAGTTTTCCTGGCACGAGCGGGTGGAGGCCTTCGACGCGCACTACACGATGCGCGAGAGGCTCGCGCTAGAGGAGTGGCGCAACCACCAGGCCGAGGACCTTGGCAGGCGCGAAGCCGCCTTGCGCGAGCAGGCGATCGAGGCGCGGGAGCTCGCCTTGGAGCAAACCCTGAAAATGCTGCGGTGGCCGCTCGTCACGCAGAAGACCGTGGAGCTCGACGAGTCAGGCACCCCCGTGACGTTGCTCTTCGCCCCTGCGGGCTGGTCGAAGGCCACCGCGGCGACCCTGTACCGCTTGGCCATGGAGGGCGAGCCGCCCGAGGAGGATAGTGACGACCTCGTCGACGTCAGCCGGTGGTCCGAGGCGGAGTTACATCAATACGTCCAGCTCATGAGAACCGCGATGAACGCCGAGCGGGACACCGAGCGGGACACCGAGCGCCGACAGGGGCCGGGAGCGGGCACGTAGATGCCTTCCCAGGCTCTCAGGGTGCTCGACCTCTACCCGGCCCGCCCCGAGCTGTTCTCGGCCCTCATCCAGCGTTTCTGGGCCAACGTGGAAGAGAGGGGACCTAACGAGTGCTGGCCGTTCAAGGGCTACCGCACCACGGCGGGATATGGCATGACCCGGGTGCTTCTGGACGGGGGGTATCGCGGTGTCTACGCCCACCGCCTGGCCTACCTCTTCTGCTGCGGCGACATACCCGAGGGCCTGTTCGTTCTGCACGGCTGCGACAACCCGCCCTGCTGCAACCCGGCGCACCTCCGCCTGGGTACGGCGAAGGACAACGCCATGGACCGCGAAGCTAGGGGCCGCCGGAGGGTGAGGCACCGCCACGGCGAGGACCACCCCGCGGCCAAGCTGACCTGGGAGGTTGTCAAGGAGATAAGGGAGGAGTACGCGGCAGGGGGCATCACCCAGGCCGCCCTGGCCGCCCGCTACGGGGTGTCCGCAGGGACCGTCTGGAACGTCCTGTCGGGCCGCGCCTGGAGGGAGTCCGAGGAGGCCGCGTGAGGCCCCGAGGGCGCTTGTAGTTTCAAGTTGCTATCACCCGTAATCCGCATAGGTAAGCGATTTTTCTTGACTTTGCGACTCCGAGCGTTATAATTAGATCAAGAGGAAAAACCGTATAAGCAAGGCCCCAAGGGTAGGCAAAGACCCCCAGGGCCGATACCCAAAGGAGGTAGTATCTCCCTTGAGTGACCAGAGTCTAGCGCAGCCTGCGCAACCATCCACCCCGAAAGAACTACTGGCCGATCGCGTGGAGATCGAGCTTTCCCGGCTCCGCGCGGCACGTCCTCACCTCGAGGACCGCATCGACAGGGCGAGCACCATCCTGCTCCACCAGCTCACCAGCCCCCCAAGGCAACGACCCATAAGATGCCGCATCGGTGCCTTGGGTCCCAAGTTCCTGATCCGCTCTAGCAGGGACCGTGGAGCCACCTACGTGATCAACCCGAAGATCTGGCGGTGCTCTTGCCCCGACGTCCACAGGACCGGCAAAAAAGGCTGCAAGCACGTTCTCGCCTCCTACGTCCTCTGGCGCCTGGCCGCCGACAGCGAACGTCCCTGCGCCTGCGTCGATGGCTACGTCTTCATCGGCCACACCGAGCTTGTGAACGCCGACACGGGCGAGGTCGTGGAGACCGTAGACAAAATCGCGTGTAGACGCTGCAACCCAGGAGGGCGCCAGTGAGCGCCCAGCAGAGAAGCACCACACCGGCGCTCTTCAAGCTCGGAAGGGTAGTGTCCACCCCCGGAGCCCTGGAGGCGCTCAGGGAGGCGCGCACGGCCCCCAGGGAGTTGCTGAGGCGCCACCAGCAAGGCGATTGGGGCGCGGTCCCGAAGGAGGACGCCAGGGAGAACGAGCGGAGCGTGAGAGAGGGCTTCCGCATCCTCTCGTCCTACCCACTCTCGACTGGGGCGACCTGCTGGATCCTCACCGAGGCAGACCGATCCGTGACGACGATCCTCAAACCGGAAGATTACTGAGTGGCCCGCGAGATAGAGCTGCTGAGCGACGAGCAGATGCTTGCGTGGATGGCCTCGGTGCGCTGGATCTTCGCCGCGACGATGAAGGCACATCCTCACCATTATTGCTTGAAGGCCGAGGCCCGAGACGCAGACCTCTTCGAGCGGGTGGTGCTGACGATCTGGGAACGGGGTTACGACCGGTCCTATTTGGGCCGGCTCTGGCGCTCCCTCGACGTGGGCGAGCGGCGCTACGTCTGGTTCCATACCTCGCCCAGCGAAGCCGCCGCCATCGGCCTAGACGCTCTCCTCTCGCAGACGATCCTCATAAACGGTGCTGCCCGCACCCAGGAGCGCCTGCTGTGAGCGTACGCTACCCTGCACCCCATGGAGGAGGAGAGGGACCGGCTGAGCGCGCAGGAGGCCGCGAGGGCACTGGGCATATCGGAGGGGGCCGTCAGGAAGAGGCTCGCCAGGGGCACCCTCAGGAGCGAGCGGGACGCAGAAGGCCGCGTGTGGGTGCTCCTGGAGGCGTCTACCCGATCGGGCACCCGCGGGCAGGATGCCGGGCAGACGGGCGGGCAAGAGGCTCAGGACCGCTACACGAGGTCGCTAGAGGAGCAGGTGGCCTACCTCAGGGACCAGCTCAGCAGGGAGCAGGAAGCCCACTCGGAGGCCAGGAGGATCGTTGCGGGCCTCGTTTCTCGTGTGCCAGAGCTGGAGGCGGCCCAGGATGCCTCTCAGACGGTCCAGGAGGACGCCCAGGAGCCCGAGCGGCCACCCGGCGGGCACCCGGAGGGCAGGGACCGTCCAGACGCTCAGGAGGGCGCACGGAGGCCGTGGTGGCGCAGGGTGTTTGGGGAGTAAACTGAACGCATGTACGATCCGTGGGTGCTGCTGGAGAGGACGGATATTC
>MWWH01000594.1_pt1 | contig 10301 bp, 14 predicted proteins | sample 1047231 | NCBI WGS metagenome assembly MWWH01 (sample SAMN06349967, study PRJNA376086) | soil metagenome | isolation source: MG3-2 sample Antarctic (ecotone) soil | place: Antarctica | collected 2015-01-13 | reverse complement strand
GTGGTGCGGCGCCAGGCGGCACGCCGCGGGCGCATTGTTCGCTAATCGAAGCGGGCCAGGAAAGCGCTGTCACGCTCCCTGGCCCTTCACATCAACTCCAGCCCAAGAAAAGAGAGGAATTCGATGCGTCAACTACCACTTTCTAAAGAAAGATGGCTTGTTCATGCTAAGTAACGTCTCTCGACATAACCGCGAACTTCGCTCTTTTAATGCAAGGTTAATTCTCCAAAACCTTGACGAGCGATTGAGCGGGTTGACATGGATGGCAAGTCCATCTGCAAGGCAGAAGCCGCGTAGCGCATAGTCACCTATTTATGCCGAGTCGCAACGGGCGTGATTGCTCAACTTTAAGACTATGCTCGGAGAATGTTTCGCGCGGTGATTATACACTAACTTGAGGCGCAAATTTGAAAGCATTTGCGCGGTTGATACGTTTTCCTCTGCGTCATAAATGGCGCAGTCTCCAACGAGGTTTTGATGAAAATTCTATCACACTGAATCAACCGCAAGCAGCGACGACGACGGCGACGTTGCCGCTCTCATCACCATCACGCCGGCGCTTAATCCTCCCCGGGGATCGCATACTAGTTTTCGATACAGACAGGTTCCGCTGGCACCAGGTTGCGGATGTGATCATCGGCGAGCGCACCAAGATCCGGGTGCAGGGAACTACGTGGTTCTTCGACGAGGGCATCGTCGCGGGACATGAAGGAAGGAGCTGCTTATGAGGAGATGTAGGAAGCAATGCAGGAGGATGAAAAACCGGCCCATCACACCCGAACGGGCAAAGGAACTGGTGGACATCATCGTGTGCGATGACTTCGAGATAAACGAGGCGCTGATCGAGCTGATCGCCGGCGTCGCGGACTTCGATGGCGACATGGCCAAGGCTGACGCGGCCCTGAACGCGCTGCTGCATGCTTTCACTCACACGGCCACTTCTTACAACGCACTCTGCGATTTAATCGCGCGCCCGAGCCCGGCAAGCGCCGCGCGCGCCAAGTAGGACCAGGTCAACGAGAGTGCGGCCCGGGCAGAGGCCGCATTCGAACAGACCATTGATCGCTGACACTGTCGGCGGGAGGGGTAATATGCAAAACGAAAGTACACACGCAGGTAGGCCGCCGCTCACCAGAGAGCGCGCGAAAGAACTGGCGGAGAAAGTCGCCATCGGCTTGAATGATGATGATGTCTTGGTCTGCATGTTCCTTACGCTTATCAGGGGCATAGCTGACGAGCAGGATCACATAGAGCGAGATGGCCTGGCTTTTGACGTGGAGCAGCGTGCCTTCTCTCATACAGGCCGCTTCTGTAATTCACTAAATGAATTCAGAAGCATTGATCCTCTTAACCCGGAGGACGTGCGCAAGCTGCAACCCGGGGAGCTGCGCGAAGAGATGGAGAAAGAGAGGGGCGATCAGCAGGAGCCTCCCGCGGGGGAGAGCGGGAGCGTTAATTAGCAGATCGCCGGGGCACGGAAGAGGGGCGAGCTTTCGGGCTCGCCTTTCTATTTTAATCTGCTCACAGAGTGTGGCCACTGTGAATGGAATACACGTCTCCCCTACACGCCGGCAGCGGCTAATTCTCTTATCGCTTGCAGTTTGGCTTGCGCTTCTCTAACATGCGCCGCAACTGGGCAGTTGGTGAATCCTCCTGCTCATCGGTTGCAGGGGTGAGGACTGTAACCGAACTTGAACGGGCGCGCCGCCTCCATGGCTGGCTGCGCCCGTTCTCTATTTCAGCCGACGATTCTTTAATATTTGAAGAATCAATTGAAGATTGGACGTCAATTTTTGAAGTTGCGTATAGGAGCCTTCTGCCAAAATATGAGGAAATACATAGCTTTTTAAAAGTGGCACGCCATTTGTAAGGAAGATTTCAGACGCAGGCGGCGGCTAAAGCAGCCAAAGCCAACGAGAGAGAATCCCACCGGGTAGTAAAGGGACCACAACCCGGAATCAGAGACGGCCTTCCTGAAAGTAGGAGTCAGGATGGGTAGCCGAAGGCCTGTCTTGTCTCTTCCTCTCGAGCGGCTCTCCGGTCTTTCACTAAATCAGTGGTAAAGCCCGGCAGAGCGCTCCAGGTCGAAGAAAGGGAGATCCTGTTGGTAGCCCGGCAGCGGTGTCCACCATCTGCGCGATTCTTAGAAAGGGAAATCGTGTTGAAATGGATATTCTTCGAAACCCCCGGCACTGGCAGCTCGCTCAGAGCAAACCGGGTGAGCAAGCTGTAGAAACTTTCCCGGGGGAGTATTACGTGAGGGCGGTCTCGCTGGACAAGCCGGGCTATTGCCCCTACTGCCGGTGGATATTCTTCATTCTCATTGGCACGCGCATACGCCTGCTCTCAGACCGCCCCGTCGACGACATGCGCGTCACGATCGAGATGCGCGTGCAGCGCTACGAATGTACGGGCTGCGGCAGAACTTTCTCACAGCCTGTCTACGGTGTGGCCGACAACGCGAATATTACAGATCGCTTCGTCCGGCACGTCGAAGAGGAGAGCTTGCTGCACACTTATAAAGTAGTGGAGCGACTGACGCATCTCAGCCACCACGAAATAAGAGACATCTTCGCTAATTACGCCATCCGCCTGCTCGCTTCCTATAAGCCAGTCGTCCCGCGCGTGCTCTGCATGGACGGCGTTTACTACGGCCGCGTAGATCGTGCCATGCTGCTCGACGGCGAGCGCGGAACGGTGTACGACGTATTGCCGCGCGCAAAGGCGTGGCATCTCTACAGGGCCATCCTGAAGAAGATGACCAGGGCGGAGCGCGAGGCCGTCCAAGTGGTGGTGATAGACATGTCCCTGTCTCTGAGGGCAGTGGCCGAGCGGGCCTTCCCGAACGCAGTGATAGTGATTGACCGCTTTCACGTCTTCAACCGGGTCAACAAGGCCATGGAGAAGGTGCGCGGCGCGCTCAGTGGCGAGCGCGGGCGCCGCAAGGGACTGCGGCAGATGATCCGTAAGGAAATCCCTCTCCAGCACGAATACCAGCTCGAGAAGGAGAAGAACGCGGCAGCGCTCGCCGAGCTTCAGTGGTGGCGCGATCTGCTGCCCGAGTTCGACGAGGCGTACCGGATGAAGGAAGCCTTCTGCGAGATCTGGTATTCCTCCTGTGTGGAAACAGCCCTGGAGCGCTATGAGACGTGGAAAGAGTATCTGGAGGGCTGCTCCCCACTCGTCAAGTTGCACTTCAAGAAAGAGCTGGTCAGGACGGTCGACAACTGGCGAGATGAAATCTTTGCCTACTTTGAGCACCGCTTTGATAACGGCGCGGTCGAGCGTATGAACCAGGAGGTCAAAAGACTCCAGAGGGAAAGCAAGCGCCTGCTCTTCGATCCCATGAGGGTGAAGATGATCTTCGGCACGGCCCTGCGCCGGCGACGCGCCGAGCAGGCCGAGCAACACAAAGCCGGCAGGAAGAGCCGTCGCGCCACGGCGAAGAAGAGCAGGGTAGCCACACGGAAACGTAATATCAGCAATGATGCGGGAGGGGCAGCATCCACAGGATTTCACCAAAGACCGGAGAGTGACGGTGAGAGCTAGGATTTACTGTCCGTCATAAGCCAGCGCAGTGAGGCAATAACACCAACATAAAGTCATAATGGTCCTTATCAGACTCAGATTATGCGAAAGGAGTGCATAGACTCTTTTTCGTAACACTCAGACACAAGATATTGAGGTCGCCAAGCTGTCAGAGAGGGATTAAAACAACCAATTTGATTTTATGCAATGACCTCAATATGTAGTGGTGTACTCGCGAGCGTTGTTAGCTTCGATAACCCGAATCCTGATAAAAAGTTCTGTTGATCTCATGCGAGTTTCGTTGTGCCTCCTGAAGCCCGTCCGCCACAGCCATCGGGTTCGCGCGAATGAGATCACCCGCAGGAATCGAATCAATTCTCGCGTGTAGCTTTTCAACGGCAGTTGCGAGGCGATCTATCGAGCGCGAGCCTTGGCCGAAGGCTGCCGATGCGGGAAAACTTTGCGAGCCATAATTAAACGGTTGATATTGCCGTGCGGTCTGGTTCGAGTCATCCCCGCCACTCGAACCATTGCCGCCCCCAGCGCCCGCCCCGCCCCCGCCTCCTCCCCCTGGAATTGCTAGAGCAACCCCGGCGGCAGTACCTCCCACAATTCCGAATGTAGCAGCCGCTTTATAATGAAGAGCGGCGGCCGCCGTGTGAAGGGCAGCCCCAGCAACGTCACCACGCGCAAGACTGGCCGCTGCAAAAGCTTTCTCCTTCCACGCATGAGCCACCTGCATAAAAGCTTCAACCAGAGAGGATGCCGCTGCGGATGCCGCGATTGATTTAGCTAACTGCAAAAAACCGCCTGCGCTCAGACTGCCTCCCGCTAAGAAAGCCTGCACCATAGTTCCCATGCCCTGCTTGAGACCCCCGAAAGTTTCACCACCTTTTTGCTTGAGAAGATCAAAGGCGTCATGCCAGAGCCCGAAGCAAGCCGCGTGATTGAATCACGCGGTATTTGACCGTTTCCTCTTTCGTTAATGGACCAGGTTGGATTTTATGAAGGCTCGAGCTGGGGGTGCTCCAGTCATCACCACGGCAGCGAACACCCCTCCGAGCGCGGCCGCGTCGCGCGAGGCGGCGAGTACCATCGCGCCGATGGCTCGAAACGCTTCAAGGGCCTGGCGCTGCTGCTCGAGGCCGCTTCGTCGCATAGCGGCCAGATCCGCTTCAGAGAATAAGTTTTCAATCATTGTGATCTCCTCGGGGTTGATTATTTGTGGACGGCCGCATAGTGCGCGGTGTGGCCGTCCATTCAGTTGAGTGACTGTGCACGTGGCGACGTCGGCGACGTTTCAAACTCAACTCATGCTCTACGATTTCTCTGATTCAGGGGCGTGGCCAGCATTGCCTCCAGACGCTCGATCCGCTCCTGCAACTCCTCTATCTCGATTGCCTTGAATGATCGCTCCAGGATGATCTGGGCGGCTCGGACCTCAGACGCGTGATTGCCGCAGGATAAGTTGCGCCAGAGCGTCGCGACCGCTTCCTTTGTAGCTGCCTGAAGTTCACCGATAGCATCATCAACCACCGCGCGCTGCGCCGCTTTGTATTGCTCACGGAAATCTTCGCGCTGAAGCCATCTGAAGATTGATCTCTCGGAGATCCCACTGGCTTTGGCTGCTTCTGTGACTGTCGGATGCTGAAGCAGCGCAGCGAGCACGCGCGCCCCATGTCTGCTCAGCTTCTGTCCGTGCCCCTGTTGCTCCCCCATCTATGCCACCTGCTGACTCCTGCTGCCACCTGCTGACCGCTGCACGAAGCGGCGCCACACGTCCATGCTCATTCGATGTTCAGCTACGAGGTCCACTTCCCCGCGTTCTTTGCGCTCGGCAGTCCATTTTAGGAGGGCCTCTCCATAAGCCGCTCGCTCCTTGGATGTCATTTGAGAAGGAAGAACCATGTATGGAGGGGCTGCGTTATGTGCAACCAGAGTGGGCAAGCAGAAATCGAGAAAAACCAGCCCTTCTTCACGCGACAATTCGCGCAGCCATTGACGGAAAGCCGCGCCTTCCCTTCTGATAGTTTCTGACACGGCTAATGATTCAAGCCTCGCGGCTCTTCGCAATAAGCTCATGACTTCATCCGGCGTCTATTTGTCTTGCTGCCAACTCGGGTCTTTTGAATCCCCTCAAGCACATCATTGAGCCGAGTATTTTCTCGCGCCAACTGGCGCTTGGTCTCAACTTCTACGAGGCGGATCTTGCGATCAACCAACTTCCAGATCTGCTCCCACTCTTTTTCATTAGGGCCGCCCTTATCCTTTGATCGCGCAAGAATCTCCTCAATGCGGACATGGATGAGTGTAAGTTCATCCATGAGAGACTCATCTCCACTCGGCCTCACTTGTGGGCGCTCTTTCGTAGGTTTTCCCTTCACAGTTGATCACCTCAACTTTGCTTCAGCAGATATTCATGGTCGGACTACTCAGCCTACTCAGACCAGTCAGAGTGGTCTGAGTAGGTAGCGGCTACAGTGTTACCGGCGACGTCGTCGGCGCTTCAAAGCTCATTAAAATTGTGAGCAGGGGCGCGGAGACCCGGACCGTGAAATACGGGTGACCATGCGCCGCCAGACGCGCGGTCAGCGCCCCTGCTCACGCTGCCGCGCTATCCCTCGCGGCAGAGTTTTGAAGAAAACTCTGACTTGGCTGCAACATTGCTTCGATCAGGAACTCAGCTTCGATCAGGAACTCAAGACGAGCTATTTCGCCAGCCTCACGTGCGCGATGTTCTATTCGCTCTCCCTCGGCTAGTGGCCGGTACAGTGGGCAGATCGCGTTTAATAAATCAACATTTCTCGAATATTCGGCATAGGCATGCCGGAAAGATGATTGCGCGGTCTCATACTGCGCGCGAGCTTCAAACATTTTCGGAGAGTGAGAGCGGCGCTTGCGCGTGTAGAAGTCGAGCGTCGCGGTCAAGTTATGAAACTCATGCGGCGACGCGGCGCTCTCTACGTCGTAAGAATCAAGCGCGAGCTTCGCAGCCCTGTGCTGCGCTGTCAGTTCGTTATGCTCGCGCTCAATCGGCTCGAAAGTCGCGCGCAAGCTCTCAACCAGGTCGAACAGCTCACGGATGCGTGTGCCTGAAGGCATGCTCGCGGCCTCCTGCTTGGAGTGGCGCAGCTCGCGCACGACGGGGTTGAAGGCTTCAAGGGCGCTATAGGCCAGCCGTTCAGCCTCTGCTCTCTGCTCGCTCAACCAAACGCGCTTGGCTCGTACATATTCACGGAGGCGCGATTGCGTGTGCGGATCCTGCTTGTCGAATTCGCGGCGCATGATCACGCGCTCCAAGTTTTCGTTTTCCTCAAAGTAGGTGATGCTCATTGTTCCTTCCTCTCTATCACCGGCGAGCAGCGTTGTCTGTGCGCTCATGCGTTCACCTCGCTCAGCTTGGGGTGCTTACACTTGACGACCGGCTTGCTACCAAAAACGGTTTCAAGCGTGAAGCCCGCCGAGTCACAGTCTGGACAGACTTCGATAGTTGGAAACGTCGCCGACGGCGTCGCGCTCTCCTGTTCATCAATCCACCGGCGCACCTGTGCGTCATACTCGCCGGTCCGGATCGCCGTTCTGATCCAGCCTTCGCCGAGCAGATCGCCGGCGCGGTCGCGATTGTTGCGCGCGTACCGCTCGAAGTGGGCGCGCGTCGGCCTCTCCGGTTCTGAGCTTTCATCAATACACACACCACCACCAACCGGAGCGCCGACGGCGCGCAGGTCTGTTGTTGTGTGTGTAGTCTTTGCCTCTTCCGTAATCTCTGGAAGAGTAATCTCTGTAGTCTGGCGGATTTGTGGGATGGGGTCTGGCGGATTTGTGGGATGGGAGGGGAGGGGGTCTGGCGGATTTGTGGGATGGGGTCTGGCAGGTCTTATTTGAGTATCTAGCGCCTGTTTTAACGCTTCGATGTTGATCCTGAACCAAAGCACCCTGCCGTCGCCATTCTGACTCCGCCCTGGGAGCGCGCCGATTTTCTCCTCCAAAAGTTTCTTGTCGCGGAGGTGACCGCGCGCCGTCTCCTGTTCGCGTCGAGTGAGGCCGGTTTCCTCTTCCCAATCAGACTGAGACTTGTAGAACCATCCACCGCGTTGTTTTGCGGTCTTATTTTTCGACCAGTAGTAGGCTTGGGAGAGCAGCAATCCGGCTGTGACGCTACCGCCGATCTTAACGAAGATGCGATGGAAAGCTATCGGACTTTCAAGCAGTTCCAGTATGCCTTGAGGATGTTGCGCCGCGCCGTCGTGATTGCCGTTGCCGTTGGATTGTGGTTGTGCTAGTCTGCTCATTGTGAACACCTTCCTTTTGTGTGATTCATAGCAGTTGATCCTCTTTCATCTACTGAACTCAGAAGGCCGCCAGTTGCTACCTGGCGGTTTTCGTTTTTAATTGAAAAGCCCATCGTGTTGAGCGGCGCACGCCGCCCGTTTCAAAGTTAAAAGCCCCGGATCGGCGACCACTCCGATCCGGGGCTTTCAAGCACTGGTTGCAGTAGGCCCGCGCACCCAGTTTTATCCTCGCTGGTGGTCGCAGCAAGGGATCTGAATTGTCAAAATAGCAATCGTATTATGCGGGCGATTTGGTGCTTCGTGGTGTACACAACACCACGAACAACACCGCGCCTTGTGATTATGCGCTCTGACGGTCCAATGATGGTGTGAGCAACACCACGAGCAACACCGCACGTATTATGAGCCTAAGTTGCGGCTATAAAGTGTGAGCAACATCGTGCGCAACATCGAACCAGAGGTTTTTGCTTGCGGAGAAGAGGCTGGATGAATAGAATGGAAATAACAGCCGCTTCAACGCGGTTCTAAGACAGCGACCAATGGCTTGATAGTGCTTCTGGGCCTTGTAATCCTTCAGCACTTCAGGCCATTGGTCTTTTACTGAGAACCGATAGAAAGACCTAGAGCCTCATTCTAACTCTTGCGTCGTATAACGGGCAAGGCTTTTCCACGCTCCAGCAATAAAATCTTTTAGCTGTAAGGTTTATAAATCTCTAAAGCTTTGAACGTCTAAACGTCTAAATATCTACACGTCTAAACGTCCCCACCTCTGCGGCGTTTAAGCCAATCCCTGAGTTGGTCTTCAACGAGCTGGCTGTATTCAAGCTTACCGTCGGTTAGCTCTTTCTGGAGATCCCCGTACATATCGCGGGCAAGATAGACGGTGGTTTGCGCGTAATTATCTTTGTCCTGAGACTTGGCGAGCTTCCTCTGCTTTTCCGGGCTCTTTCTATTGAGCGCACCGGCCAGCCTCGCGTATCTGCTTTTGCTGCTCACGGCAACATCTCCTTCCCCGCCTGCTCGTAATCATCCCAGGCTGAGGCCGCGCGCTGGTCTGTCACCTCATAGACCGGCACACCTCTGAGCGCCGCGCGCTGGTAGGCGACGAGTCGCTGTATCTGAGACTTGAACAGCGGCAGCTCCAGCTCGTCGAGCAGGGCGCGCGCTTCGTCGGCGTCATGTGACGGTTTAGGTGGGCAGATGGTAAGCAGGACCCGGAAGGCATCGAAATTGAGTTCGCGCAGCGCGCCGACTGTGAGCAGCAGGGCCTCCAAGCTCAAGCTGTCGGGCGTGGTCGGCAGTATGAGCAGATCGCAGCCGCCGGCGAGCAGCTTTAGATCGTCTTTCGATGGCCGGGCCTGCGTGTCGATCACGATATGCTCATACTCGCGGGCATAGCGCACGCCCTGAAGTTCATCAACGACACGGAAGGGCAGAGAGCCGCGCTCATTCCAGCCCGTCGCCGAGCGGTTCTCATCACCGTCAATGAGGAGCGTCGGCGCTTTCTTCTGAAGGTAGCAGGCGAGATGCACGGCGGTTGTGGTTTTGCCGACGCCGCCTTTGAAGCTAGCTACTGTTACGATCATTAGACGTTTGAATCTCCAGACGTTCAGACGTCGGGACGTTTGAGCATCATCTGATGAAGGTGATTGAACAAATTCCCGCCGCCGCAATAGGATCCATTTCGTGATGGTCCGAGGTTAAGAGCGCTCCGCCGACACGGTTTGTGAGCGTGATCGCAAAACAATCTGCGAGCGCTATACCCAAACCGAGATCCCCGGCGCGCTTCACGGTCGGATTCCTGAGAGCTGCCCTGGTCACTTGCTGGATTAAATTCAGCGCGCTCTCGATCAAGTCGGCGGGGCTCACGTCTGCCATGCATGAAAGGTTGACGCCCCGGCCTTGCTCGTCAGTGATAACTACCACCTCGACGCCAGGGCTCGCGGCCACGTCGTCGCCGTCGCTTTCCATCTCACTCAATTCGATAACTTCATCCTTCATGTGGCCCTCATTAATGCATAAATACATATTCCGGTCAATGATTATCTGTTCGTAAACCTTTTATTCCGAATAACTTAAAACCTTAAATACGGAAATCCTTAAAACCTTAAATCCTTAAACTAGCCGCCAAATCGTTTCTGCAAGAGCTTTAATATCTCGTCTTTCATTTTCACATTTTGCTGGAAGCACTTGATCTTGATCTGCGCATGCAACTCCACGGGAATGTCAATGGTGTAACGTGTCGTCTTAACCTTCACCTGCTTCTCAGGCTCTATCTCAGTGACGGTCGCGCCGCCCGTCACCCACTCGTCGGCCGTCTCGGCCTTGCGCTTGGTGGGCTTGGGCTTGAAGTCTACTTTCTTCCCCATTACTTCATCAGCTCCATCACTTCATCTGTCAGGGCCTCTATCTCGCGCGCCGCCGTGCCTCCCGGCTCCGTCTCTAAAACCGTCTTCCCCTGGCCGGCGCTCTCGGCGAAGC
>MWWH01000593.1_pt1 | contig 10318 bp, 9 predicted proteins | sample 1047231 | NCBI WGS metagenome assembly MWWH01 (sample SAMN06349967, study PRJNA376086) | soil metagenome | isolation source: MG3-2 sample Antarctic (ecotone) soil | place: Antarctica | collected 2015-01-13 | reverse complement strand
GCTTTAGTGATAAACGATGAGAAGTTCACCGAGCCTCTCACAGTAAAGGAAGTCGAGAGAACTGTAAACTGGGCTTGGAGAAAATTTGTAGAGAACAAATGATAGGGGAATGAGGGAACCAGACTAGAAACAGAGGTCTGGATTAACTTTTGAGACAGCAAATTTCTGCTAATCTACGGATATACAGCTTTTAGCCTAGGGGAGGGGTAGGTCTCGCTATAAAGTCTAGCCTATGGAGCTGCTATAACGGTAAACCTGTTTATCCTAGACCAGACTAGGCTAAGCCTAGAGAAAAATTGACTACTCAACATAGAGTAGCTGGGTATATAAATTGACTCAGATTTTCTATTGACCCCATTTTTGCTAGGGTCTAAGGTCTGGCAGCTCCTAAAAAGTCTCTTCCTGAATGCTAGAACAGAGGTCTAAATATCCTACCAGAATGCTGCTAGTATGGTTCTCGCCTGATAGCTCTACAGCATAGATTTAGTGGTAGGTAGGGGTCTCGGGAATGATTTTTAAGGCTTACAGAGCATTTTTGAAAATTTAAGCTTTTTGCCTATAAAACGCAACAAGTCCGAATACCTGTATCTCAAACTCGCGCTCGAATCAATGCAGCAAGCCGTTTCGCTCAATCAATTGTTGGATTTAAAATTGGAAGCGAAAAATTGAACTTAATTGAGATTTTGTTTTGATAATTGAATTTTGACCTATTTAAGAATTATTTACTGTATGTTCCATCAAAACCGCATCCACGCACTCCATAGTAAGTCATACAACCATACTGATTTTCTTTGACAACAATTTTATTACCTGCAAACGCGAAAGTTATTTGACAATATGGTCTCTCGTATTCGTTTGTAGCATCATAATTATCATTTTTTCTTCTAAAACTCGCCACACTATTTTTTGTCCATTTAGCTATTCCTTGTATTTCTCCCACACAGCCTTCGGTAGCAGTTTGAAATGTAAAGTTAAAAGGTTTGGGAAAAGTGCTTCCAATTTCTTTTATTGTAAGTCTCCCAGAAATACCGTTTTGAAAAGATTTATAAGAGCCTGCATAACTAATCGGTGTTGGTGTTAAAGTTGGTACCGGCGCAGCAACATTTGTGTTTGAAATTATTGCTGCATTTACATTTTCAGGATTTGCAGAGTTATTGTTTGGTTGTGTTTCAGTCAATTGTGATACTTCACTTTTGTTTGAATCATTTTGCTTTGATTGATTCGTTAGAAAATAAACTCCAAAGCCAATTGCTCCAATCAGCACTATCGCAAGCGTCGCATACATCCATACATTAGAATTTTTACGCTTTTCACTTTGTCTGAAACTCGGCGCGGAACGAACGACAGTTTCATTTTCGTCTTGAGAATCTTGAGTGGAAGACTGCGCACTTTTTCGTATCTGCGTAACTTGTTCGGCAGGAAAAGTTTGGCGTAAATCAGATTGAGTAAAATCAGCAACCGCTTCGCCGCGCAGGATTCGACGCAAATCTTCGCGCATCTCATGCGCTTGTTGATAACGCTCTTGTGGTTGCTTGGCTAATGCTTTAGCAACTACGTTCTTCAAAGATTGGGGAATATCATCAGGAAGCGGCGCGAAGTTCTTGGTTAAAATAGCAAACATCCTCTCGGACGGATGCTCTTGAGTAAAAGGCAGATTGCCTTGCAGTAATTGATAAAGCACGACTCCAACAGACCAGATATCAGTTTGGACGTTACGTTTTCCTTCAAAGGATTCGGGAGCCATGTAAGCATCAGTTCCGATTATTGCCGAACTGACAGCCGTCGCTTGCATCAGGCGTGAAATACCGAAATCCGCAAGGCGCGGCGTATCGCCTTGAAGTAAGACATTCTGCGGTTTGATGTCTCGGTGAATAATGCCTTTCGAGTGAAGGAAACTTAAACCACTTAAAACGCCTGTTGTCATTTCAACCGCTTGTGTAGCAGACAGCTTGCCATCTGTTTTTAGTTTATCTGCAAGTGAGCCGTCAGGAGCGTATTCACTGACTATAACGATTTGTCCATCGTATTCATCGGCATCAATAATCGGTAAAACGTTTGGATGACCACTTGCTTGCTCCCAAAGTTGTGCTTCTTGTTTTATGGCATCGTGGTCAACTTGTTCATCGTGCGGTAGTTTTACTGCAACTTTTGTAGTAACGAATTTAGATTTGCGCTCGGCAAGCCACACTTCACCAAAACCGCCGCGACCTAGTTTGCGAATGAGCGTATAAAGTCCAATTTGTTGACCTTCTTTAAACATATTAACTGGTGAGATTAGTCTACTTTATGCCTTTAAGAAATTGAGGATCGTTAATCTGACCTGATTTATATTGTTTGAACTTTGCGCCGCTAATAGTAAATTTCTTAGTATTTGAATTACAAGTGCGTTTCATGTCTATTGCAGATATGTCATCACTATAACCACGATTAATACTCATAGCTAAATCAGTGACCTCACCTTGAATAAAGTCACATTTCTGTGAATTCCACTCAGCTACAATGTGACCATTATTAAGTGTGAGTGATAATACCTGCCCGTCATAGTAAGCAAGTCGATTGCGAAACTCAGAAGCTACCCTTTCTAGTGCGGAATCTATTTTAACGCCTTCGCCATCGGGCTTTGGTTCTTTTGAAAGTGTCGAGGGGACATCTTTAACTAATACATTTGAAACTGGCGCGTTCTCGATACGTCCTTCTTTGTTGACTTTGTAAACTATTTGTTCGACGCCGTTGACTAGAATTAACTCGACATCGACTATTTTACCCCTTTCAGCATCGTTCGTTGCATTAAAAGCTGTTTTGCCGATATTTACTCGATAGCTATCTAAATTTTGCTTGTCGCTGCTTGCAGGATTGATTTGATTGTTTTCAGTCTTAGCGCATCCAAGTAAAATTGATATACAAAACAAAGCAAAAAGCATTAGGAAGTATGTTTTTTTCATATAAAAGTTTAATCTTGTAAGGTTTCGTTCTTCTCAATCAATGATGCCGCAATCAAGAAGCTTATACCAATGAGCAGAACAGCGAATCCCCACTGAATCTGAACAGTGTCAAACACCGCCGAAAAGGAATTATTAACTTCGTCCATAGATGTCTACCAATTTCTCAACATCGTCTAAGCTATCCAAAAACCACTACCAGATTATGCCTCTTCTGTATTGCTATTACTCATAACAAGCAAAACTGTAGAAGGCAGAGTTTGTTGAGTGATTTGGGGTGAGGATATAGCGGTCGGAGAGACTTATATCATAAACGTCTATTCAAAGCGTAATCAATTTAACCCGCAGGTTGTTTCTTTGACGGAAGAGTTAAACGGATTGAACTTTACTGCTCAATAGCTTAAATCAGCAAATAATTAAAAAACAGAAGCCGTGAGCGTAAAAACTCGCGGCTTTCTTTCTGCGCGTGCGTGTAGGGTCAACGAGAAAAGCCGCAATTTTTCACAGTTGCGACTCACCCCTTTACTAAACCAAAGTACAATCAAGAGATAGTAGTTATGGGTAGTTTTGCTGAACTAAGGATTCTTTATCGTTATGCTTAATTTGGCGTCTGGGAAGATATTATCCCAGGGTACCATCCATCTGTTTGTAGGGCAGTCTGATAGATTGCCATAACCAAAGCTATAAGCAGTTCTGTCGGCTTCGTTTGCGAAGTAGGCAAATCCACCGTTGGCGAGAACACCCTGCATTCTTGAACTTCCTGTGCTGAAGATTGGAATAGGGATACTGTACATACCAGCCAGGATTATGGCTTCCGGCTTGTTGTTGAGGAGCGGGTTATCTATGACTGTGAAACGATAACCGATACCACCGGATGATGGTGTATATGCTCCGCATCTGTTTGTTGCCGTAGGTATATGCGTAATAGCCGTTACGTTTGAGCTTGTAGAATTTCCTAGACCGTTCCAGCTAATTGGGGTTTCGTTATTTTTGCACTGGTCGGCAGTGCTTACTAGACGGAGCGAACCGTCATTTTTGGCGCATGCTTGGATTATGTTGGAACCCTGACCCTTCACTATTTCTGGCGTTGTGAATGCTAACAGACCGAAAGTTACTAGGCAACATATGACTAAAATTCGTTGGTTAAACGATGTATTCATTGAAAATCTCCTGTTTGTTTGGGAAGTTGATAGACAAAACACTCTTACATTTTGTACGTTGCAAGTCAATGAGTTTCATGTTTGACAAGAACTATTTCGCAATACAATTGCGGAAACTCTATATACAAACGCACGGAAAGTAAACAAAACTTATAAAGCAAAATGAAATAAATTTTCTTGTCATTATAAGAATAAGAAACAAGCCACAAGTTTAACGCTTGCGTCTTCTTTTTTGTTCATTCGCTTTTTTTGAATTAGCGGTAATGCTTTTCGTGCTTATCGCGGTCGCGTTCGCTGCAGATACGCCCTTGATAATTCAGGCATCTGCGCGCGTTAGATTTTTGTAGCTCGAGGCAGTCGCCGGGTCGCTTCATTTACCCTTCTTCTCTTCTGCCTTTTGAGCGGTGTCGCCGAGCTTAAGCACGTTTGAGAACATCTCCAAAATTTCAGGCTTTAGCGGCGCAAAGACCTAAGAAACCTGGTTAGAAGCACACTCGTTATTTGGTTACTGTTTATCCGACCAAATACCCTTCCTCCTCCTACGAGTAAGGAATATTCTCCGCAATTGGATATGTAGTATTGCGATTCACCACTAGCTCCTGTAGAAAGTGAGTTGAGAGCAAAAACCCAATTTGTGTCAAGCGGAAATTTATTAATATATGGACGACACAACGCACCTGTATCACCGAAGACACGAACTTTTTCCGAAGTGTTATTGCCTTTCAAAACTCGCTGAATTTCAATGTCAGCGGCGAGGGGAGCATTTTGAGATGGAGTTAAGCCGTAATAGCTGGTCACTCTACCAACGATAATTAAGTCAGCCTGTGAAAAGATTTCAAGGAACGGCTTATTGTTGGCGCATTCGCAAGCTAATACTGTTGAAGTTGCACAGCCGAGAATGAACGTTAAGCAAATTACAGTTTTGAAGAGTGAACTAAAATTAAAAATTTGTGTTGTTATATTTATCATAATTTTATCAAAGCGAGAAGCCTCTTGATTTGTAACAAGGATGTCTATGCCGCGAGTATTGCGAAGTGAGATTGAGGCAATCCACCCGCGCCGTGATAGTTCAGCGGCAACAAAGTATTCTCCGGCTACGCCAGCCAGAATTGATGGAATTTTTGACGCGACTTTAATCAATTTACTTTCCTTTTCTTAGACCTAAGATAAATCTTTCCAAATGTTTCAGATATTCCCCCTTGCTTTCAATCGCGCCTGCTTCTTCAGCTATGTCCTCAATGACAGGGACGCAATAGGCGAATGAATTTATCTTATTTTTTGCCTACTATATCTTGTGTTTCAAGAAAATTAAGAAAAACCGCTATATCTTGGGGTCTCCTAACCAGCTCAGACTTTGAGTAAATTTACCTGAAACTACCAGATGTTGTGCTTTGTACCTCTAAACCCTTAAAAATCAATTACATATAATGTATTATCAGTCCCAATAATTGGTTAGCATCAATAAATACGGTCTTAATCCATCCAGATATGCGGTTTTTGTTTCCTCAATTCTTTATAATCTACAAGCACTTCAATTTCTTCTACTGCCCAATCATATTCATCCCACACTTTTCGCGGCTTTAGAAGCATTCTGGCAATCGAGCAAACTGCCCCGATACCAATCAAGGCAGTAAAAATGTCAAACACTATTGGTTCTCCAAAAAACTTAAATCAATGTCCCTGCCTGTTATCTCTGCCCATCGCCTGCGATTCGTAGTTAAGATTGCCTCAAGCAGTTGGTCTGAATAACCGGTTGCAATAAACTTATCAATCTCTCTGGTGTAGTATTTGAAGCGTTCAACTTTGGTATCAGATTTATTCTCTAGAATGTTGCTTTGAGTTTGAATAATACCGATCTCAATGACTCTTAAATCAACCGAATTATATTTTACTCCGACAGCATCATCTTTCGGTCTCCAATCAGTTTGCGGGTTAAAAATTTTGTTATATTCGCGGAATAGATAGACGATGCGGCTGTCGGTTTTATAGAATATCTTTAATCTTCTATCTTCAAGGGGGATATTTATCCCCGCTAATTCTTTTTCTGTGTCCCCGCTTTTTTCTATAAACCTTGTCAATGCCAGCTCAACCATCTGAGAAAGTTCCAAGCCGTTTTCTGCGGCAAATACCCGTGTTTGTTGCCACAAGTCTTTATCAAGTCGAACGTGAACGTCCGCTTTAGTGCGTCCGGTGGCAGGTCGTCCGCGTTTGGCAATATCTGGCGTTTCTTGTTTTTTGTGGGGATACGTTAATTCTTTTGTGGGGATATTTGTCCCCGTTAATACATTAAATACGGGGACAGGTTTATTGTTTTCTGGGATATTTATCCCCGCTAATTCTTTTTCTGTGTCCCCGTTTATTATTTTTGATGTCCCCGTATTTTCAGGCTGTTTTTCGACAGGGGAAAGTTGCTCGGTCTTTGGAACAACTTCGAGTTTCGGTTTTTCCGATTCTGCCTTCTTCTTTGCTTCGTCAGCCTTGAGGAGAGAGATTAAAGTTGAACTCATATCGCAACCTCATTTGCCGTTTCGTCTACCAACTCAGGCGTAAAGATTAAGACTCCGAGCCGATGTAGCTCGTAAAGCTCATAGCATAATTTTAGAACTGACCTGGGAATGCCTTGTGTGTGATGGTAAATCCGGTCAACAACATTTTCGGGGAAAGGGTTTTCAGCTTCTGCAAATTTGCATCGGAAGTTAATCATTTCTTTCGTCTCTTCTAAGCTCAAAGGGTTGAGGTTCGAGTAGCTCATAATGCGCGATTTGAATGGACGATTCTGCTGACGGTTGATTTTCAGTTTTAACTCCATCTGTCCAGCGACGACAATCTGGACAAGTTTTTCAGTATTGGTTTCAAAGTTAAGGATTTCGCGTAATAACTCAAGTTGCTGATTAGTAAGCATCTGGGCTTCATCAATGAAGATGACAACATTCTTTTCTGTCTTAAACTGCTCAACAAGGTATGTTTCAAATAGCCTCTTTTGCGCTTCACGTGAGCGCATTGATTCAAGTCCGAAGTCCTGACAGATGCTTTTAAGCATTGCAAAGGGGGAGGGGAACGAAGGCGTGGAAATAAATGCGGTCTTACACTCATCTTCCCGCGCAGCATACTCAGCCCAAAGAAAACGCAAAATTGTAGACTTACCAAGCCCTACATCTCCTAAAATACAGGTTAATCCTTGTCTGTAATCAATAGCAGACCTTGCTTTGTGCACGACAGCTTTTAGTGAATCCGTTAAATATAACGATAAAGGATTTGGAGAAATTGAGAACGGTGTCATCTGTTGCATAGCGCAATAAGTGTAACACAATAAAGTGCAGAAATAAAGCTTAAAATTAACAAAATCCTTAAAATCGAGGTTAATTTTAAGAGTTTTGTGGATGAAGCAGTAAATTATTTTTCAATTGTAATTAAATTTTTAAGCGTAAATGTGATATTTTGAACACTGAAAATCAATTGCATCAGCATCAAGACAAATCACGCGGAAAATTTATGAATTACTGGACACAATTAAGTATTGACTTTGCCGGGCAAAGAAATTATTTAGATCAATTATTTACGGTCTATCCAACGATTCCAGAGGGAATAAGAAGCATCAATGAAAATCTTTGGGAGCAAGTAGAGAATTCTTTTGATAAAAAGGACAACGAAGAACTATTAAAGGCATTACTAAAATTTGACTTGTTCCCAATAAAAGATTCATACATCGCTTATTTGAAACGTGATAAAACATCAATCGAAAGAAATCCTAATACAGTCGCTAGACTTTGTGGAAGGCTATACGAAATGGGCTTGGACATAATCTATGCAAGATGTAGTGAACCGAAAGAAACTAATCGGCAAATTGGTCCTTTATTTCGAAGGTGGCTTAAAAAAGGGAGTTTAGGCGTTCAACCTGTTTCTTACGATAAATTTCTGTCAAATAACGAAAACGCTGTTTTAGATGCAGGAGACAATTTGCTAATGAGTTTTGCACGAGAGCATCTAAACTATACTCACGATAAAGGACTTGATTTTATCGCTAGATTTAACAAAAAATATATTATTGGCGAAGCAAAATTTTTAACCGATTTCGGCGGACATCAGAACGCACAATTCAATGATGCTGTTAGCACATTAAAAACAGATGTTAACGCAGTAACAGTAGCAGTTTTGGATGGTGTGTTATTTATCAAAGGCAACAATAAAATGTATCGAAAAATCACAACAGAATTGCAAGATTACAATGTTATGAGCGCACTTGTTTTGCGAGATTTTTTATATCAAGTATAGGAATGAACTTAATTTACGAAAATAAAAATACCGAAAAGCAAATTCTTGAACAAAAATTGCCCATCAATTTCCGTCAGAATTGGAACGAGTCTGCAAGCAAGTTAATACAAGGGGATAATTTATTTGTTTTAAAAACCTTACTCGAAAATCATAATCTAAAATCAAAAGTAGATTTAATTTATATTGACCCTCCTTTTGCCACCCAAAAGAGTTTTGCAGTCGGTGAAGACCGTGTTAGCACAATCAGTAAAAGTTTGAATGATATTTTGGCTTATAACGATAATTTAATCGGGAAAGATTTTTTAGAATTCCTTCGCGTTAGACTGATTTATATTCGAGAGTTAATGTCCGAAACGGCATCAATTTATCTGCACACAGATTATAAAATTGGTCATTACGTCAAAATTATAATGGATGAAGTTTTTGGGATAAGAAATTTTCGGAACGATATTACAAGGGTAAAATGCAATCCGAAAAACTTTCAGCGTAAAGCATACGGAAACATTAAGGACTTAATTTTGTTTTACACTAAATCAGATAAATATACTTGGAATGAGCCGACGGATGACTACACAGAAGCCGATATTAAACGTCTTTTCAAAAAGGTTGATAAGGACGGTAGGAAATATACAACAATCCCTCTACACGCGCCTGGAGAAACAGCCAATGGTGCCACAAATCAGGAGTGGCGTGGGATGAAACCGCCGAAAGGCAGGCATTGGAGAAGTGAACCAAAAGTTTTAGAGCAGTTGGAGAAAGAAAATTTAATTGAATGGTCAACTAATGGAGTTCCACGCAAAAAAATTTATGCTGACGAGAGGAATGGCAAGAAGAAGCAAGACATTTGGGAGTATAAGGACGCTCAATACCCAACATACCCAACCGAAAAGAATCTAGAAATGATTAAATCTATTGTTCTGGCTTCATCTAACGAAGGTGATTTGATTTTAGATTGTTTTTGCGGGTCAGGAACAACACTCCAGGCGGCGCAACAATTAGGAAGAAAATGGATTGGAATTGACCAATCGAATGAAGCAATAAAAGCTACTAGAAAAAGACTGTCCGAAATGGAACAAGACTTATTTTCGGTCAATACAAAATACCAATTTCTGCTAGGTATTTAATTTATAGCGCACAAAAATAAAGGTTAAATTTTTCAGAACTCTAAAAATTAGGTGCAATTTGTAGAGTTTACACATCTCAAGTAAAGCCCTTGACCTGTAAGTCCCTATCACATTAAAAATCAGCTAGGACAGTCTTTTCTTGCAAGACCCTCCTCATAGTCCATTTTGGGTATTAAAACCGTTCTAGGCATGTTTATGAGCTACTGCGAGGGTAGTCAGAGGGTGAGTTTCACCAGGGACTTGACATTTAGGATAGTTTGTGCTAGACTATTAATTAATGAATAAAGGAATGCGTTTTAAGGACGTTTTATAGTTCGACCCTACTCACACTACCTATTCGGAATAAAAAGGGCTTGTAGGGGCATCTGAGGCTTGAGAAAGTGGTAGTGCTGGTATTAGTTGATTACATATGATTACATAACCTCCCCCATTGTAAGAATAATGGATTCCAATGAGCGAGTCAAGTCCAGAAATCAAGTTATGTATAAAAATATGGAAAATTTGTCAGAGAGACTGGGATTCGAGGAAGAGATGGATAAAACAGAAAATAGATTAGATATGAAAACAGACATACAGCAGCAAAATGCGGATAGCTCTAAATCGTTTATAAATTATGAGAGAGTATTCAGTGAGTTACTCAGAGAACTCCGCTTAAAGCCTGCTCAGTGCGAGCTTGTCAAAGCCTTTTTAACGGTTTCAGACCGAGAAACCGAATTCGAGGCTTCTAATTCTGATTTAGCGCGAATACTATACAAAACTGACGGAAACTATGACAAGAGACTAAACGGACGAGTTGGATATGCGCTCGATGCTCTACAGAAGT
>MWWH01000592.1_pt1 | contig 10323 bp, 17 predicted proteins | sample 1047231 | NCBI WGS metagenome assembly MWWH01 (sample SAMN06349967, study PRJNA376086) | soil metagenome | isolation source: MG3-2 sample Antarctic (ecotone) soil | place: Antarctica | collected 2015-01-13 | reverse complement strand
GGAAGACTAAAGACGAGAAAGGCCGTGACGAATATCACGATACGGAATTCGATCTCGTCTTCCTCGATGCCGTCGCCAAGGCGATGATGCGCAACCCCGAGCCCGAGAAGATGCGCGCCGCGGTCCGCGTCGAGATCGCCGCGATGATGAAACTCCCTCCCTTCGATAACCGCTGGCAGGTGAAATCGCCGACGCTTGAGCAGATGAAGGAACGCGACGAAAAATCATCCGTCACGATGGCGCTGAAGGCGTGCGAGGCAGAGGAAAAGCTGAACGGCGATCCCGTAGCTTATGCCGAGCAGCTCGCCGCAAAAATCGTCGCGGCCGCGCGCGAGAAATTCGAGCAGACCCCCCCTCAAAACGGGTCGGACGTTTCATCAACTGTTGATAATGCGGAAGTTGGGAAGGGGGGGGTGTGTCCGATCGGACACACCCCCCCCTCGTCAAAATCCGATCCGAAAACGACACCCCAGGAGAGAAGATACAAGGTGTCTGTTTTGGACGATCCGCCCGCGCAGGAAGTCGAGCGCAGCCCGGAAGTTGAAGCCGCCTGGAAAAGAATTGGTGAGCGATTGCGTGCCCAACCTGTGGAAGTTACGACGGTCGAAATTGAATCCGGGGCAGCGTCCGATAGTTTCTTGTCTCCGCCGGAGCACTCGCCCTAACCGGCGATGGTCTACCGAGGTGACTGTGTGAAGCCCAGTGAACCAGCGGCGCGCCCGTCGCCGGCGGTCTGCCGCAACCCGTTTTACGACAAGCTCGCCTGCGAGCAACTGGCAGACCCGGCACGCTTCGCGCTTCGATATTCGCCCGCCACGCTCGCCGCGCTCGCCGCCTACCTCAAGGCTCGCGCCGCGGCGCAAACGCCAGCCACGGGCGAAGCCAGCGCCGGCAACACCGGCTGATCTGCACACCCGCCTGACCTGACCATTCCGCGCCGCCCGCTCGCCTCTGCCGCCCCGCCGGCGCGGAAACATTGCAACACATTGAAACAAAAAAAAGACGCGGGGTTGAGCGCCGCGCCTGCCCGCGTCCCGCGTTCGTTGTCGCCGCCCGGCCTTGAGCGCGTGCGAGGCGTGCGAGGCCGCCTTCCCATCAAAGACGGTCACGCCAGCCGGGCGGCGGCCATTTTAGATATAAGCAAATCTAATGCTCCCGTCAAAATATATTAGTTGTCTTTATGGCTTCGGGCGGGCTAAATTGAGACGAATTTTTTGGCGCGCACTTGGACGCGCTTGGACGGCCACGGGGGATCGAAGGGGTGGGCAAAGTTCACGATATGCCGGGTCCGCGCCTCACGCGCGCGCAGCGCGAAAAGCTGCTCGGGTGGATCGCGTCCGGCGTCTCCGACTATCCCGCCATCCGGCAACTGCTGATCAAACACCGCTTCCCCCTCATCCAGCGCCAGGCGCTCAATTACTACCGCAAGCGGTACGGGTGGCGGCAGCCGATCTGCCCGACGTGCGGGCGCGCCTTTGAGCCCGCTCAGGCCTAGGCGAAGACAGCTTGAAAGAAGTTGAAAGCAAAAAAAAGGGCGGGCGAGATCAGCCGCGACGATCTGCGCGACGAGATCGCCCTGACTGTGGAGGCGCTCACGGTGACCATCGCCAAGCGCAGGGTGTACCGCCCGAAGCTGAAGCCGCGCGAGCGCTCGATGCTGCGCGGCTGGATGGCCGAAGGGATAACCGACTTCCCCTCGATCCGGGCGCTGCTCGCCAGACACGGATTGCCGCCGCTGTCCCGCTCGGCGGTCTACTACTACCGCCGGCGTTTCGTCGCGGCCAACAGCTAACGGAAAGGAACAAGACTTATGAGCGCAAACTTACCAGCGACCAACCCGGCGGTGCCGGGCGTCTCCGCAACGCTTCTCAACTCCCTGCGCGGCAAGATCGATAAGATCGCGACCCTTTTCCAGACCGCGACCGGGGCCATCATCAAGCTGCGCAACAGCCCGCGGCTGACGATGGGCGCGACGACCAACGAGATCGACCAGGCCCGGAAGGAATTGGACGACGCCGTGATCAGGGTCAAGGAAGCGGTCGCGCTCGATCTCGAAGCGATAAAGGCGGAGACGGAGCGCGAGCGTGACGACGCGCTGAAGGCCGTCGCGCGCGCCATCGGCAGACCCGAGCCGCCGACCGCGACCGAGGCGCTATTGCGCGAGCAGCGCGAGGCGCGGGCGTGGTGCCGCGTCAAGCCGCTGCTCGATCTCGAGCCGGCACAGTACGGGCCGATCTGGATGAAGGCGCGAACCATCGCGGTCGCCGCCATCGCCGCCGGCGATGATGACGCGCTCGCCGCGCTGCGCGCCGAGATCGGTACTTACCTGATGGGCCGCGGGCTGTCGAACGTGGACGCGGGCGTCGGCCGCGCGCAGCTCGACGCGCTGATCGGCGGCGAGCGCCCGGCCGTGGCCGCCGCCCTCGCTTTGCAGCGCGAGGTTGAGGACGGCGTTTACAGCGTCCTGCTCGCCGTCAACTACGTCACGCACGCCATCAAGACCGGCGCGATGATGACGACCGTGATCGAGTGGGATCGTAAGACCGGGCGCACCATCGCCGCGCCGGGCGTGGACGTGCAGAGCGGGCGCATCAACCCGAACATGGGCCAGCGCACTTTCTAACCATGAGCGTGTTAGGCGGCGACGTAGTACAGGCGATCCAGATGTGGCCGGCGCGCCGCGTCTACCCGAATCCGCTCAACCCGCGCGGCGAGATCGCGCCCGAGGCGCTCGACGAGCTGACGGCCTCGGTCCGTGAGGTGGGCATCATCACGCCGCTGCTCGTCACCCCGCACCGCGAAGGCGTCGTCGTCGTCGTCAACGGCCACCGCCGGCGCGCCGCCGGCCTGGCCGCGGGCCTCACTGACCTGCCCGTCATCGTCCACAGGTTCGGCGAGGGCGAACAGCTCATGCTGATGCTGATCGAAAATCTTCAGCGTCAGGACCTGACGCCGATTGAAGAGGCGCGCGGCTTTGCGCGGGCGCTCGCCGGCGGGACGAAGCAGGCGGCGCTGGCGCGCCGCCTCGGCATCCCCGTCAACCGCATCGGCTGGCGGCTCGAACTGCTCAGACTCGACGAAGAGGTGCAAAAGCTCGTTCACCGTCGCGTGCTGCCCGTCTCGCTCGCCCGCCCGCTCTTGAAGGTTGAAGGGGCGCGCGAGCAGCGGCGCATGGCACGCCTGGCGCTCAAGCGCACGTTCGGCGCTGAAGCACTGGGCAAGCTCATAGCCGCTCGCGCGGCGCGCCGCGCGTCAGCACCGACGCACCCGGCGGGCGGGGCGGACGCCGCGGGTACTTCGTCGTCATCGCCGGCGGCGTCGGCAGAGCGCCCGCTCACACGCTCGGAAGCCGGGGCGATGATCGGGGGCGAAGGCGTCGCCAGCTTCGCGGCCGTCCGCGCGGCGCTCGACGAGGCGTGCGCGGTCTGCGACGAGGCCGCGCACCCGGAGATCTGCCGCGCGTGCCCGCTGCCGCAGTTCGTCCCGGCGCTGCTGAGGGAGATCGGGCGTGAGGGGCCGGGCGCGTAAGAAGAGCTTCCCCGCGCCCTGGTGGACGCGCGGGCGCGTGCTCTCAGGGCTGCGCCGCCTCTACCGCGACACGGGCCGGATGCCGACGGGGCAGCACGCCTACCACCGCCTCCAGCTCCGGCTCGACGAGGGGCGCAAGGGCTCACTCAGGCGCTACCCGCCGACGCAATCGATCCGCCGCTACTGGCCCACCTTCGCCGCCGCCTGGCGCGCGGCCGGATTCGGTGACGATCCCGCCTTCCAACCCCGCTACGAGCCTCTGACGGGCCTTCGGGCGCTGCTCTGGGGCCCGCGCCTGGTCAGGGACCGCCTCGGCGAGCGCTACGGGCGGCTGAGCGTCGTCGGCCTGGCCGGGTTCAAGCTGAAGCGCGCCCGCGGCGCACTCGTCCCGCGCGCGCTGTGGCTCTGCGCGTGCGACTGCGGCGGCGCGCGCGTAATTGACCCGAGCAACCTGCCCCGCAAGCGATCCTGTCTGACGTGCGCCGCTCGACGAGGAACATAACTATTAATTATCAGCCGTGATAATGAAAACGGCGCTCAATTTTGAGCGCCGTCCGCAAGATGTTGTGCTTTGTAGTTGTTACCTTTTCACACACTCGAGCTCTATTTTCAAAAACCTCTCGGAGTGCGTCCGAGTGCAAGATGTTGTGCCGCGCCGCTCGATTCTGATCCCGACTCCCGGCGACTACCTCATTTTCGGTCTAGCTTCGGTATAGCGATGGTATATGACGCCCGGTGATCATGCCCTTTTCACCGTACTCTCGCCGGTGTCTTGCCGTATGACGCTTGCCGTGAGAGGTGAATCGCGGTGGCTGAGTTAGGGTTAATCGCGTCTTTTTTGGTTTCAATGCGTTGCAATGTTTGGGCGTGAGGTTGCTGAAACAGGATCAAACCCCTCACACAAGCCTTTTTTGATCCACTTTCGATCCACTTCTGTACTACTTTTTCTCGACCCTCAGAGCTATTGCGGCGACTGGTTATGCCCTCTTCGGCTCATCCTCCTGGAGCGCCACTGACGCCTGCTCCATCTCACGATCCAGTTTCTCGAAATCAGCGCGCAGCACGACGATCCGATTCTCTGTCAACGGTACGCGCCGGAGGCGTGCGAACACGCCGCGCCCGAGTCGCACCGTCGCCTCGCTCACTCTGAAATAATCAGCCACCTCGCGGAACGTCATCCACTTCGGCGATGGCTGGCGCGTCGGGCGCGTCTTCTTCGCTTTTCCTGGTTCACTCATAGTCAGCTCCTTTCTCGATTCAAGGGGCGGGTGAGAGCCGTCAGCTCTTCCCTGCCCTTCTCTACCGCTCGGGCTCGCTGCCCTCGCTAGCTGGCGCTCTCCGCTGGCTTGCGCCTGATGAGCCCCTTCCCCGGTCCCCGCGATCTCTGACCGGAGATGTAGGCCCGGTGCGCCTCGTGGACGCCGCGCCTGGTGGCGCGCAGCGGGCGCACGCGCCCGCTGCGTTCGTCTCTCACCCAGGGCACGCCTTTCGTTCCCGCCTTGCCCGCGCGCGCCGACTTTTCCGAGCAGCCGAAGAGCGCCGCGACGTAAGAGACGTAGACGAGATCGTCGGGGCGCTCGGATGATTGCCGCTTCGCGCGGCGCGGACTCTCGGCGAGGCGCGCGAGCAGCTCACCTAACAGCCGCTCGATGCGTTCAAGCCGCACTTCGATTCGTGACTCTGTAGCTGTATCGATCATGCGTGGCGTCTCTCTCCTTTAAGCCGCGAGCAGTTCCCCCAACGTGCGCCCGTCGTCTGTGACAGGCGCATTCAGCGAGCGGAAGCGAAAGCCCCGCAGCCCGTATGCGTCGCGCACGTAGCGGCGCACGGCGAGCGGGCTGAGTTCGTCGCGCGCGATCTGCCCGGCAATCAGATCAACCGCGATAGCCTGCGCCGCTTCCTCGCGCACGTCGGCGGGCAGGTGCGCCGGGATGCGCGAGGCGGCGTATCTCATCAACTCGCGCGCCGCCGCGTCGCCCGCGTAGCGTCTCGCCGTGCGCCCCGTCGCCCCGTCGAGCGCGCGCTGTATCTGCCTTCGCGTGAGCCCGCGCAGCTTCGGCGCGAGTAGGTCAACCACCTCCCTAACCTCGTTAGCGAGAGCCTCAGACGGCCAACAGCCGACGTGGTAGTTAATGCCCTCAATCTTGAGCCTCACCCGGAACGATTCGCGGGACGCCCCGCGCAGAGCGACCCGCTGGACAATGCACCCGACCGCGATCCGCAAATTCTCGCGCCGACAGTCGAGCTTGTCGCCGTTGAGAAACCTAACCTCCGTGCGCGGCTTCGTCGGCGTGAGGTTCAAAACGGCATGTGAAAGCTGCCGCGTAGTCCTGCGCCCGCCGACGTAGCAGTTACGCCGCGCCTGCCCTTGAAACAGACGCCACGTGTGGCGAGAGAGACGGGGAAAGTCGGCTTGATCTATCAGCGCGACTTTCCCCGATCCTCCGAGCGGCAGCGTGCAATAGTCTTTCATCGCTCACTCCGCTTCGGTTCGATCCGCCCCTATCCTCTGCATGACGAGTTGATCTACAGAATCTTGCGCGTGATCGAGGCTCGTCATCAGGGCGCACTTGACTTCGTAGAGGATGCCCTCACGATCAACCATGCGCTCGTTGTAGGTCAGCCCGTACATGAGCGCGAGCAGATCGCCGAGATCGTTATCGTCCCATTCCCTGTGCGTGGGCGGTTCGACAATCACGCGCGCCTCGCGGTAGGTCATGCGCGCCGCGACGTGATCGATCCGGTCATCCTTTTCGTCAGCTGTTTCGTCGGCGGGTGATCGGCAGCGGTGGACTTCACCCCTGCCCCTATCGTGGCGAGGCAACTGCGGATGTGAATTAGATCGTGAGCTTTCCCGTTCCCTCTCCAAGTAATTTCGCTCAGCCCTTCAGAAAGCCCGTTGTAAAGTTCTTCGGGCACGTCGGGGTGCGTCATCACCTGCTGAATCAGTTTCGCCAGATCGGGCGTAGATGCGCCCGCACTTGCCCGCGCACGTCGCGCGGGCGTAGTTTTCTCGTTGCTCATAATCGATCCCTTCTAAATCGAGGTAGGTTGTGAGTCATGCGCGGCGCGCGTTCCCTTCAAAGTCCACGCGCCGCGCGCTTTTCTAACTGCTGCGGCGTAGCAGCCGCAGCAGTCTTTCGGGTAAGTGCCAGAGCCCCGCGCGGCTGCCGACAACGCCGGAAGTGACGAGCTGCGCTGTCGCGCCGGCGAGTGCCGCGTAAGAGATCACCAGCGCCTCATCGAAAAAGAACGGCGTGCCCTCAACCCTCAGCATCAAGCGCCCGCCGCGGGCTTCGATCTGCGCGATCCGTTGCCAGATGTTTCTCTCCTTGCACGCCATCCCAGACGAGCACGAAATCGCCGGGGCGCAAGTGCGCCAGGCGCGACCCCGCGCGCCGAGCTTCCCGTGTGATAGGTTTAAGTAGTGGCACAGCGGTACCTCCAAAGTGGCTCTTGTGTGACGGGGCGCGCCGGAGTTACAGCTCCGGCGCGCCCGCTCTGTTTAGGCTGCGATCCGCTCTTCCGTCACTTCGGGCTCAAGACTCAGAGCGACCGAATCGATCCGCGCGCTCAGCTCGTCTGCCGTGCGGCTGATGGCTTCGGCGTCTTCAAAGTTCCCCGTCGCCTCGACGTAGGCGGCGATCTTGTAAAGGCTGCCCACTTCCCTCTTCATCGCGTCGAGCTGCTTTGTCGTTTCGGTCGTCATCGTCTTTGCTTCCTTTCTCTTAACCCTTCCGACTGCGGTAATATTACCGCAAACGGAAACCTAAGTCAATCAAACCGTTTCCTATTGTGGAAATATTTTTTTTGCGGTAGGATTCGCGGCTATGAGTGGAAATAGGAAACAACTGACGACCGAAGAGGCGGCACACGCGCTAGGTATTACTACCTCGCGCGTGCGTCAGATGATCCGCGCGCAGCAGTTGCCGGCCACGCGATTCGGCAAGGCTCATTTGATTTATGAAAGGGACCTAGAGCTTGTGCGCGAGCGTCCGATCGGCCGACCGCCGAAGTCAGCAGACGACAAACCAGCCGCTAAGAAGCGCGCGCGGAAGGCGGCATAACGTGACACCCGAAGACAGGCTTGATCGGCTGGAGCGGGTGATGAAGCTCGCCATCCGGGCCGGCCTGCGCGAGCGCCGCGACACCCGCGACAAGCTGAACGCGCTGATTGATGCCCAGGTGCGGACCGAAGGGGCGATGGCGCGCTTGGCGGAAGCGCAGCGGGAGCTGGCGCAGGCCGGCGCGCACACGGATCGCCGGCTCGACGCGCTGATCGACATCGTGCGCGGTCAGCAGGGCGGGCAGGGTTGACGCCAATAGCGACGCCGGCGACAAACACTGTCGGAATTGTCGCCGGCGCGGTTTCCGACAATAGCGACGCGCTCTGTCGCCAGTGTCGTTAATTCACCTCATGCCGAAAATCTCGAAAGAAGAGGCGGCAGACATCCTCAAATCTTCGGCGCGCACCGTCGAGCGGCTCGCCGGGTCCGGGCGTCTGAGCGTCACTTACGAGCAGGGGAAGACGCGCAAGGTGCCGCGCTTCGAAGAGGCTGAGGTGCGCCAGTTGAAAGCGGAACTCGACGGGCAGACGAGCCCCGCGCGCGCCGCGGTCGTCGGCTCGGAAGGAATAGCGACACGCGGCGACAATGGCGACAAGGTCGGGGCGCTATTGTCGCTACTCGGCTCGCAAGACTTTTGGGCTGGCGTGGTGAACATGCATGCGCCGCCGGCTCTGCCGCCTGCCCCTGGTGCCGACGGACACGCAGAGCCGTCCGTGCCACTCGCTGACAAGCTGACGCTCAACCTGGCTGAAGCCGCGCAGCTCTCCGGACTCTCGCGCAACCGACTGCGCGAAGCCATCACAGAGAAGAAGTTGAAGGGGCGCATCATCGGCAGAGGCTGGAAGATCAAGCGAGACGATCTCGATCTGTACGTGAAAAAGTTATGAGCAACCAAGACAACTCTACTTCGCAGACCGTCGCCACCCGAACTGAGTTGGAGTGGGGCCGGGATTTTTTTGAATGCGACCCGGAAGCGTTGGGTTATGAAATGTCGAAGTGGGTGGCTTTGAAAATAATGAACTCTTGTCCTGATTCGGGCGATGTAAGCGCACTGGCTCAGTCGATAGCACGCCGCGGCGTTGTGATATTCAACGATAAGTTGAAGGCCGATTACAAAATGTGGATTGGTGGTTTAGTAACAAAAGCCATGAGTGCATCTTTCGCAGAGCACATGAGCAGGACGCTTTTGCTTGGCGCTGCGTCCGCAGATGTGGCGCAAATAAATTCTCAATTGCACGAGCACGTTGAAGCCGCGTTGTTCAAAGGACACCGCGAGATTTGGGGCGATCCGAAGCCCGGCAGGACACCCGCAAGCGATTATGAAAAACAGACGCACTTCCTGAAAGAAAAGAGTGATCTTGTGCGCGGCTGCTTAGAAGCAATGGCACAATTGAGAGCCAGCGGGCAAAAGGTGAAGAAGGTTAATGTTGCCCGGAAGTTATATTGCCCCGCACAAAATATCAGGGCTGCCCAAGTCACGCTCGCGAGGAACTTGAAGAGGTGTCAGGTTAATTTTCAAGAGCTCGCGCTCACCGCTGAAGATCAAAAACAGTTAGCAGCAAATTGATTTTTATTAGCTGCTAACTGTTTCTTTGCTACCTTGCCCATGCGGTTAAACCGGCATGCGGCTGGTGGAAATAGAAAGCCCCCGGCGTTGACCGCGCCGGGGGCCGTTCTCGAATCAGAAACCAGCGTACTTAACGGGTGCTCCTGGTTTCAGACGTTTGCGATCACTTGAAAAGGAACCGCGAAGGAAACCCAAAAGGAACCACGAAGGAACCCAAAAGGAACCACGAAGGAACCCAAAAGGAACCACGAAGGAACCCAAAAGGAAACCCGTATGCATTCTACGTTAAGTCCCGCCCGCAATCAATCATCTTCCGATCCCGCGGCATCATTATCCGACGCCGCCCGCTGCGCCTGCCCCGGCTGCCGTCGTCACCTGGCGCGCCAGGAAGAGTTCAACCGCCAGCTCGCACGGTCGAATGACGAGCTGCGCCGGGAGCGCGACGAGCTGGCGCTCAGGCTCGCTCGGAAGGAGGCTGCATAGATGAGTGCGCATAACACGCTCCCGCTCGCGCGCGCCTCGCGTAAACAGCCCTGCCCCGTCTGCGGCAAACCCGACTGGTGCTCGTTCAGTCGCGACGGCGAGATCGCGATCTGCATGCGCAAAGTCAGCGAGCACCCGACGCAGAACGGCGGACACCTCCACCACCTCGCCGCGCCCGCCGCGCCGCCGCGCCGCGCCGCGCCCTTGCCGATCACTTCACCAGCCCCGCAGCCCCGCGCCAGCGCCGAGCACATCAATACGGTTTACGGCGTGATGCTGCGCGACCTGCTGAAGCTCTCTGACACGCACAGAGAGAAACTCCGCGCGCGCGGGCTCTCGCCGGCTGAGATCGAAGCGCGCGGCTACGCGAGCACGCCGGGCAGGGAAGCGGCTGCTGAGGTCGCGCGGTTGCTCTCAAAGCATGATCTGCGCGGCGTCCCCGGCTTCTACCTGGAGCGCGACCGCTGGCAGATGGTGGGCGTCGCGCCGGGCTATTTCGTGCCGTACAGAGACGAATGCGGGCGCGTGGCAGCCATGCAATATCGGCTCGATCGGCCACTCAACGGCGGCAAGACGAAATACCTGTGGCTCTCATCGCCGCCTGGTCAGTACCCGCACGGCACATCATCCGGCGCGCCGCTTCACTGCGCGCGCCCCGAGCTGCTCGCCGGCGCGCGC
>MWWH01000591.1_pt1 | contig 10327 bp, 16 predicted proteins | sample 1047231 | NCBI WGS metagenome assembly MWWH01 (sample SAMN06349967, study PRJNA376086) | soil metagenome | isolation source: MG3-2 sample Antarctic (ecotone) soil | place: Antarctica | collected 2015-01-13 | reverse complement strand
GGCGCGGACGCTTGGAAAGAATTTGAATCAGTATCACGGGAGATTTTGAAATATGAAAAATAGATTCGCCGGATTAAAAGACGCTAAAACGCTTCAAAATTCAGTAGAGACTACGAAGACGGAAGCAGCGCGAAAAGAGCAGCCGAGAGGCGCTATCATTCAGCAAACGGATAATCAGCCGAATAATGAGAACGGCGAGACGCGGAGACGCGGACGACCGAACGGAAAGCGGTCAAATGATAACTTTCGACAAGTTACGGCTTATGTGGGGAAAGAAACTTACAAACGAACCAAAATGAAATTATTAGCCGCCGACCAACCGCAGGAGTTTTCAGAGTTGATTGATGATTTATTAAATCGTTGGCTAGAAGAAAAATAGAATTTTAACAACTTACAATTTCAGCAACGCAAAATTACAAAAACATAAAATTGTAACGGAGTTTAAAAAAATGCAGGAAACGGAATTATTTGAACAAGCTCGCAGCCGGGCGATTTTGCCGGGTGAATATATTTCGCTTGATTACAGAAAAGAAACTGATTTGCTGGCGATTCGCTTTTCAAATAAGAAAAGAGCTTACAGCCGGGCAGATATGCCGGAAGGCGTTATTTACGATTACGATTCAAAAGATAATCTTGTGCAGGTGGAAATTCTAGATTTTTATATTGCCGCATCTGGTCGAAGCGACAATGAACCGGAAAAGAAAATTTGGGTTAAATCAGAAGTTGTAAAAGCCCGGAGAGCCGAACGCCGGAAAAATCGTAAAAGAAAAATCGTCAGACATTGTTGCCAAGAGTGCGGACAACCGAAGCATTACATTTGTTTGCAGCATAATCAGCAAATTAAGCCGACGATTTTCAAAGTGATTTTGAAAAGGTTTAGATATTACTCGAAGAAATTTTACTATAACGTCGCGGGTAGGTTCGGGCTTGCGGATTGATAAATTTCACTTGATAAACCCGGTTTTAATTCGTTAGTTTCTAGCTAGTTTATAGAAAGTAAGTATCAGAATTTGTTAAATTGTGCGCTGAAAATCCGCACAATTAACGCAGAGAACGCGCAAAGAGTGCAGACACTTCGCAGAGAAAGCGCGCTAAGAATTAAAACAGTTAATTGATAAGAGATAATAGTTTTATGACAGATTCAAAGCGAAAAACTGTAATTAACTTAAAAAGTAGTTCAAAAACTAACAAGCATTATTCGATTGTTCGGATTCCAGCACCGGAAATTGTAGATGAAATTTTCGATGTAATGATAAACGGAACGGATTATCGAGTTTTTGTTAATAGGAAATTAAATCGAGCTATTTGCAATGAAATTGTTTCCTACAATTACAAAGGTAAAGTTTTGCTGAGAAATCCCGTAAATAAAGAATTAAGTTTGGAGATCACAAAAATGCTTTTTGATAAGGGGAAACCGAATGAATACCGCGAAACTATTAACGATGCAAAAAGAGAGATGGAGAAATTGTTGAGAAAAGATAAGCGGAAAGGAATTGCAAAGAAGCCGGGACGGAAGCCGGAAGCCAATTTGATTAGAGCAACGCTTTACTGCATTAAAAAATATGATAATAAAGCTAAAAAAAGTTACAAGTTTTATATAGGAAAGGCTTACGAGTTTTATAAATCAGAAGGTCAAACTTACGATACTTTTGTAAGTCGTATTTATAGCAAATGGGCAAAACTAAGAAAGAGTTATTCAAAGCTCGAAAAGCAAATTAGAAATTCAAAAACTCTATATCAGCACGCCAAAGAAGAATTAAAAATCCCGCGAACTAATTCAAAAGCAAAGGTTTAACAAGTCAAAAAATGATTTTTTAAAGGACGCTTGCTAAATATAAATCATCACTCGCACAATCTTATATGGCTATTAAAAATAGTTAATTTAAGAAAGGAGTAAAGAATTTTATGCCACGTCCCAATCAAAGAGTTGTAGAACTCGAAGAAGGTATTTTGAACTCAGTTGAGTTGTTGGACAATTGCGACGGCAGCCGTTCCAATTTGGTCATTACGCTTGATGAAGTTCGGGAGACTTTAGTTAATTCCTACGGCGATGATTTTCAAGTGGAATATAACGAGATGCTCGGAATTGAAACCGACGACGACGAGACGGAAGAATTTGAGGAGACAGAATAGAAATGTCTTCCCGAACTAAGTAAAAAGCCTTAATTAACTTATCAAACCATTCGACCGGAAGAAAGATAATTAAGGCTACATTCAAAAAAGTTCTCTGTTACTTCAAATAACAGATTGCTTTAATTAAACCGCCGATGCTTCGACGTGGAGAAAATTCTATCACGTCGAAGCACCGGCATTAAAAACGTCGGTGTTTTTTTTGATTAAAACTTAAATCAAATCGGATAGGAGATTTATGCTTTATAACGATTATGAAGGCGAATTGGGTAAGCCGTTAATAAAAATAAAAAAAAAAACTGCTCCGCCAAAGCTCACCTTTAACCAAAAACTCACTTTTAATCAGAGACTTGCAAAATCAGGGGTAGGGCAAAGCCAGAACATTGAAGACAGGAGAGTTTCTATTCCTGAATATGTAGGAAACCACCGTGTCGAAGTGTTTGGTTACTTTACTCGAAACACTTGGTTTCATTTAGCAAGTCGGGTTAAGTATGACATTTTATACGCGCTGCAATCGCGCGGGTTCGGCATTATTGCCTCATCTGCCAGCGATAGGGACAGGAAAAACAGTCAATACAATTTTCATGTTGATTTGAGAGTTTTCGACGGCTATTCGACGCAACAAGTGAGAGACAGCCTTATCAATGCTTTAGGTCAAACGATTGCTTTACCGAATTCGATTCGGATTATAAACATTTTCGATTATCAAAAGTAAAAGCTGGAACGATTTTTAACCGAAAAGAAAGTAGCGATTGAAACGTGCAAATTATGACTATTCAGGAAGTTCATCAAAACAATCAAAGTTTGCTTTCACAGGTAAATCCGTCTTTGGCAAGCGCGGCGTGGAAGATAATCGAAGCGGCGCAGCAAAGCGGTTACACGCTGATTGTGGCTGAGGGTCGGCGCACGATTCAAAAACAGAATGAGTATTACGCGCAGGGGAGAACGAAGCCCGGCAGCATTATCACTTACAAAAAGGGCGGCGAATCGAAGCATAATACCGGCGAAGCTGTTGATTTTGATTTCATCATCAACGGTCGGCAGAGTAACGCATCGAGCAACAATTGGAATTTAATTGGCAAGTTGGCGCGGCAATTCGGTTTGGTCTGGGGCGGCGATTGGAAAAGTTTTAAGGATTTGCGGCACGTCGAAATGCCTAAAGGTTATGTTCACCCGGCGTCGAGTGATTATTCGTTACCGTCGTTCAGCATTGCTCAAATTCCAACTGAAGTGAAAATTATCGGCGCGGCACTATTGATTTATTTAATTTTAGATATTTGATTTACCAATCCTTACCGGAAATTAAATGTATGAAACTCACAAATTTATCCATTGCTTTGGTTTTGTCCGAGACGAGAAACGCGGAACTCGAAAAGAAAATTAAAGGCTTTGAGAACCTTACAAAGATTCTTTCACTCGAAGTTGATAACCAGCGAAAGGAGATTGAAGCAATGAAGCAGCGAAAAGTTTTGAAGTTCAATAATTTACGCAAAGCTGCATAAATTTGTTGACGCTCACAAGTCGTTAAGAGTATGCTTGGCAGCAAGTTCTTTTTACATTTAAAAAGACGAAGCCGCCAAATGTATTCAGCATTTGACGACTTCTGAGATTAACGCGATTCCGGCGCGACTAAGCTCTGAAGACATTCTACAAGAAAGTTCTGTAAATCTTCAAGCATTATTCGCCCATTAACTAAAAAGTTTGGCGAATTTAATGCAAAATTCCACTCAAAATTTAATTCAAACTAACCGAAAGCGTAGATTCACGCCGCTTGAACGAGCTGCACACCGTCGAGATTTGACGTTTGAAATTGCCGAAGCATTGAGTTGGGCGGCACTTGGCGAAGACGATGCAGAGACGCAGGCGGTCGCGGACTTAATGATTCAATCGGCGCAAGACGAAAACATTTTCATTGCCGAAGGTCTTGACTGTATTGACGAAGACACGGGAGAAACTAAGTTTTATGATGCGTTCGGCTCTTTGAATGTAGTTTCGTCGCGCTGCAATCCGGCGTATTTAAAGGCAAGTTCAGCGCGGGCGCGAAAGCGTATTAAGGTCGCGCTCGCTCGCATCAAACCGCAGAGCGGTGAATATCTCCGCTACATCGTATTGACCCAGCCGAATATGTTCGGATTTGATTTTGACAGTGGTTATCAGTTGTTGCGCGGCGCGGAAGTCCGATTAAAGAATCATCCTTTTTTCAAAGCGAATTTTCGCGGCGGCGTCTTTTCCGATGAGTTCACGCTCGGTAAGAAGGGCGAGCATTTTCATTTTCATACAAACATTCTGGGTTACACAAAATATCTTGATTTTGACGAATTGCGGCGTGTTTGGACAGAGTGTTTAGATTATTCGGCGGATGATATGCGTATGAAATTACAAGTTAATACAAAGGACGGATACGCTAATGTGAGCATCCAGCGGGTTAAGGTTTCGTCTAAAGTGGAAGATGAAAAACAGGAAATTACCCTTGATGATGCGATTAGGGAAACTGTTAAGTATGTCGTTAAAGGTTCGGACTTTTCCAAGATTCCAACCGAATTTATCTGTCAGGTTGAAAAGGCTTTGTATGGTAAGCGTTTAGTCGAGACATTCGGCGAAGCTAATCTCCGAAAAGGTAAAGGGAAAAAAGACCCCGCGGACGAAACATCGTATCTTGATAAAAACCGCACAGTTCAAGAAATTTCTGAAAATGATTTGCCTGGCATCAACAAAATAAAGACCGAGACGTTGAGGCAGCGAGGTTCGAGACTGATAAAAGAAGGGCGGCGGAATGAATGGTTGCGCGAAATTTCGGAAGTTTTCAAGCGACGGCGCGAATATAGGAAGATTCAGCTTGCCCAACGCTACAAAAACGCGATTTTTTGCACGCTTTCGGGGGAAGTATGGCGTGGTTTGGATGTCCCGGATGAAAGATTTAGAGAATTTCAGGCAGCCATTTACGACAAGAATTCTTATCAGGCGGCGTAGGGAGTATTTTTGTCTTTCAAATAGGTTATAAAGGCGTTTCTGCTCAATTCTATGCTATATGACAGCAAACTGTATTCGTTACCTGTTACGATTTATATTAAGCGTATGAAACATCTTCATTGCGATTTCTGCAACACCTTGACCGAAACGAAAACCGTTTCGCTTGAAAAGACGCGGGCGGGAAGGAATTTTACTTTTGAGACGAAAGCGGAAGTTTGCCCGAACTGCCACGCGAAATATTATGACGGCGCGAAGTTGATACAGATTGAAAAATCTATGAAAAAACAGTTGCCGACAGTTTAGAACCGCGCAAAATCAATCCAATTTTATGCTACATTGCAGCACAAATGTTAAAACAAAATAAACCGCGGGAATACGTCAATCTGGCTCGAAAACGGGTCAAATTCGCCGACGATTGGCAGGAAATAAAATATCGCAACGAAGTTGATTTATTATTTATTCGATTTTCAGACAAGCCAGCCAGCCGCAGTAAAGGCGATGAGATGAACGGCTTGGTTTATAACTACGATAGAAATAATAAACTCGTCAGCATCGAGATTGCGGATTTTTACGGCGTCAATGTCTAATTGAATAAAACTTTTCCGTCCGATAATCAAAAGCAACGCTAAATTTAATCATTATCGGATGCGGTGTCTGTGTCCGTCAGTGATTGTCTGTTTTTTTTTCAATTGCTACTTTCGACCGTAAAAATATCGGGTATCTGATAATAGGAGTTTTATGATACTCCGCAGACAGAAACAAAATGATGTTTAATTTGTCCGCGTGTTGCTCGGCGTTTCTGCCGTTGTTTTAATTCTCAACTCTATTTTTGTTTATAGCTCTCCGCGAAATTCCGTGTCTGTAAAGCGTTTTTAGTGCGACATCGCAACGCAAAGCCACATCGGTTAAGGTCATCTTTTCCGCGAGCTGCAGGGCGCGATTCAAAATCGCCGGTGAAATCGGTTTCCGTCCGCGCTTCTTTTTCGGTCGTGCAGCTCTGGCGGCGCGAATTTCTTCCCGGCGCAGCTCGGTCAATTCTTTCAAATGTTTTCTGAGTTTTTCTATTTGTGCCTGAGTGTCTTCCATAAATTGTAATTAAGTTTTATATCAAAAAATTACGATTTTCCGATACTGCATTTAATTAAATGTGATTGTCCGGGAGTTTCTTTTCTTCCCGGGCAATCACATTTTTTGTATGCGCTTTAATTTTTGCTGACAGTGAACCAGGTCGAAGTGTCAAAATACATAAGTTCTTGCCAAAAGGATTTACTCGCGTTAAATCAAGAAAATCGTTTGCAACAATAAAATTTTTCCTTCACCTGCCGTTCTAAATGCCCATTTTCCCGCCCAAAAACGACTTGTTTTGAAATCTGAAATTATAGATACAGCGCATTTGATATTGCGTTGATGACGATATGGAAACGGTCAAAACAGAAATTAACAAAAGCGAGAACAACCAAAATTATGAAATTCAATCTTGAAGGCTTTTCAATAAAAAAACTCAACATCGAAATCAGTCTTGAAACGATTTTGAGATGTATCTTAATCGCATATCTGCTTTTCGTGCCCACGACTGGTAAGGAACAATCGAAGCTGGATATTGAGCCGGAAATTGAAATCAAAAAGCAGGAACAAGTTTCAGATAATATGCAGAGGCAAACTAAGCACAAAACCGAAAAGAAGTCTGAGCGACGAAACTCGACGCGCCGGATTACTGTTAAAAGCTCGACGGCGACAAAAGTTGGTGTCGAAACCTTTGATTAGTTTGCAGATGCAGGCGGCTTTCGTCTGGCATCTATAACAGTGTAAATTTTCAGCAACGCAAAAACTTGAAATGTTAAAATTATTCTGTATATTAGACGAATGATAATTTCAATTGCCAGCTACAAAGGCGGCGTGGGAAAGACTACAACGGCGATAAACATTGCCGCCGTGTTGAGCCGTAAGGCTTCGATACTCTTAGTTGACGGCGACCCGAACGAAAGCGCCATAGCGTGGCAAGCTCGCGGCAAACTTCCGTTTCCCGTAATCGTCGAGCATCAACTAACTGAACACGCGGGAAACTTCAAACATCTTGTTTTAGATACACCGGCGCGACCGACCGCCGAAGAACTGAAAACGATTTGTGATGAAAGCGATTTGGTAATTGTGCCAAGCCAGCCGGATGCATTGAGCCTTGACGCTTTAATTAAATTGGAAAATTCATTCAGACAAATTAACGCCGTCAATTACAAAGTTTTACTTACTTTAGTTCCGCCGCGCTCGAACGCCGGGCGCGAAGCGAAGGAACTTTTAACCGATTTGAAAATACCGTTTTTCAAAACCGAGATTCACCGGCGAGCCGTGAACGGGCGCGCCGCATTAAAGGGAATTACGAGTAAAGACTTGCGCGACGGCGCAGACGCTTGGAAAGAATTTGAATCAGTATCACGGGAGATTTTGAAATATGAAAAATAGATTCGCCGGATTAAAAGACGCTAAGACGCTTCAAAATTCAGTAGAGACTACGCAGACCGAAGCAATACGAAAAGCGCGGCAGAGAGGCGCTATCATTCAACAAACCGACAATCAGACGGACAATGAGAGCGGCGAGACGCGGAGACGCGGACGACCGAACGGAAAGCGGTCAAACGAGAACTTTCGACAAGTTACGGCTTACGTTGGTAAAGAAACTTACAAACAAACGAAAATGAAATTGTTAGCCGCCGACGAACCGCAGGAATTTTCAGAACTGATTGATGATTTATTAGTTCGCTGGCTTAAAGAAAAATAACATTTTAGCAATTTGCAATTTCAACAACGCAAAATGCCAAAAACTTAAAATTGTAACGGAGATGAAAACAAATGAATGAAGCAGAATTATTTGAACAAGCTCGCAGCCGCGCGAGCTTGCCGGAAGAATATATTTCGTTGGATTACAGAAAAGAAACTGATTTGCTGGCGATTCGATTTTCAAATAAGAAAAGAGCTTATAGCCGCGCAGATATGCCGGAAGGAATTATTTACGATTACGATTCAAAGGATAATCTTGTGCAGGTAGAAATTTTAGATTTTTATATTGCCGTTCCCGGTCCAAGCGACGATGAACCGGCAAAAAGAGTTTGGGTGAAAGAAGAAATCGTAAAAGCTCGGAGAGCCGAACGCCGGAAGAATCGTAAAAGAAAAATCGTAAGGCATTGCTGCCCAAAGTGTGGACAACCGAAGCATTACATTTGTTTGCAGCATAACCAGCAAATTAAGCCGCCGATTTTCAAAGTGATTTTGAAAAGGTTTAGATATTACACAAAGAAATTTTACTATAATGTTGCGGGTAGATTCGGGCTTGCAGGCTGAGAAAATTCACTTTATAAACGGGTTTCAATCCGCTAATTTTCAGCTAGTTTATAGAAAGTAAGTATCAAAACGCACTGAATTATGCGCTGAAAACGCGCTGACGTAGCACAGAGAATACACAGAGAACACGCAGAGAACCACAGAAAGAGCGCAGACAACACGCAGAGATTCACGGTAAAACGTGAATCTTTTTTTGTTCTAAAGATATAAAAAAATGTTTGAATAAACTTGAAACATCGAGACATTTTCGAGTATATTCAACTATTAAAACTATGAACGAACAACAAAAAAGTTTAGTTACGGTTAAAGAAGCGGCGGAAATTAGAGGCGTCTCGGATAAAGCTATCTACGATTTAATAAAAAGAGGTCGTTTGAACTTTGAAGAAGTATCCGGGAAGAAGCTCATAAAGCGTGAAGATGTCGAAAATTACGCGGAAGGTAAGCGCGGTAGACCGTCGAAGGTAATCATTAGGGAAGTCAAATCCACAGTTGAAATGTTTTTGAGCAAAAATCAAAATCCTGAAAATCATTTTTCTTCGTTCTTCTCGATATTTTACAACCTTCGGCGATTGTGGAGAGATAATGAAAGAGAATCAGACCAACCGACGCAAGACGTTTTCGATTATTTCACCGGCGAAAATTTCAAGAGGAACAAGAGGGAACTTCGATTGAAGTTTCGTCATTGTGAAAGGAAATTTCAAACGATAGCTTTTCTAAATTCTCAAATTGTAGTTGAAAGAGTTTATGTAAATCCGAACCTGCAAGCCTTTTTTCAATACGTTTTCTTCTCACCGGAAATTCAAACAGATAATTTCAGTATTGATATGTTGTTCGTAAGATTTGTGAACGAATTTCACAACGATTTTTCTTTTATAATCAGCGACCTTCAACAAAAAGTAAATTCTCAGAAAAGCCAAAAGTTAGGTAAAGATTCATCTTCTATCGTGCGAGATTCGTTGCTTGAAAAAGCAGAACGGGCAGTTAAGCGAGCCGGTAGAAAGAACACGTATAAAGACGACAAAGGAAATATAAAAGGCGGCGCGACACCAGAAACTAAAAAGGCAATTAGATATTTTAATGAAGGTATGAACGGGAAAGAGATAGGGGAAAAACTGTTTGAAAAATTGAAATATAAGTTAAAAAATCAAAGTATGGTCAGGGTGGCAAAGAATCTTGAATATCAGTTTAAAACGGACTCGACGCTTTTTAACCGACCTTTCGACCTTAAACACTTTAAGAGAAGCATTTACGAGAAAAAAAAAGTGGCGAAAAATTCAATTATTTGACAGCGAAAAATTATCACCCTCTATTTTTCGCCGATTTTATATGTTTATCTAATTTTCGATGGAAAACTTTATTTTGAAGCCAAACCATTAAATTTAATAAAAAGGAGTTTTTTCACAATGGCTACACAGTTACAGGAATTGCGGGAAAGAGTTTCCGAGTTTGAAGAAGCGACGGTCGATGCCGTCGCCGAGATTGACCAGAGCGACTCAAGCCGCGTTGGATTGCAGGCGACTTTAGATTCAGTTCGGGAAACGCTCGCAAATGTTTACGGCGATACTTTGACCGATGATGTCAACGAGTATCTTGGAATCGAAGGCGATGTTGAGGAAAATTTTGACGAAGACGAAGAATAAAATTTGTCTTTTTCAAATAGTAAGTAAAAAGGCTTAATTAACTTATCAAACCATTTGACCGGAAGAAAGATAATTAAGCCTACATTCAAAAAAAGTTCTCTGTTACTTGAAATAACAGATTGCTTTAATTAAACCGCCGATGCTTCGACGTGAAGAAAATTCTATCACAACGAAGCATCGGCATAACAAATGTCGGTGTTTTTTATTGGAGTAAAAATTATGAGTAATTACAGAGATAAAAACCAAAGGGAAAC
>MWWH01000590.1_pt1 | contig 10346 bp, 16 predicted proteins | sample 1047231 | NCBI WGS metagenome assembly MWWH01 (sample SAMN06349967, study PRJNA376086) | soil metagenome | isolation source: MG3-2 sample Antarctic (ecotone) soil | place: Antarctica | collected 2015-01-13 | reverse complement strand
CCCGCTCTGGAATCTGCGCCCGTTTTCATTATCACGACTGATAATGAGCATTGTGTAAAATTATGCTAGCGGCATAGGCACGGCAATCTGTCAGAACTTCCTCCGATTACTGCGCATTTGGATACCTTCTTTATTCTCTGTTTTATTGGGTGATGGGTCAGAGGACTTAAATCCAACTTTCACTAAAACTGTATTGGGTGTCAGATCATACATTTGGTTATCTAGCTCGTTAGAGGGAATATATACAGCTTTTATATTGTTGCTGTTGAGTTGTGCGACAAGTGCATTTGCTGCATCTAGTGCTTGCTTGTTGGAGAGGTCAGTCTGCACCAACACATCATCCCTAAATCGGCTATCGTCTAAGGTCTTTCCCGCGTGGACAAGTTGCCATTTCGCATCACCCAAGACGGCATATATTTGCTCGGCTGTGCGCGATGTTTCAGCGTCGGCGAGGCTAAGTAGTATAAACTTCGTCCCACTAAACGACCCTAGGCTTCCTGTCATTGCTGCTTGGTCTGCTATTTCTCGCGGAGAAAATGCTTCGCGCAATTTTCTTTCCGCGTCGGCTTGTTCACGCTTCGCCTCTGCTGTTGACTTTTCAAGAGTCTCAATTCTCTCCGCTTGTCGGTTGCCGGAAACAGTTCCCGTAACAAGTGCTGCCGCGCCCGCTAGGAAAGTAAATGCGGCCAGTACGCCTGACATAACTTTAAGCCAAAAGTCTGCATCTTCTAACGACAACTTAAACAGTAAAAACAAGAACAGTATCGTTGTGATAGTAACAACCCCCAACAGGGTTAGGAGAATTGTGTTCATAGGTTTGCTCATTCTTGTGGATTTTGTTTTTCTAGCGATGATGGCTTTGAGTTTCTTTCTCATTCGATACCACTAGAAAGTAGTTATGGGGGATCGCTCATAGCTGACAATGACTATGCCAGCTGTAGTAATTACTTTTTTCGCGCTGCGCGAATCCTGATCGCTGCGCCAAAAAGTGACGGCGCGATGCATATCCTGCACTCATAGCTACTCACAAAACAGGGGAATATTTATTGTCGCTTGAAGTAGTCTGAGGCTTTAATAGTTTTGACGTTGCAATAATACTTGATCGCCTCAAAGTCGCTCCAATTGGCTGTTACAACCGTAGCCTGATAGCGGCGAGCGCTGACCGCAATTAGAGCATCCAGCGCCATGCGCTGACTGGCTCCGGTTTTCATCGGCGGGGATTTGCCCCCTGCTTTCTTCTTGCGCTGCTGCATCAGCCAGTAAAGCACCTTGCTTGCCATCAGCCAGTCTGCGGAGTCGGGGACAATTAAGCGACCTTCATTCTCAGCGGCGCGTCGAGTAGCAACCCATCTATTCACTTCCGAGTCATCATTTGCGCTGGCAATCAATTCTTGAATGACAACCGCCGAATAAAGAAAACCGGAAGGAAACCCTTCCGGTTTAGCAATAAAAACTGAGGTGTCGTAAGTGATCGGCGGCATAAACGCTATTTAGTCTTTGCGCGCCTGTTCTCATAGGTAGTCTTCCATGCCCGCAATCCAAGTTCATCAGCCGTTGGCTGTGCCCGGCGTGAGCGTGTACCGTTCTCTGCGCGCTGAACAGGTGCTTGCGTGAGGATGCTCCCGGCACATGTTCGCCCGTCCCTGCGGCTATCCTTTAGAACAGATGATGCTGATTTAGATTTCTTCTCTGCCATACGTCTGACCTCCTTCTTACCTCTAACACTAGCATTGAGTATAACGCAAGAGAAAAGGCATATGTTCTGATAGCGTTACTTCAATTTCTTGACATAGCTTTCCAGATCGTCCCGCCGCGACACACCAGACTTGAAAGCGCGAAAGGGCGTCACGTCTCGCTTTGCGGGCTTTCCCCTAGAATTCCCAAGAGATATTCTTTATCGCGCACGCGCTCTGCAAAGGTGCGTACGTCGTCACGATGGAAGCGCCGGGCGCGGCCTGTGCCGCTGTGCGGCAGCGTTCCTGATCGCGCGCCAGCATCAAACCACGTCGGCGGCAATCCTGTTCGCTCAAGTGCTTCTGCTCTAGTCAACCAGACCGGCCACACGTCGAGCGCTGCGCGTAGGCTCTGAAATCCTTCGGCCTGCTTGTTCGTCAATTCTTCGACAAGTGCGACATTGGAAATTGCGGCGGGCTTTGTCGTGGTTAAAGCTGTGCTCTCTTTTCGTTGTTCCTGGGCGGCTGTGTAAGCGGCTTTGATCTTATCAACATCAGCACGTCGGAACTTTGCTTGCTTGCCTCTGCCGCTGCCTTTTACGGCGGGCGTAATTCCGGCAAGCTGGATGTAGCGCTCAACACTGCGCGTCGAGAGTGGTTCATCTGGCGGCGGCGAAAGTTCGCGCGCAATATCATCCTTCGTCAAAAGGTCTGTCTTCATGGCCGCGCGTTATACCACGAAACCCCGAAACCGCGCCAGTGTCGCGCTTTTCGGGAAAATAGGTTGGGTGCCGGACGGCTGTCTAAAATGCGGCTATAGCGAACAGGATGCGGCGCTGTGACTGTGCGCGGGGCGGTTGCAATCGAGTGGTCACAAAAGAAAATGGGGGGGGGGTTAATCAATGGTCGGGTGATATTTGATTTCGTGATTGTCCAGCCATACGGCGGCAAGTAGATCATGTGGCGATTGAGCGGCCTTCTTCCGTAGTGACTTTACACAGTCCCCTGATTTCGTGCGGTAGCCTGTTTTGACTTCCACCCTGAGCGCCTTGCCGCCGCGTAGCGCGATAAGATCGCAAGAGCAGCATTGTGAGACGGCGCGGAAAATTTCAAATCCACGTTTCATCAAATCCACGCATACAAGCATCTCGGACATAGCGCCAATTTTGCCGGTGCTGCATAATTTCACATATGGATTTAATTCATGATGCGCTTGCTTGTCTCTCCGCAGCCTGCACTGCTTGGAGCAAAATGTTTTCATGTAGCTGTATGGCCCTGTAATCGGCTCTTGGCAAAAGAGGCAAGCCTTAACTTGCGTTGTGTTCTCTGACATTGGTTGCTCCTCCTGAGTGTGTGGCGCGCGACCGTTGCCAGCCGCGCGCCATTGGGCAAGTGCTATACGTTCGTCGAAGCATCTTCGCCGTACAGATCGGAAACATAGCGAATGACTGCTTCGCTGCAAGCGTGTGTGAATGTGAAGATAGTTTCGACGGCTTGTAGCGCGGTGAGTTGTCTGATTGCCGAATCTTCAATCGCGGCGACGCCAAGCAATAGTTCAACCTGTGCTCTGAGCACGTCGCCAACATCATAAGGTTCGTCCGCTGGAATGCTCGGATTGGCTGCAATGTGTGCGAGCTTCTTTGCCTCGTGTACGGTGATCGGCAGCATTAACAGCGAAGTAAATTGTTGCGGGTGTCTGCGTTTGCTTTTCATCGTTGCGCCTCCTGTTCTCTCCGTACATCGTGAGCGCGGGCGGCATCTGCTATCAGATCAATAGCGACCGTGAACACATGAACCCAAGATGAATCAGTCGCGGGCGATGGTAGCGGCGGCAGTTCCAACGGCGGCGGCGCGGCTGGCGCGGGTGTGGAAGCGACGAGTTGTAAGTGAGGGGCGTTGCTCATTTCTCGCTACCCCCTTCTGCATGGCTAGCGACGGCAAGTAGATACTTTGCTCGGATGACTTCCGGCGCTAGAGAGTGCTCATCTGTAAATTCAAGAAAGCGGTCAACTAGCTTTTCCTTGATTGACTCCGGCACGCGCGGGCTTGTGATGAGGCGTGTGACGGCTTCTGCATCCAGTTCTAAGTCGCGATGTAGCTTGTAGGGTTCGCTTAACTCGCTGTCATCCATGTGTTGAGAATTATCGCGGGTAGGAGTGAAACCGCAGGCGACATCGTACATAAAGCCGGTGTCGAGGGCTTCAACGTCAATGCGCAAATCCGCAGCTTTTTTGAGCATGAGCGGCAGAGCGATTTCAGCAATGCGCCGGTCATTCCAAAAAACTTGCGTGAGTGATTCAAGCTCCGTATACCACTCCTGCAAAAGATCGCGCAAGAAGGCGGGAGTTTTGTTTGAGAAAAAAAGGTTGATGAAGATGCGCGCCTGTTCCCGGTAGGGAGCGAGGCCATCAGTTTTTGCTTTGCGCTTTGTCGGCGTGGATGTATTCTTTTTCTGCATAAACTTTTCTCCTGTCTTAGCGGACACGGTTAGATGTTGATGCCTAAGCCGCGCGAGTGTCTTATCCACACTTTCGCGGCTTCTTGTTTTTGACTCGAATTACACTTGTACTCCTGCCCTGTCATTTGTTAAGATATTAGTGATGTAGGTATCTTGTCAAGTGTTAAGTAATTAAATTGTCAAAGCGCCCGAATATTCCAGATATAGAAACTTTTCTTGATTTAATAACGTCGAGTGAAGCGGCGCGGCTGCGCGGCGTCTCGCGTGCTGCTATTAACGACCTGACTAAGCGGGGGAAACTGACAGCACATAGGTTATATGGACGCGTGCTAGTTTCGCGCAAAGAAGTTCTTGAGTTTAGACCAGCTACGGCAGGCCGGAAGACAGCCACAACAGAGAAGGTAGCTACTAAAAAGCCAGCGGTAAAGAAAGCGACTAAAAGTAAAAAGTAAGAATGCGCGTTATAAAATTCCCTGATAAGTGTATAATACAAGCATGATTTTGCTTATGGCGATTAAGTGATGAGAGGTGAAAGAAAATGAGTCAGACTCCATTTGAGGAAACATTCGATAAGACGTTGGGCTTTGGCGCTGCCGCGCTTTTAATCGTCGGCACTACTTATGGGATTTCAAAGGGGGGTGCTTGGTTATGGGAGAATGGCGGGAATCTATTGAACACCACTGGCAATGTTCTTGCCCATATGCAAGCTAATGACCCAGACAGCTACAACAGGCTTCTTAATCTTGCGCCACGCGAACAGAACCCCATTCAGCAACAGATGGATTTTGTTGGCGTGTCCAGTTTTAAGCCCTGCGATAAGTGCGGGCAACTCTACTATCTCAGCTGTAAGCGTATCTCATGTGCTCCACATCTCTATAGCTACTGTGCTGCGCATACCATCACATATTCACGCGAGGGCCGCTGTCATTTGTGTTTTCCGCCGAGAAGAAAGCGGCACTTTGTAAGCCGCAGATTGAAGGCACAGGCCGCACTACCGCCCGCCCCTGCAAAGCAGATCGCGGAGCCGCGCGCCGTCGAGACGCTCGCGCCGCTGACTGTGAAGAAGCGCGTAGATGAAAAGGCACAGAACCATAAATGTGGGCGTGAGCCAGGCTCAAGTAATAAGAAAACGAGAATGTACTTGCGTGACTATAACAAGTGTCTTGAGGCTGGCGACTCCGAAAAGGATGCCGTTGATAAGGTTACTAAAAAGCGTTGCCCTACCGCACGCCACAGTAAAGATTTTCGGCGTTCTCTTGTGGCGCTGGTAAAAAAGCATTTGGGCGGCGCTGATAAGAAATAATGACCACTCTGGAAAAAACTACCACTCTGGAAAAATTCATGTAAATATTTTTTAATATTGCAAGCGTTGGGGTTAGCTGTGCTTTTGATTACCACTCTGGAAGACACTTTTCCAGAGTGGTAATTTTATTTTTTATTCTATGGCTGCGCGATAACGGGGCGCGAGGGCGCTAACTATTAACACTCTAAGGAGAATTTTCAGCATGGCAAAGTCAGCGAAAGCAACTGAGTTGGAAGATACGATTAAGGATATTTACGACCTGGTTCAGGAGAGCGGCACAACGCGCGCAAGCATGGAAAGCAGTTTAGATAGCATTGCCGATTTGTGCACGGACGCAATCCCTGGACTGGATGAGAGCGAGGCGGAAGACGAAGAAACAGAGGATGAAGAGTAACGATTTTAAAAGTCGTTTGCGGCTGATCATCTCACAGGATGGGGATGATTGCCCGCGCATCTTTGATTGCCTCGTCAACGCTCCGTCCGAGGATGTCGCGCAAGGTGTGGCGGCTGGCGTGTCGGCTTTCAATGAGGCGTTCACCCGCAGCATTGAAGCCGCGCGCCAGCAACACGCCGAACAAGAAACAGATCGCGCCGCCTAAAATTTTTTTGCTTTTGTACCGTGATCGCCGGTCTTTTCCCGGCCAATGTGCGGCGCGAGCGCGGTTCACCACATGGACGCATGCCGGTAATTTGCCGGTGCTTTTCCGGTCGGAACGGTAACTATGACCACTAGGAAACCAGATACAGGCCGCGATAGTGCGGAGCATGAACAGAGCGATAGCCCACAGCGAGCCAAGCGCAAGGCCGCAGAGCCACAGCTCTACATTAAATTTCTACCAGAAGGTAAGGGCGGGCCGAAAGTCAACAAGGGCGCTGTACCGCTGGAGGTCGACGTAGAGGCCCACATTGAAGAACGGACTGATTGTGAGCCGGGCTTATATCGCATCGAGAAAAAGCGCAACGGTGAGTTCTCAGGTGAGATTCTTTGGTATACGAAGGATGATGAAGAAACAAGCGTCAATCATAATCGCGGCGACAGCGGCGAGTTTGGTTCACCACAGTTTGACGCCGAAGAGATTACGGGACAATCCGAAGGACTAAGCGCGGCAGAAGCTATTAAGCTTTTCAGTGCGATGCTGGATGAGAGAGAGCGCCGCGCACGCGCCACACAATCACAGCCCGGCGCATTGGACATCTTGCGAGAAGTCGAAGAGATGACCGCGAAACGCATTGAGCAAGACCGCCAACAGCGGCAAGCCATTCGCGAAGAGATCGCGGCCATGATGCCGAAAGAGAATCCCGTCGAGCGCGAGCCGGAGATGGACGACCGCACGCGGCTAGAACTGGCGGCAGTCAGGCAGACCGGCATCATTCCAGAAATCTTTCGCACGATGCGCGAGATGGTCAGCACGGCAGATCGGGCTAATGAGCCGCAATCATGGACGGAATGGTTCCGTGATGTTTTGCGTGACGTTGCGCCGGTGGCCTTACCAATGGTTGCACCCTATGTCGCGCCAACAGTCGGACGCATGCTGTCCAACGTGGCCGAGCACGTTGACCCGGCAGCCCTGGCGGGGAAGATCAACGCGCAGCAGCCGCCAACCCCCGAACAATTTTCCGTGCCGCCTGCCATGCCACAGGCAATGCAGCCGTTGCCCACAGCTGCGCCGCCTGTAGCCACTCCTTCGGAGAATGAAGCGGCGGACGACAAGCTAGATTTAGCGGGGCTGGTTCAAAATATCAAGGCTGATATTTTGGGAGGTAAAACCCCAAAAGAATCAATTGATGATGTGGTTCGCTTCTGTGCTGAGAATCCAGACATGATGCCGCACGTTGTTGAATTGCTGGACCAATCAAACGCAATCTTGATTGCCGCTATATCTAACGCCACTGGCACAAATTTGAGCATCATTGCGAACGCTGACAAGTTTGCGACCGGGCTTAAAGATGGAGTGCGAAAGCGCCTCGCGCCAGTGCAGGCCGCGCCGGCGTCAACGAATGGCAACGGTTCATACGCGGCGGCGAGCGCTGCGGAGGTTTAATTATGGGAATTTCACGCAATGAGATGCGGGCCGAGATCAACACGCTTCGTGAGGAAAACAGAGCATTGAAAACCGGCTTGCGTCTAGCAAGCAAAGCGCTTGAATCAGAAGATGGCGCAAAAGAAGAAGTCATTTTCGGTTTACTTTGAAGATGCCGAGGGGAACGGGCGCAACCTTAGTATTCAGGCTCCAAACAAAACAGAAGCGCGGCGCATGGCGAAAGAATGGATGCGGGAAGAGGGCGAAAACTTGCGGGGCGCAACCTTCGTGGTCGAGGATTAAGGCCAAAGCGAAAACCAGCAAAGCAGGAACCTAGCAATGAATTATTTATCACAGCGAGGACTTGGCGAAGTTGTACAACCCACGCCCGCCGATGATTCCCTAAATTTATTTGGCTTCAACGTCCCGTCATGGCTGATCGTCGTTGGCGTGGTAGGTGTTTTCGTCGCTTACAGCGGCGGCAAGAGTCGCGGCGCACGCAAGCGGTATGACGAGCTTGGCAACGAAATAACGACCGGCGAAAGGTTTTATATCGTCTCTTACACAAGCCCTGACGCAGAGTATATCTATGATCGAGAGGTCAGCGCCAGGAGCGAGAAGCAGGCCATTGCCAGAATGAAGGAGTGGGCGAAAGAGGAAGGCCACCCGACACGGGGCGCGCAGTGGGATGCAGATCAAGCGTAAATGATGAATTGATTTATTTGGTTGAAAGACTAGCTCTGGTGTTTTAGTTATTGTGTCTTACGAAGGGCAAGAGTAGAATCCGTGCCAATTGACAAAAGGAAACCGCGCATCCGATTGCTTGCGACAGACGATGCGCGGCCCTTCCGTTTTTGACCTGCCGTGCCACCGGCAAGTACAGACAGGCGCAATCCTAACCTGTTTCCCTCCCGGCGGCAAGGCTATTTTAAGAGAGGCCGCCAATGTTAGAATCCCAAAGCGTTAGAACCGAATTAGGTAATTGGATACGAGCAGCGAAGCGTCCAGAAGATTCTTCAAAGGAAGAAGCACAAGCCCTCGCACCAATACGCCTCCGCATATCAGAAATCCACAGCGCCACGAGTCACGCCTTTGCTGTTTTAGGTTTACCACTCAAACTACGTGCGCTTGTCGCAGCCATAATCGCCGCGTCAAATGGTGAAACGAAATTCTGCGCCAGTTATAAGACGCTCGTGACACTCCTCTTCCGGGAAGGCGATGGACGCACCTTCGAAGCTAAAAAGTGCGAAGTACGCCGACTCCTCAAAGGGCTGCGCGGCTGGCAAGAAGGCGAGAGCGTCACGCTTTGCACCATCACACCAGGCGGCATCACAGAAGATGATAAAGGCGTCGAAGAGTACCACGATACGGAGTTTGAACTAGTGCTGCTTGATGCGGTTGCAAAAGCATTGCTCAGAGAGCCATCGCCCGAAAAGATGCGCGGGGCCATTCGTATTGAAATAGGGGCAATGATGAAACTACCAGCCTATGACAATCGCTTTGCGTCGAGCGCCCCAACGCCCGAAGAACTACAAAGGCGCGACCGAAAGGCCGCAATCACAAAAGCATTGAAAGCCGCAGAAAAAGAACTTGAGAAGGCCGAGGAACTACGCGGCGACCCCATACGCTATGCCGAAATGCTGGCGCAGGAAATCATCAAGCAGGCCCGCGAGAGGTTCACACAGACCCCACCCTCCCAAGAGGTATCTAGCAGCTTAAATCTTGAAAAGGCTGTGGTTGCGCATGGGGGGGGTGTGTCAGATACGACACACCCCCCGACCCCTGATAGTAACGAAGAAACAGAAATAGCACCTATAGAAAGACTATTAAGGGTGCGAGAATCGAACGTCATACCGGAGACACAGGCGGGGCTTTTGGGCGCGGTGGTCGCCGATGCGGTGGATGCTGTGGATGCTTTTGAATCGGTCGGCGCGTGTGTATTCGGCGTCACGCTGCGCGATGAAGAAAAGCAGCGAGCGGCGGAATTTGAGCAGATCACGAATCTTAAAAAACATTTGCCGGGCTACCTGGCGCGCAGCAGTGTGTGCTCCGAATCTTTGATCGTCAGGCCGGAGGGTGCGCCCTTTGTCCAGTTGGACGACTTGAGCGCCGAGGCCCGCGCCCGCGTTGAATCCTTCTCTTTTCTTTCCGTCGAAACTTCCGCAGGCAATTTTCAAGCATGGGTGGCCTTATCGAGCGAGGCCGCGCGCGAGGCGACGCGGCGGCGGCTGGTGGCTGGCGCTGGCGCAGATCGCGGCGCAAGCGGCGCAATGCGTTGGCCGGGTTCAATCAATCAGAAGCCTGGGCGCGAGGGGTTCAAGGTTCGGCTAGTACACATGACGCCGGGGCGGATTGCCACTGTAGCGGAGCTAGAAGCGGCTGGCCTACTCGCCCCTGTGTCTCCTCCTCCGCAACCTAAAGAGCCGCGCCCGCCCGCAACCCGCGCGCCGCAGACATGGCCGGATTATCAGCGATGCTTGAATGAGGCCAGGCGTAAAGGGAATGGCGAGCCTGATAGAAGCGAGGCAGATAAAAACTGGTGCATTCTGGCGGGCGGGCGCGGCTGGTCAGAATCGGAGATCGAAGCGAAGCTGTGTGAGGTCAGTGACAAGGCGAAGCGTCGGCCAGACTACGCGCGCCGGACGGCAGCATACGCGGCTAGAGTGACCACAAGATATTGAGGTCGGACGCAACTTCCAGTAATTTTGAAATTTCAACAGTTATGGGCGGAGATCGCCAGCGGACGCACACTATATCTTGTGCGCCCGCTCTGGAATCTGCGCCCGTTTTCATTATCACGACTGATAATGAGCATTGTGTAAAATTATGCTAGCGGCATAGGCACGGCAATCTGTCAGAACTTCCTCCGATTACTGCGCATTTGGATACCT
>MWWH01000589.1_pt1 | contig 10350 bp, 15 predicted proteins | sample 1047231 | NCBI WGS metagenome assembly MWWH01 (sample SAMN06349967, study PRJNA376086) | soil metagenome | isolation source: MG3-2 sample Antarctic (ecotone) soil | place: Antarctica | collected 2015-01-13 | reverse complement strand
AGAGCCGGCCCTGAGCGATAACGCGCAGTGCTCGCCGGGAGATGCCTTTACGCCGCTCAGTGCCTCGTGGTGCCTCGGTAAAGAGTTTGTCCAGTGTATCCCCTGCCCGCTCAATGAGGCCTCGCCTGAGGCGTTTAACGCCTTCTAGTGCGGCCTTACTGTTCACGATGCGAGCAAGGTCAACCTTACTCTGTGCGTGAAGAGCTCCCTTCTCACAGCGAGCGGCAAAGACTCTAAGACTGTCTTTGTTGAGCTTGCCGTCACGGTAGCCGGTGATGACTGCCTCAAGTGCAGAGCTTTGTGTGAGTGCATAGCCGCCTCGAAACTCGAGCGCCGCTACTGCCGTTGTCTTCTTCTTCGTTTCCATGTGTCCCTCGTCATGAGGGAGAGCTGAGACAACACAAATCCTGTGCCGCTCATGCAGAGTGACCATTGACGGACCGCTTCGGGGGGTGTCATTCTGAGGGTGCTGAAGCCTTCTTGAATGACCTCGCCTTTGTGCGGGGTTTTTCTTTTTCTGGGCTCTGACTATCGTTTCTTCTCGATAGGTCTCTCCTAATTATCTGCCCCTCTAACTGATCGATTTTAATCCGGTTGTCTACCGCAAATCCTTACGTTCAATTTCACGTAGCCACAGGAACACGTATCCCTGTGGCTACGTGAACACGTATCCCTGTGGCTACGTGAACACGTAGCTACGTAGCCACGAGCGTGGCGAAATCAGGAGGAAAAAAGAGAACTTAGGAAAAAGAAGATTGCTGCACTAGAGCATTAATGTGAATTAAAGACGTATCCACGTAGCTACGAGGACACGTGTCCTCGTAGCTACGTGGATACGAGAAAAAAGTTGAGGCACTAATGAGTAGCGCGAACACAGATCGTCAGACCTTTGTCATTGGAATAGGAAATCAAAAGGGCGGCGTTGGGAAAACCACGATGACGGTGCAGCTTGCGTGTGCACTTGCTGAGGCAGGCCGGAAGGTTCTTATCATCGATCTCGACGTGAACGCCGGCTCTACAAAGCACTTTGGAATAAAGCCGGAAGGCTTCCTTGGAACCTTCGAGGTCCTGCTTGGAGAAGAAGATCCTCTTGATGTAGTGGTCACCAAAGATGACAAGACAAGCGACGTAAGTAGGGAAGGTCAGAACAATCTTGTAGAAAACGTTGATCTCATCTGCGGTGGCCGAAAGCTGGAGCAGCTGGAGGAAAGGCTTCGAATGAAGAAGTCGAAGTTTGACCCCTCTCCACCGCATGACTGCCTAAAGGGTGTGATCGAAAAAGTTCGTGGGCACTACGATTACGTTTTTCTCGATACACCTCCGAGCGCGCCACTACCCATTATCGCCGCATACAAGGCAGCAGATGGATTTTTACTTGTAGCAATACCGGAAGGCCTCGCTATCCAAGGCCTCAATGAAGCTCTTCACGACATTGAAGAAGTAAAAAAGTACGGCAATGAAAAGCTACAGCTCGTAGGTATTACCGTCGGGGCGGTAGAAAGCCGGACGCGGCTTAGCCGAGAACTCGTTGCGTACGTAGCAGGCACATTCAAGGAGCATCAGCTTCTCCCGGTCATTCCACGGTCAACAATCATTCCCACGGCACAGACGCAAGAGAAGACCATCTTCCAGGTAGATGGGGCTCATCCGATTTGCGCAGCATTCCGGGAGCTATCAAGAAACTTCGAGGTCAACATTGAAAGGTTCTTAGGAGTAAAGCGAGTGAGCGAAGCACAACCTGCTTCCACGGAGGTAGTAGCAAATGGCTAAGCGAGCCCCAATCCTTTCAGAGAGCTATAATCCTGTTGGCGAGCGCCTAAAGCGCGTAGTTGAAGTGCCGACGGAACCCTATCAAATCTCAGAAGAGAAGATAATTGACCTTGGCCGATCAAGCCTTGAGGAGACGACGCCCTTTACCCAGATCAGGCAGGCAGAAGCGCAATCGGCAACTATAGAAAGAGAGCCGATCCCTGAGCTACCAACTGACAAAGAGATTAAAGACGTCTCAGTTAGATTTCGCTGTACTGCAAGTGAACGAAAGAAATGGCACGAGATTACGCGCGAGCTAACAGGGGATCATAATCACCTCAGTCATTTTGTTCGAGCATGCCTCCTGCTTCTCGAAAACTCACACGAGCAGCTCCTGAAGCTTCGTACTGACATTCAGAGGCTTCGGAAGCCAGCTTCAACGGATTCTTTGGGGCTCACTTTGTACGAACAGCGCATTGCTCAGATATTGTTCGACGCTATCAAGGCGAGCGGGAGGCCAAGAGGATAAGACCTTGTGCCCGATAAGGGGATATTGGTCAGTGAATCTCGACAATCCGGCGTTCAGGCGACGTAAGCTCCAGTAAACTGCTAGAGTGACGTTTCGGAACTCGATGCCCCCCTTTTCAGTATGCTGGAGCACTCTATGCTTGATCCTCAATCCGAGAATAATGGACCTTCAATAAGAGACCAGGCCGCCGGAGGAGGGTTTGTTGACGAGCACGACGCAACAAACCTTACCCTTCCCACTCGAATGGTACTTCATTCGAATCCAGGATCAGTTCCCGCACAACAGGATGAGAGCGGTTCATCAGATCTAGCGGTGGACTTGCGAAACTGGCTGCCCGGAACATCTCTTGCTCTCCCCCAGGGTCAATGGACGGTCGATTCATCCTCCGCACTAACGAATTTTCCAGAAGATGAAGGATAGGAACGATAGCGAATCCGCGTGACTGCTTGCACCCCGGCATTGTCGGCGAATGAAGGCCACATCCCCTGAGTAGCAGCTTCCGGTTGATCCTTCTTTTTGTAGAGCTCAAAAGTGTTCAGTTTGGAGTGGCAGCCGATGCGCCAGTCTCTGATTTCCATATCTCCCAGTAAAAGCGTCACTTCCTTCTTCGATAGAGTGCTGAAATTAGTGTTGAGTTAGGTGTATACTCTATACCTAACACCATACTAAGCACGTCTGGGGCAATAGAATGACAACTGCCATCTATGTTCGAGTAAGCACCCATGGCCAAGACACCCGGGGACAGGAGCTCGAGCTTAAGAAGTGGGCGAGTGCCCAGAAGGGTGAGGTGGTGTGGATTCGCGATAAGTTTACCGGCACCTCTATAGAACGTCCCGGGTTAGAGAAGCTACTCTCACAGGTACGGGCAGGGGTCATCAAGAAAGTAATTGTCTGGCGGCTCGATAGACTTGGCCGCACTGCTAAAGGACTCCATCAGCTCTTCGAAGAGTTTCTTGCTCTCAAGGTTGGCTTTGTTTCTCTGCGTGATGGTCTCGATCTTACCACGCCTGCAGGGCGCCTCATGGCCGGCGTTCTCGCCTCCGTTGCTCAGTACGAGACAGAAGTTAGAAGGGAGCGTCAGCAAGCTGGGATCTCAAAGGTTCGTGAGCTTAACGGCGGTCGGTGTCCTTGGGGAGGAAGAAAGAAGGGCGCGCGGGTAAAGATTACGAAAGAGAAGGAAGGAGCCATTCGCACGATGCGCAAAGAGGGTAGGGCGATCGCTCAGATCGCTCGAGCGGTTGGGGTGGCACGGAACACGGTGTATTCGGTGCTGGAAGCAGCTTAGTGCTGTCGATGTGGTACGGTTACTGACGAGAACACGCTAATATATTGTAACATCCTAGAATGCTCTCAAATTTAACAGCCCAACTTGCAGACTTCGATCTTGAGCAGCGGATCACTTTCTATGAAATGCTCGGACACAATTTGACGATCGCAGTCCGTGCCGTATGGTCTGACGTTGATTCAGCCTTGGAAGTCCGTCTTAATCGCGTCAAATGGATCAATGAGATACTCCATCAAACAACGATGAAAACCCGTCACCTACGTTCCGGCAGCAATCGCCGAAGCGACGAGGAGTCCGTCGCTGAACTTCGTCACTGGGCATCTCAGCAGCCTTCCGTTCTTGCGGACATTGATTGGGCCATTCAAGCGAGTCTTGAAGCTGCTCGTAACTGCGTGGATTCGCGATGAGCGCTTCTTCTCCTATTCAGGCGCCATATCGCGAGCTACTTATACGAGGAGCGCATGAGACTCGCGCGTACGTAGCTTCGTCCGAGAGGCTGCCATATCCGCCCAAAGATTCATGGTTGGCGCTCGCCGACAGCATGGACGAGGCAGCGACGTTGCAGGATATGCACGAAATAGAATCCCGAATACATGCGATCGTCTATATGCTGTCGGATATGTTTCCGTTTTCCCCTGCGTTCTGTCCTAGCTTTCACGACGCTCTAGAAGCACTGCAAGCGATAGAGAAAGCGAGAAGGGTCACTTAGCTGGCGCTCCCAGCGGCCGCTGTTTAAAACGTTCTAATCCCCTCCCTCTCTACGTGATAAACTGGATTATCACGTAGAGAAAGAGGCTTAGATTTAAAAACTCTTGCCATGATGTAGTTTTTAACCTACACTCGAAGATAACATGGAGGTTACCCGTAAAACTCTAAAAATCTACCAACAAGCAAATGGAACGCTTCCATTTGTTCAATGGATGAGAGGATTACGCGACACTCGAGGAAAGCAGGCAATCGAAGCTCGAATGGCGCGTGTTCGCTTAGGGAACTTGGGAGATCACCGCCCAGTAGGAGAAGGGGTGATTGAGCTAAGGTTTTTTATCGGCCCCGGTTATAGAGTTTACCTCGCCCAAGAGGGAGATACCATCGTGGTGCTTCTTTGCGGTGGAGATAAGGGATCTCAAGATGGCGACATCAAAACAGCGAAGGAGTACTGGACAGAGTATCAAAGGAGCAAAGCCTATGCCGACGGTTGATTATGACGAGTATCTCATGGAAGAGCTGAAAGATCTCGAGTATGCGGCAGGATATCTTACGGCCTGCTTAGAAGAAGGCGAAGCGGTATTCTTAGAGGGAATTAGGAGTGTCGCTAAAGCTCAGGGTGGAATGCAAGCATTATCCAATGCTACTAAACTGAATCGCGAAAATCTTTATGATATGCTGTCAAAAGAAGGGAATCCGCGCCTTTCGAGCCTAACTGCAATCCTTAGTCAGTTGGGCATGGAAGTTTCCTTCAAACCAAAAATGCAGGGTACTGAGGCCGCTTGAAGGCCTCCTTACAACATGTCACTTCCGAAGGCCCACAACCTCTTCAGCAAGCTCCTCTATCAGAGCGGCGACGTCGGCCTCAGGGTCGTTCATTCGCCTAACTAGTTCTTTGACCTTGGCGGGGCCGTCAGCGTCGTAATAGCCCTGTAGAGCCTGGCGGACCTCTTGTTCCGTCATCGAACGTAAGGCATCAAAAAAAGAACCGGAAGCGACTTAGATTTATGTCTGACCTCTGCGTCTATCAGTATCGCGCTGCTGTTATCGAAGTGATTGACGCAGATACGTTTTTGGCTTCTGTCGATCTGGGCTTTTATACCTATAGCCGCCAGCATTTCAGGCTAAGCAATTACTACGCGCCGGAATCAGATGGCCGAGAAGGGCCTCTCGGTCTCATCGGAACGACAAAACTACGAGAATACTTACCAGTCGGAAAAGAGATTTCGATTAGGACAGAGAAAACCGACAGTTTCGGTCGCTGGCTTGCAGACGTTGATTATGACGGAATATCCCTATCTAAGATCCTAAGTGATTTAGGCTATGGGGTCCTACGGTCCAACAAGAAAAAAAGTGATAAAATCACTTTTGATCCAACACTGCCCTACCCTCTTATTCCGAACATAGAAACTTCTTGAGCCGATCAACTAATGCTCCCAATGACGTCTGCTTTGTCTCTTGAGGCACGATCTCTGTGGTAGGTATCATTTCGTCTATCTTGTCGGCTAAAGAATCGAGTTCTGCCAAATTAATACATGGATATTCTTCGAGAAATTTCACTTCCTCTGCTTCCCATAGGCTGTTCTTATGAGCAACTCTACGCACGCTATCGATGGCGTCCGTCTCCATACAACACTTCGCATCGCTTGAACGATTATCGGCTTCACAGAACGTCATGGACTCATTAATCGGGGGACGATTCTCGAAGTCATTCCAGTTAATGCTCGAAAAAGAAGTTGATGAAGAGATTGAAAATGACATGGCACTCCTTGTGATTGTAATTGCCGCTATTTCTTTAATCGTTCAGCAAGCTGAGACGTTGCCCTATCTGCCCCAGATTGATTGATCCCCATTTGGAATAAATCCACCTAAGCGCTCGGCCGCGACCGTCCATGCTCACTTTGATGTCGCGGCCGAGAAGGATTTTGACGAAGTCGGCGGCCGTGAACTGCGAGCCCTGGTCAGTAGGCTGCTAGAGAGCTAGGGCTAACGGGTCGGCACCCGGTTCCTCCATTCGCTGGATGAGCTCTTCAAGTTTGGCCAGCCCGTCTCTGTCGTAATACTCCTGCAGAGCCGCTCGAGCCTGCTCGGCCGTCATCATGAAGGGGTCCTCTCAGAAACCGGACAAAATCGTACGCTAAGCTCGGCGAGGCTGAGCAAAATCGTTATGTTGCCTTGTGCGCCAAGGCTCGCCAGAGCGTGTGCCGTCCCACGCCCAGTTCCTCGGCGATTTGACTTTTGGTGTAATCACCAGAGCTCAGCAGAGCGCGTGCCTTCTTCAGATCTGCCTCGGTGAGGGATTGCGGCCTACCGCCGACCCGCCCCCGTCGGCGAGCTGCTTTGAGCCCGGCATTGACGCGCTGTCGCAGGATTTCGCGCTCGAATTCGGCCAACGCGGCGAAGATGTGAAAGGTTAACTTTCCCCCCGGCGTCGTGGTGTTGATGTTCTCAGTGAGCGAATACAGCTCCACCCCGCGCTCATTCAGCATGGCGGTGGTGTCAATCAGTTGCCGGATGGAGCGGGCCAGTCGATCAAGCTTCCAGACGATCACGACATCACCTTTGCGGGCATTGTCCAACATCTTCATCAGCTCTGGGCGGTCGGTTTTGGCCCCCGATACTTTTTCCTGATAGATGCGCCCACACTTGGCCTGCTTCAGTGCATCGATTTGAAGGTGTGTCTCCTGGTCCTCGGTTGAGACGCGCGCATAGCCGATTTTCATGGTGCAAAAACCAAAAAGACAGTGTAGTTGTGCACCGTATCTTTTGCACCATAGTTCTGCAACATGTTTTTAAGGTTTTTGGGGTATTTTCGCAGCTCGTGCGGCCATGGTGCAAAAACAACGGTTTTAGCTCCATCCTGCTTTTGGCTCTATCTGAAGAAAGGAATAGGGTTCTCGGTCATGCCCCGTCGCTCGATTCTTTCCGCGTCCGAACGCGATATTCTTCTTGCCGTGCCGAATTCGGAGGACGATCTGATTCGACACTACTCGCTCAGCGATGCCGACTTGTCGTTGATTCGTCAGCGCCGTGGGGATGCCAACCGCTTGGGTTTTGCCGCTCAGCTTTGTCTACTGCGTTATCCGGGGCATGTGCTGTCAGTCGACACGCCTGTACCGTCGCTGCTGTTGCAGTGGCTCGGACGTCAACTGCGCATCGACCCTGTGAGCTGGTCTCAATACGCCGAACGCGAGGAGACGCGGCGCGAGCATTTCTTGGAGCTGCGTGCGTATCTCGGACTGATGCCGTTCGGTCTTGCCCACTTCAGGCAGACAGTACACGCCCTCTCCGAAGTAGCCTTGCAGACCGACAGGGGCATCGTACTGGCGACCCACGCGCTGGACTCGTTGCGTCAGCGGCGCATCATTGTGCCGCAACCGAACGTCATCGAGCGTGTATGCGCTGAAGCGATCACACGCGCCAACCGGCGTATCTATCGCACTCTGACGGCATCGCTAGTGGATACGCATCGCCGGAAGCTCGATCAGTTGCTTGAGCGTAAGCAAGAAAGCAGAACCACCTGGTTGGCCTGGCTGCGCCAGTCGCCGGGCAAACCAAATTCCCGGCAGATGCTGGAGCACATCGAACGCCTCAAGACCTTGCAGGCACTCGACCTACCCGCGGGGATCGAGCGGCTGGTACACCAAAACCGCCTGCTCAAGATTGCCCGCGAAGGTGGCCAGATGACTCCCCACGACCTGGCCAAATTTGAGCCGGAGCGGCGTTATGCCACGTTGGTGGCATTGGTACTGGAAGGCACGGCCACGGTGACAGATGAGATCGTCGATCTACACGATCGCATCGTTGGGAAGCTGTTCAACGCCGCCAAGAATAAGCATCAGCAGCTGTTTCAGCAGTCCGGCAAGGATATCAATGAGAAGGTTCTGCTTTACTACCGGATTGGCAATGCTTTGTTGAAAGCCAAACAAGCTGGTTCCGATCCATTCGCTGCCATTGAATCCGTCATCCCGTGGGAGGCATTCACGCAGAGTGTGACCGAAGCAGAGAAGCTCGCTCAATCGGAGGACTTCGATTTCCTGCACCATCTCGGCGAGAGCTACATCACGCTACGTCGATATGCCCCAGAATTCTTGAGCATCCTGAAACTGTGGGCGATACCTGCGGCGCAGCACGTGCTCGATGCCATCAACGTGATTCGTGCCATGAACACCGACGGTGCTCGGAAGGTGCCGCCGACCGCACCATCCACCTTCATCAAGAAGCGTTGGCAAAACCTGGTGTTCACTGACGCCGGGATCGACCGACGTTACTATGAATTGTGCGCACTCTCTGAACTAAAGAACGCGCTCCGCTCCGGCGACATTTGGGTAGAAGGCTCGCGCCAGTTCAAAAACTTCGATGAATACCTGTTGCCTGTCGAGAAGTTCGCTGCGCTCAAACAGGACGGCCAGCTGCCGCTCTCGGTGGACACCGACTGCGACACGTTCCTGCACGACCGGCTTTTGTTTCTCGATCAGCAGCTCTCCGTCGTCAACCGCATGGCGCTGGCCGACGAACTACCCGATGCAACCATCAACGAATCTGGCCTCAAGATCACACCGTTAGACGCAGTGACACCCCATACGGCGCAGATGCTCATTGACCAGACAGCAATGCTATTGCCGCACGTAAAGATCACTGAACTGCTGATGGAAGTGGATGAATGGACGGGTTTCACACGACACTTCACCCACCTCAAGAGCGGCGAGGTGGCGAATGACAAGACGCTACTCCTTACTGCGATCCTTTCTGACGCGATCAATCTCGGGCTGACCAAGATGGCGGAGGCGTGCCCCGGCACGACCTCCGCGAAGCTCTCCTGGCTGCAAGCCTGGCACATCCGAGATGAAACCTACTCGGCGGCGCTCGCCGATCTGGTCAACGCCCAACTCCGGCAACCGTTCGCTGACAACTGGGGTGATGGCACCACGTCCTCGTCGGACGGCCAACGCTTCCGAGTGGGTGGAAGGGGCGAAAGCACCGGCCACATCAATCCCAAGTACGGTGCAGAACCCGGCAGGTTATTTTACACCCACATCTCCGACCAGTACGCACCATTCAGCACCAAGGTGGTCAATGTCGGAGTGCGCGATTCAACCTACGTGCTCGACGGGCTTCTCTACCACGAGTCGGACTTGCGTATCGAGGAACACTACACCGACACGGCGGGGTTTACCGATCACGTCTTTGCGCTGATGCACTTGCTCGGTTTCCGCTTCGCACCGCGCCTCCGCGACCTCGCCGACACCCGGCTGTACACTCCCAAAACAGGTCAGACCTATCCGGCGCTGAGCGCCCTGATCGGTGGCACACTGAACATCACGCACATTCGCAGCCACTGGGATGAGATTCTGCGATTGGCCACCTCCATTAAGCAAGGCACGGTCACGGCCTCCTTGATGCTCCGAAAGCTCGGCAGCTATCCGAGGCAGAATGGACTTGCCGTAGCACTCCGGGAGTTTGGGCGGATCGAGCGTACACTGTTCATTCTGGACTGGCTGCAAAGCGTCGAACTGCGCCGTCGCGTTCAAGCGGGACTCAACAAGGGGGAATCTCGCAACTCGCTCGCAAAAGCGGTGTTCTTCTACCGGCTCGGAGAAATTCGCGACAGGAGCTTCGAGCAGCAACGATACAGGGCCAGCGGTCTCACTCTCGTTACGGCAGCTATCGTGCTGTGGAATACAGTCTATCTCGAGCGGGCCATCCGGGCGATCGAGAATCACGGTCAGACAGTCGATAAAACCCTCCTCCAATACCTGTCACCTCTCGGCTGGGAGCACATCAACCTGACCGGCGATTACCTCTGGCTGCAGAGACACAAGATTCAGCCAGGCAAGTTCAGGCCGCTACGGCCCTTCCTCTCTTAACGTGCTTTATATTCCGTTTCGTGAGGCGACCTCCGGCCTCTTGCCAAAAGGCTTAGCGTACGATTTTGTCCGTTTTCTGAGAGGACCCCATGAAGGCTTCGATGTGCATCGAGTTGATGATCGATCAGACCTCACTGTGCGAATACTTCCTGCTCACGGTTGGCATGCTGCTCCCTCTGGAAATCTAGCCCTCTCCACCTAATGCGCGTTCTTAA
>MWWH01000588.1_pt1 | contig 10356 bp, 11 predicted proteins | sample 1047231 | NCBI WGS metagenome assembly MWWH01 (sample SAMN06349967, study PRJNA376086) | soil metagenome | isolation source: MG3-2 sample Antarctic (ecotone) soil | place: Antarctica | collected 2015-01-13 | reverse complement strand
AAAATATCGCGGCACAAAATCACGCTCAACTTGCCCGTCTTGCGGCAAGCGCGGCGAATTTACACGCTTTATCAATACTGATACCGGCGAGTATTTAGCGGATAATGTCGGCATCTGCAATCGCGCTTCAAGCTGCGGTTACAGTTACACGGCGAAACAATTCTTTGCCGACAATCCGACCGTCTCGAAATTCGTTAAAGCTCGTGCGTCCAATTGGACACAAAACACAAATCAAAATGTAAACAATTGTTTACGAAACGAAACGAAATCTTTTGACTTCATCGCGCCGGAACATCTGAAAGCGACGCTTCGCAGTTACGACCGAAACGCTTTTGTGCAATTTCTCTTTAATCTTTTCCCGGACTGCTCCGAAGAAATTCAAACCGTTTTGAAAATGTATTTCGTCGGAACTTACGAAGATTACGCTTGCTTTCCAAGTATTGACCGACAAATGCGCGTCTGCAAGGCGAAGCTGATCAAATTCAACCCGGCGACCGGCAAACGGCTCAAAGGCGATTACGATACATCTTCTTTGGTTAGAAAATTAAAGTTCAAAGAAGATTTTAACTATAAACAAATCTTTTTCGGTGAACATCGTTTGCGCGGCGAAACCGCCAAACCCGTTGCCGTTGTCGAATCGGAAAAAACGGCAATCATCGCAAGTCTCTGTTTGCCCGAATTCATTTGGCTGGCGACCGGCTCAAAGCAATGGTTAAAAGTCGAAAGGCTTCGACGGTTTGAGAATCGGCAAATTATTCTTTACCCGGACGCGGACGGCTTCGAGCTTTGGCAATCCATTGCAACGGACGCGGCGCGGCAAGGCTTATCGGTCAAAGTATCGCGCTTAATTGAAAACCTTGCTTCGAGCGAACAAAAAAGGAATCAATATGACCTTGCAGATTATTTGATTGAACAGCAGAACGAAATAAACGAAATAAATACAAAACTCGAAATGGTTTTAAGCGACGAATCTTTATTCGCAAAAATGGAAACGGTAGTCAATGAAAGAATTTCAATTCTTGAGATTGACGGCAATCTATCACGGATGGAAGCCGAAACAATAGCATACGCGCCGGGCAATCTGCGAAACATAGCTTTAAGCGTCTGAAAAGACATAGCAGAGCAAGGGAAATGTCCGAAGATGTCCGAAATTGACCAGAATTAAGAAGATTATGCCGAAAGAAAATAATAAAGAAAAAGCATTGACCGCATTGCTCGAAAGTTCATCAATTACCGAAGCCGCGCAAAACTGCGAACTGTCTGAAAAGACGCTCCGCAGATATTTAGAAGAAAAGGACTTTTCCGACGAATATGCCGCCGCCCGTCGGCAAATTGTCGAAAGTGCCGTTTCCGCTCTGCAGCAAGCGGCAAATGAAGCGGTTGAAACCCTAAGACGAAATCTAACCTGCGATAATCCGCAAGCCGAAATCAGAGCGGCGCAACTGATTCTCGATAATGTTTTCGGCAACTCTGAAAACTCAAAACCGGCGAACCGTGAAATTGTCATTTCCTTTAACTTTAATAACCAAGTGAGGCTAACCAATGATAAAGACTAAAGAAAATACAATTTCAATCAAATACAATCGCCCGGCACTGGCGACTTACCAACTCGACGCGCTTTTCAATGATGCCCGTTATGGAATTGTCGAAGCGTCAACAAAGGCGGGGAAAACTGCGGCGTGTCTCGTCTGGATTACCGAACAGGCTTTGCAGGGAATGAGCGGTCAAGATTTTTGGTGGATCGCTCCCGTGTATGGACAATGCCGCATTGCCTTTCGTCGTCTGAAAGCCGGATTGCCGCGTGAATCCTACACGGCGAACGAATCCGAACTTACCTTAACTTTGATAAACGGCTCTCGGATCGTCTGCAAATCGGCGGAAAAACCCGACAATCTTTATGGTGAAGATGTTTATGCAGCCGTCTTTGATGAAGCGAGCCGCGCCCGTGAAGAAGCGTGGCACGCGCTCCGCTCGACACTAACGGCGACGCGCGGAAAAGTGCGGGTTATCGGAAATGTTCGAGGCAGAAAGAATTGGGCTTACAAACTTGCCCGAAAAGCAGAGAGCGGCGAAACCGGAATGAGTTATCAAAAAATTACCGCTTATGATGCCATTGACGCTGGCATATTAAGCGAAGATGAAATCGAAGATGCACGCCGGCAATTGCCTGATAATGTTTTTCGTGAACTCTACTTAGCCGAACCGTCAGACGATGAAGGCAATCCGTTTGGAATGATTGCCATTCAAGATTGCATCGCTCCGATGTCCAAAGGCGAAGCGGTTTGCTTTGGCGTGGACTTGGCAAAATCTACCGATTGGACGGTAATCATCGGACTGGACGCAAATAAACGAGTCTGCAAGTTTGAGCGTTTCCAGAAATCTTGGAATGACACTATCGAAACTGTTCGCCGTGTGTGCGGCGACGTTCGGACGCTGGTTGATTCGACGGGCGTCGGCGATGCGGTTTTAGAATCTCTGCAAAAGGATAATCGAACGAACTTTGAGGGCTTCAAATTTACCGCTCCGTCAAAACAGCAATTAATGGAAGGGTTAGCCGTTGCCATTCAAAAGCAGGAAATCGGCTTTCCCGACGGCGTGATCCCAAACGAGCTCGAAACTTTCGAGTATGAATACACTCGGACCGGCGTTAGATACTCCGCTCCATCTGGAATGCACGATGACACGGTTTGCGCTCTGGCGTTGGTTGTGAGCATCGCCAATCAGCCGGTCTATGTTTTGGAAGAACCGGTTGTAGCCGGACCTATAGACAGCTATTTTAACGACGATTATCGTTGGTAGAAATATCCGTTTTTTGCGGACAAAAATAAACAAAACAAATTAAAGGAGATAAATAAAATGATTAAAACATCGGAACAAATCAAACCCGAACTCGACCAAACAACCATCAGGCTTGACGAATTATGCGAGATGCGCCGAAGCATCGAAAGCAATCTGAAAACTTTGCAGAGCGGCTTTATAAAGCGACAAAAGACGCTCGACGAGCTTCAAGTTGAACAAAGTAAGCTAACGATTCTAAACGATTCGATAAAATCTTTAGAAGCAACTCAAACCGAACTTCACGACGCTTTTCAACGGGCAAGTTTAATTGAATCACGCGGCAAGCAACTGGAAAAAGCAAAGGCAATTGCGAATGAAGCTGCAAAAGCGCACGATGGATATTTAAAACTCAGATTTGAACTCGACGAAACCTTGCGGACCGTCGGCGGCAAAATGGTTGACGTTGTTTCTCAATTCTTCGATAAACAGTATGAATTGAAAAACGCATTAACTACCGTCGAACCGCAAATATCTTACCCGGAACTGGAATTACCGAAAGAAATAACAGATTTAGTTTCGGGCGTGTCTCGAAACATTCCGGCACTCGAATTTGACGATGCCGTCCAACTTGCCGAAAACCGCATCGCTGATGAAAGGCGCGACGGCGTGCGAATAAGGGAAAACGAACAAACGGCAAAAGTAGCCGGGAGCAAATAAAGATTAAAATTGGCGGCTTTTGTTTTTGTGTGGTTTGGCTCGTTTGCCAAATTTGGGAGTCCGAAACTCACTCCCGTTTCTCGCAAAAGCTGCCAACTTTGCCGGGCGCGAATCTTCAAACCCGGCAATGCCATTTCATTTACTCCACGCGCACGCGGACGAAGTTGTGTCTCTTAAGAGACACAGATAATTACTTGCATTTACTCCACGCGCACGCGGACGAAGTAAAAAGCCGTGAGCGTCAAAACTCACGGCTTTTGTTTATAAGGGAAGGAGAATGAAATATGAATTTTATTGCTTTCCCATACTTAAAAACGCAGAAGTCTTTTGTAAGGTTTGACGGTTAGCGTTACAAAATTGATTTTCGGTGAAGACATTTCTATCAGTTTGTTATCGACTGTAAATCTCTGTTTGGTCTTCGGATTCCTCAAAAGATTTTGCAACGAATCTTCCGACCAGCGGTTTCTCTGCTTCCAGTTCGGTATCAGATTGTTGAGAAAAATCGAGATTACGTTTTGTGTCTCTAACGATATCCTATTTTGTTTTAGCGGCGTGTGGATTTTTATCGTTGCTTCAGAAATGTTCGCTTCGCTGCCGTGAATTTCCAACATTATCGATTTGTTAAGCGAGGATGCCGTCCATTTTTTGTTGACAAACGGCGACGGAATTTTCGGTAAAACGACGATGTTGTGCAAATTAGCAATTGCGTTTTCAAGATTTAAGCCAAGACGGGGATTTTCATCGTTTGTATTAAAGGCGACAGTCGAAGCAGCATTTTTATGCATTCCAGTGTGCGTGCCGAACCACAAAACCGCATACTCGCCGTCGATGGCAATCCCGCAGGCATCAAATACGTCGCTTTTGAAAAAAGTCGTATTTATTATCAGCGCATTTTGCTTTGGATTTGTTTTCCAGGCATTTAGAGCGAGAATTGGTGTCGCTTTTTTGTTGATGCTGCGATAAACATTATCGTAGCCTCTGCCTGTGTAGCTACTGAGTCTCTGCGGCGAGGTAGTTCCGCAATTCAAAATTGTTCGGTCTTTGATTCCATACGAGCAGTTACTCCAACTACGTGAAATTCCCTTGACGTTATTCTGCAAATCCATCAAATGCCGATTTGCCACCTTACTCAGGGCATCAGACCACGGAACGGGCGTCAATCCGATTTGGCTGCGATATTCATTTACCAAGCGCAGCAATTGCTTTTCTTCGTTGCTGCCGTCATCGCCTTTGCAGGTCTTCTCGGTGAAGATTTGGTTTTCCATACAACGGCTCTGAGCTTTTATCGTCAGCATACAGAACCAATTGAGTACTAAAAAAGCTGATACAGCATAAAATAGTGGTTTTATTTTCATAAGTTAACTGGCAGCAAATCAAAAAGTTATCGAATTGACAAAACAATATGCTTGTCAAAGATACTTAGTCTTTTAGTCATTACCCTTTTAACGATTTTTCAATTGGTAGTACTAAACTGCGAATTGAACTTCCGTTCCAGTAAAAAAGCCGTGAGCGTAAAAACTCACGGCTTTTTTGTTTTTGGCTAACCTTACATCAATTGATGCAAGGTTGATTTATTTATTCTTTGGCTGATTGCTGTTTGAGATTGCCTAAAATCCATTCGGGCGAATCCGCAAACCCTGTTACGTGGCTTAATTCATCGCTCATTACATTGTAGAGTTTCGTCGGCGTTAAAGGATTCTTCATCACTTCCGAGATTTTAACGGCTAAGTTTTCCAACTCGGAAGATTCGCCGGGAGTTTCTTGCGTTTCGTTGGTGTCCGCATCGCTTTCCAACGCGCTTGACCATTCGCGATAGGCTTCACTTTGTTTGCTTGTCCAGGTGAATAAGAAAAGCTGTAGGTTTTCCAGTAAGTCAGGAAGGTAAAAGTTTTTGTGCCGAATCTTGAGAATATCGAAAATCTTAAATAAGTTTTCGTGTCCCCATTCTTGAACGCCGTCGCCGCTCGTCGCGTGGCTAACGCCGCTCGTAACCATTAGTATTTGAGCGATTAATTTTTCCATTTCCTTTTGTTTTTCTTCTCTGAACTGACGAGCAAATTCTTGGTCGTCAAGTTTTTCGAGTAATAGTTGATAAGCCGTTTTTTCTTCTGTATTATTTTTCATTGTAAGTAGTTCCTTTCCCAAAGGGATTAAATGAGAGGCTTAGGAAGTCCGCTAAGATTTTCCTAAGCCTTTCGTGTTTAGCGGCTGCGTTCGATGTAGATTGCGACCAATCGAGCGGCGGCGCGATGTTTGCACGGGAAACCGTTTGCAAATGCTTTGCACTGGCAAGTTCCGTTCGCCGTGTAAATCTCGCTGCTCGAATCCGACAACATTAAAAGACTGTGTGATTCAAGCTCATAGGTCATAAACGGATTTGTTTCGATTTCCGCCGTCGCCTTTGCAATGGCATTAATCCAACGCCGACCGTTTGCTTGATTCGGATTGATTTTAGCGATTGATTCGGCGGCGATTTGCCCTAAAACTTCTTTGTTGACTTCGGTTGCGATGTTCATTTTTATTGACCGTCCTTTTGTTTTATTACTTAATTCCTTAAGTTAAATATATCTTACACCCTGAAAGAATTAAATGCAAGTAAAATCTTACAAGGTGAAAGATTTTTCCTTGAAATAAATTTGAAACTGAATTACTATTTATTTGTGAAAGAGAAATATCTAAAAGCGTCAGAAGTGGGAAAACGATTCGGGGTTAGTTCCGTTTCTGTTCGTTCGTGGATTAAACGGGGTTTGCTCCCAAACGCCAAACTTGAAGAAAACATTGCTGGCAGCATTTGGTTGATTCCAGAAGGTGATTTGAAAGATTTTGTAAAACCCGGACGTGGCAGACCGCCGAAAAGTGAAAAAGGTGAAAACAGTGAAGCCGAATAAAACATTTTTTCCGGCTTAATTCGTTTAATTCGTTTAATTCGTCGCTGCTCAAGGTTAAAAAGAAAGTGAAAAGAATTGAAGATATTGAAAACCATTTGGAACGCGCCGACGCTCGAATCGTTCGCTTTGAGCAACTTGAAGCCGTGCGCGAACTGCGGCAACTGATAATGAAAGTGATTTACTTGACGGCTGGAGTCATCGCCGCGCTCTGTGCCGTTTCCGCCGTCTATAACCAATTTTGAGCAAAAGAAAAACGGTTTGAGCATCCATCTCAAACCGTCTCTTTCAGTTCTTTGATAACTGAATACGTTTTTAGCAAAAGCAGTCTATCAAATTTTTTATTTAGATTGCAAAAGGCTGTATCTGATAATGTAGCTGTTACTCGTTAGTTTGGAGTGATACAGAATGAATAATTACATTTAGTTATTCAGCAAGTAACACTCTGTAACACTAGGTAAGTATAAGTAAAATAAACTGCTTATGAATGAATCGTTCATAAATTTAGTTTTATAGTGAAACTATAAGTAATTTATTTTGTTGACCTTAGAGAGATTTCAAAGCTACCGCGTAATGTTGCTGTATCCAATAATGTAGCTAATCTTTGTTATTTGACCGCTTTTAGACTGCTTTTGCTTTTTTGTTTCTGTCCATTTTTCGTATCGCTTCGGCTTTGAAGCCTTCGGAAGGATGCGCGTATCTCATCACCATTTTCAAATTACTGTGTCCTAGTATAGATGCAAGAACTAAAAGGTCAACTCCATTTTCGACGGCGCGGCTGGCGAATGTGTGCCGGGCATCGTAAAGACGAAATTTCATACTTAAACCGGCGATTGTTTGAAGATGTGCTTTGTTTAAGTCGGCGGTTTGTTTGCCGCCGTCAATATCTTTTTGCGGAAAAAGATATTCGCCCGTGAATTTGTTGAGACGATAACGCAGAATCTTTTGCGCCCGTTCCGACAGATGAACTTGCCGCATCGAACTTCGCGTTTTACCTTTATAGACATTCAAATAACCTTTCGCCAACAAAACGTCTTGCCGTCTTAGTTGATAAACTTCGATGCAGCGCATACCCGTTTCGAGCATTAAAGCGGCAACGTCGCGGAGCGGCTGCGGCGCGGCGAACAAATAAAGTTTTTCTTCATCATTGGATATAACGTGAAAGCTGTGCTCATTAGCTTTTAATTGCTTGACCTGCTTTGCCGGGTTGTCAGTCAGGATTTTCGCGCCGATAAGACGATTGAATATCATTTTCAAAGTCAGTAGTTCGCTGTTAATTGTTGTTCGCGTGATAAATTCCTTTGTCTTTTTTGAGATTTGACCGCTTCGCCAAACGATAAAATCTTCAATACTTTTCTTATTGATGCGGTCAACTTTTGTGTTGCCGAAATACTTCTTTAATGTTTCGGCGGAAAAGTAATAACGCTGGTAAGTGTTCGGCTGTTCGGCGTATTCAACCTTTGACCATTCGGAAAATTCGCGGGCGGCATTGATAAAGGTTGGAGCGTTTTTCTTCGGCTCGATACCGATTTTGCCCAAAGCAAGCTGTGTGCGATACGCCGACTCGACTATTCCGGCATCGCGCTTGTTTGCAATCTGTGTTGACCTTTGGACAAGTCGACCGTCAAAGGTGAACTTCATCCACCAAAATTTACTGTTCGGGCGTTTATAAAGTGACATTTTTATTTATTCCTTTCTTGAATGTAGCAATCGCATTTTGTATTCGGACGAACACATTTTTCGCAGTATGGAATACCTTTTTTATAGTAGTAATTTGCTCGTCTTTCGCGGTTTATCTCATCTTTATTTTTATTAACGAATTGCCTTTGACGTAAAGCGTTATTGCATTTTTCACAATTTATATTTTCGACATTTTTATTTTGCCGCTTTGTCCAAAAGAAGTTCTTACAGTTCCGGCATTGCTTGATGCGTCTTGTATCGATCTTTTCGTTTATCAAAATATCTAGCGGGTATTTTGTAAAAACTTGAATAACGCCCTCATTTATTATTAAGTGAGAATGCTTTACTACTTCTTTTTCTAGCAATCTCGCTTTTCTGTCATTCATCCTAACGACGAAGGTTAGTCCGTGCCGTGCAATTTTAGCCTCTCGAATTTCTCCCGATAACATTAGAAAAGGCGCGATTATTTGAAGGCGATTTGTTAATAAAAATACGTTCCAAGTATTCCCGAAGAACTCTTCGGCAAATTCTTCGGGCGGTATTCTTGAAACTATTTCGTAAATTTGCCCTTTGTTTTCTTTGAGTGCGGCTTCGGGGCTTACTATTTCATTATTCAAAATACTCTGTAACCAATCGTTATTTTTTATAAATTCATCTGGCAAAGTTGCAACTTTTTCATAGAACCATTTCTGTTGTTTTTTAATGCCTTTTGGGGGGATTATTTCAGTATATGGACCGGAAAATCCTGGCGGCATTGAATTAGCACTATTTATGATGGATTGAATGCTCACCGGGCATTTTGAAATCTTTTCGCTACTTTTTGGCATAACGTCTTATTTTTTCAATTACTAAAATAAACGACAAGTTGAATACTACAAAACTGTTGCTACTAGCAACAAAGTATAGGTATCATATATTAACACTTCAAAGAAAGTTGTCAAATTAAGACGTTAGACTAAAAAAGGAGCAAAAAAATGATTGAAACAAATACAGGCACAAACAAACGCGCCTATTCAATAAAGGAAGTTTCCGCTGAAACAACGCTCTCCGTCCCGTTTGTTCGTTTGGAAATCAAACGCGGAAACCTGCAAGCCGGAAAATTCGGAAAAAGAGTTTTAATAACGGCGGAGAATTTGTCGAGATACTTAAACAAAGGAGAAAACGAAAATGCAAAGTGAAAAACCCGTTGCGACTAACAACGGGTCAATGCTGCGAACTGATAACGGATTAACTATGGACACAATACCACAAACCAAACCAAAATTTCAATACGAGTGCAGCTTTTGTCTGCGAGAACTGCCAAGCGGCGGACATCGCTTTGACGGCATCGGAGCTTGCCCGCGCTGCTTCAAACTGGCTCACCAATTTGTTGACGCTTTGCGCGGACATAGGGCGAATTACTATTCTAATTTGGGGGTAAAACGATGACACTCCAACCGGCAACCAGCAAAATTGATACTGATGCGATGCAAGCCGAATTTGAAATGCTGACTAAACCGAACGGCAAAGTTAAAGTTTTGGCGCACTCGGAAATTTTGAGCGCGATTTTAGAGACGCTCGACGCAATAGACTTCAAAGCGGCGGCGGGATTAGACGACGAAGAAAAATTACCGCAAAAGCATTTGCTTGTCCTGTGCGTCAATGAACTGCTTAGTAAGGTAAAAGAACAGAATCTTGACCTTGCCCGGAAAGATGATTTTATTTTTGCTTTTAATGGTGCTTACTGGAAGGAACTAAACCGGGAAACGATTAAAAACTTTCTCGGAAATGTTGCGGAGCGGTTAAGCGTTCATTCACTTGAAGCGCAGCATTATAAATTCAAGAACGAACTTTATAACCAGTTTCTTTCGTCGGCGCATTTTGAACCGATAGAACAGCGCAGCGACGTTGTTTTAATCAATTTACTAAACGGCACGTTTGAAATATCGAAAGACGCTCAAACCTTAAGAGATTTTAACGCCAAAGATTTTCTTCCCTATCAATTACCGTTTGAATACAACGAAGCCGCAGCTTGTCCGATGTTCCGAAAATACCTGAACGAAGTTTTACCCGAACAGGAATTGCAAGATATTGTTGCTGAATTTTTCGGCTACATTTTCACCAAAGGCTTGAAAATGGAAAAGGCAATGCTTTTGTATGGAAGTGGCGCAAATGGTAAATCTGTTTTGTTCGACATAATGAACGCGCTTTTAGGCAGAGAGAATATCTCAAACTTTTCACTCTCGAACCTGCTCGAAGAACATAATCGGGCTTTGATTGCCTACAAACTTCTTAATTACGGCTCGGAGATTAACGC
>MWWH01000587.1_pt1 | contig 10388 bp, 8 predicted proteins | sample 1047231 | NCBI WGS metagenome assembly MWWH01 (sample SAMN06349967, study PRJNA376086) | soil metagenome | isolation source: MG3-2 sample Antarctic (ecotone) soil | place: Antarctica | collected 2015-01-13 | reverse complement strand
TTGCTGAGGTTATTCATCTGTTCGTATAAAATTTCAATCGCGCTTAAAATCCTCTCGACATCTGCTTTGGTTGCGGGGCGATTTAAGGCTTCATCAATTGGCTCATAGATTGGATTAGACATACGTTTAGCCGTTTAATTATTTAGATAGGTATTATAGCATTTTGGGTTAGTTTTTTATTTTCCGGTCATTATCAACACGGGTGGGTAGCCGCCAAAAGCACCGGAATTTCTCCGCGGTGCTTTTGTGCCGAAACTCTTATAGAATCAAGTCTAGAAACCAGCCGGAAACGATCCCTGTTAGGAAAAACATTGTTCCTAAATACAATTTCGCTTTCATAACTGGTACGCCTTTTTTACCTCAGAAAACGGCATCGGCTTGAATTTGTCATCGACCAGTATCGGACAGCGCGATTTTTCAAGCTCTGACAGGTAGAAATAACCCCATTCGTTTACAAATCCGCACACATAGCCGAAAAATAGAATGTCGTGTCCGTCATCTTGTAAGTTGCACTCGGTTACGTACCACCGCCACGGAAAACCTAACAACGTGATTTCCAAATAGACGGTTGGGTCTGCGCTGTTCTCCTGCGTATAGAGCACAGGAATCTCGCGCCGTTTAATTTCGGCGGTAAGTTTTGTGTTCATATGGTTTTTGATTACTGGTCGGAGTTTTGGCTTTCAAGCCGTTGTGATAGCTTGCCAGCACTTTTCGCTTTATGAGCTGCTTCGCGTCGCTAAAAGCGATGTGCAGCTCTTTGCTGTCCTCGTCTTCAATGGCACGCTCTATCGGCTCGAACACGGCTTCATCGAGCCATTCCTCAAGCTCTGCCATAAAGCCTTTGCCTGTGCTGGCAGCTCTTGTGACGTTTTGGTCGGTGTCCGCTTCCTCGAACGGCTCAATGTATTCGTGCCGGTCGTGGCTTGGTTGCTCTCTCCGGCTGGTTTTACTTGTGAACATTGCTGTTCTCCTTTCTTTGAATGCTTTGTGTAGCATTCTTAATTGTTTCGGCGCGGCTTTTGCTTTCCTTCCCCGCCTTACTCGCTCTTCCGAAGCGGACGGATTCCTTGCTTTGTCAGCCGCCAGCAGGCGGCTTAGGGCTCGTCCCTTGACAAAGTAAGGTGTCCGCTACAATTATCACGGCGGGGAAGGAAGCTTGGGTGGGATAAATAGGATGACCAGAAAATAAGAAACTACTGTTTTAAGTGGTAGCTTTTAGATAATTGAAACCGTGTTTTTACTGAAATCCAAACAATAGTAAAATACGTCAGACTTATAAAAATCACCTGTGAGGAATAGATTCTCTCACTCCTAGCTAAAAGAGAATCCTGTAAGATATGCACAAATTATTCGAGATGCCGTATGCGAGTTGGGAAGAGTTAGAAAAAGTGATAGAAGCTATTGAAAACACAAAAGAAAAAGGCGATGCCTTTGAAGAATTTGTTTATTTCTATCTGAACTATCATAAAAACCTATATCAACTTCAAGATGTTTATGCTCAAGTAATTCCTGACCGTCGTGTTCCAGCAGAAGTTTTGGAAACCTTAAAACTCGAAAAAAAGGATCATGGCGTAGATGGGGTTGCTGTTTTAACCAGCGGAGAACTTTTTGCTTACCAAGTTAAATTTCGGAGCGGGCGATCTCAGCCAACTGCTACAGAGCTTGCCACTTTTTGGGCTGAAGCCGAGCGAGCTGATTACAGGTGTATTGTTGCAAATGCTTTTAGTTTACCGATCTATTCTCAAAAAATACAAAACCATTTAGCAATTTTAGGTGATAAATTTTTGGGATTAGATAAAGAGTTTTTTGAAAGTCTTTATCTATATGCCACAAAAAAAACTGCACCTGCGCCGAAAGTAAAATTTGCTCCGCGCCCATATCAACAAACCATACTTGATAAAATTGTAGATGGATTTGAAAAGAATAATCGCGGCAAATTAATAGCTGCCTGCGGAATTGGAAAAACAATGATCGCTTTATGGACAAGCGAAAGAATTGAGGCGAATACGGTTTTATTTATAGCGCCTAGTTTAGCTTTGATTCGCCAGACTCTTAAAGAATGGGCGGAACAATTTTCAACTCCATTTTCTTATTTGTGCGTATGTAGCGATAAAACCGTTGATTCCGACATTCAAAACGATCTGCCGGTGTTTCTTGAAAGCGATATAGATATACCTGTAACTACAGACTCGGCAGAGATTTTGAACTTTATTAATAAAAAATCAACAATTAAAAAAGTTATCTTTTCTACTTACCAATCTTTAGAGACGATAGCCGAAGCCATAAATAAATCGAACAGTTTCCAGTTCGATTTAACAATTTTTGATGAAGCCCATCGTACCGCTGGCATCAGCGAATCAGGGTTATTTAGCTTAGCTTTGGATGATGGGGCAATACCTTCTCAAAAACGGCTGTTTATGACAGCGACAGAACGAATGGTTAAACCTTGGATCAAAAATAAAGTAGAAGAAGCTAATCGGGTTGTTTTCTCAATGGACGATGAAAAAAGTTATGGTCCAACTTTTTATAGATTATCCTTTGGCTACGCTATTGAACAAAACATTATTGCTGATTATCGAATTGTTTTAGCAGGAATTACAGAATCTGAACTTAATAATCTTATTAGCTCAAACCGTTATTTGAGTGTGGAGGAGCTGCAAGATAATGAAGTATCTTCAACCTTTCAACTTTCAGCGCAAACAGCATTTAAGCTATTTTTACTTTTAAAGTCACTAACACAATTAAATATTCAAAAAATTATTACTTTTCATTCTTCGGTGAAAACGGCGAAACAGTTAATCAAAGGAATACAGGCAACTGAACCGGTTTTTGAAACAATGGGAATTGATAACCATCAAAAAATTTTTATTGATCATATTAACGGATCGTTATCAGCTTCTATTAGAGCAGAAATTATTGATAAATTTGAAAAAGCGGATCTTGGTATTTTATCTAATGTTCGGTGCCTTTCCGAAGGTGTTGATATTCCTCTAATTGATTCCATATTTTTCGCTGATCCAAAGGAGTCACCAATAGATATTATCCAAGCAGTCGGAAGAGCATTGCGACAACCTTTCGGAAGCATAGGGAAAATTGCGTATATTATCATCCCTATCATATTGCCGGACTCTGAAAATGAAATCGAAGCGGTTAATGCCGCTAACTTTGAAATGCTCTACAGCATAATTCAAGCCTTACGCGATCAAGATGAAATTCTCTCGGAATGGATTGATGAACTGAATTTGAGCGCGGTAACAGGCAGAACTGCCAGGAAAACGAAGTCCTCTGACAGATTAATAATAAATCTGCCTGAAAATATAAACTTTGATTCTCTTTATGATTTTATAACGCTGAAAATTGCAGAGGTTAATAAAAACCCAACCGGCACGACGGGCTTTGGTTCCAAGTTAGGTAAGACTGAAAGAACTAGTAGCTTTACCACTGCTTTTAGTATTTTTGGTGATTATAACGTTGATAAATACAAAACCTCCTGCGTGGATCCTACTTTAATAAAGTTCAAAGACCCACACGAAGAAAAAAACCGTAATGATCTTAAAATTGATCATAATAATGTTTCTCATACTGAACGACTTGGCTTGATCTACGAAGTTAGTAAAAAAGTTTTTGGCTTAACAACTTTAGGTGAATTGTACCGATTCCAGAAAAATTTATCGTTTGAAGATGTTTTTAAAAATCAAATGCCGCTATACTCGGTAAAAAATGGAAACGGTTTTTTGTATCCATACCGCACAGCCTTTGAAATTTTAAAATCAGTTGAAAGTCTGAATCATATTGAGTTTCTTTATGGAATTTACTCGATAAGAGCCTCTGAAGATATGTCCGCTTCAATAGAAGAAGTATGCGACCGCATTTTTTGGATCAGGGAAGAATTCCCTAATGTACAACTAACCAATCAGGCAAATCAGGACAGGGTGCTAACTGGTTTGAATTCTAGCCATCCGATAGGTTTTAACTCAAAGGCTGTTTGGACGGATAGAACAACGGTTACAAATAAATACCGCTACTTTGTGAATCATCTGAGTCTTTATGATGAAATTTTCCAAGTAAACGGAAGCGGCTACTCTGCCACTTTACAATTAAAGGAAAATGCGGCGGAAATTATAAGTGTTGTGTTAGAGAAAAGCCGACCAGAGGACTTTGACTTTCAAGGTAGTTATGGAAAATGGCTTTGGATTAAAGATTTTTATCAAGCCATGGGAAGTAATAAGGAACAAATACTAGGATAATATGCAGGCTATACGACCTTTCAAAGAAAAATTAAAAACAAAAATTGATAGTTTTGATTTTGTAACCGAGGGCATCAAGGCTGAAGGTCATACGCTTGTTTACAAAATGCACAAGTATTTTGCTAGACGTCCGCAGAATGTTTTTAGATGGCTTATCGAGCACTATTCAAATCCGGAAGACATAATTTTAGACTGTTTCTGCGGTGGGGGAGTTTCTTTATTTGAAGGGTTATCTACGGGAAGAAAAGTTGTTGCTTCTGATCTTAATCCGCTGGCAACTTTTATTTCTGACTGCCAAATTACAAAGGTATCAAGGCAAGACTATCTTCAATTAATGAAACAGATTAGAGAACAGGTTTATGGCATCACCAGTTCTTTATTTTCAACTGAGTGTAGAAGCTGTGAAAGCGCTGTTGATGTGAGATGGTTTGAACTCGCTTATTTAGTAAATTGCGAGCATTGTTATGAGGAAACAATTCTCTCAAACGAACAAAAAGAAGTGCGTAATGGAAAAGCGATTAATGGCTGGTACAGATGCGTAAATTGCAAAGGATTAATTTCTTCCTCAAATTTGCCGAGAGTCGGATATGATTTAATTTCCGTAACTTATAAGTGCCAATCGTGTGATGAACAAAGAACAGTCAGCGCGAATGATCGAGACAACGAGTTATTAAAATCTTTTGAAGATAAGTTTGAATCCTTAATTGATAAATATGATCTTTGGTATCCCGAAAACAATATTCCGCTAGGCTGGGATAGACAATTAGAAGATGGTCTTCAAAAAAAGGGAATTAAAAAATTCGCAGATTTATTTACAAAAAGGTTGTTGTTTTCAAATTCATTATTACTAAAAACAATCCAAACCTATAAATCTGATGTTTCCCCAGATATGTACCGAATGCTTTTGTTTACATTTAGCGCGGTCATCAGACATACAAATAATATGACCATCTCAACCAAAGCTTGGATGGATGGGCGACCGGTATCGTGGGCAAAACACGCATTTTGGATTTCTAATCAATTTGTTGAAGTAAATCCGATTGAATACATTGAAAAACGAAGTAAAGCTGTTGATTCCGGGCTTAAACATCAGCAAGCCCAACTTGGTGCTGTGAAGAAAACATTCGATTTTCCAGACCTGCAAACTAACCAAGCGACGCACATGATACTAAACCAGTCATCAGCAAATTTACCGCTACCTGATGAGCAAGTTGATTTAGTAATTACCGATCCGCCATATGGAAGTAATGTTCAATATAGTGAGTTAAGTAGTTTTTGGTTGGTGTGGTTAAAAGATGAGCTTTCTATCTCAGATGAATTCTTGTTTTCAAAAGATGAAGTAGTTGTTCACAGGCGGAAAAAGAAAGCAGATGATTATAAAGGATATGAAAGCTATTTTGATGGTCTTAAAAAGGTTTTTACGGAGTGTTATAGAGTATTAAAACCGGGTGGTGCATTAGTTTTTACTTTCAATAATAGAGACGTACAGGCTTGGTATTCCGTAATAAGCGCAGCCATTAAAGCCGGATTTTATTTGGATCCCAAAGGTGTTATTTATCAAGAGCCTATCGAAAATTATAAAAATACTGCCCATAACAGATTTGAAGGAACAATGCAGGGTGATTTTATTTACACTTTTGTTAAGTTAAAAGACAATGATTCTAACGGTTTTAAACTTTCGACTGAAAATGCCGATGCGGTTGGGAGAACTGATATTGCTGAATTTGTTTCCACAGCCGTTGAACAAATTTTAGCTGAAAAAGGTGGGCTTCCAACAAACCAAATCTTTATCGAAATTTATCCGAAAATTATTCCAATTTTTGTTAAATTAGCTGAAACTGAAGAGGATTTCGCTAAGATAAATGAAATGTGGGATATAACCAATTTTGAACAGACTTTAAAGAAGGATTTTGATTACGATAAGCAAACCAAAACATGGAATTCCATTTTCAAATGAAACCAGCAGTCAAAGAAGAAGAAATCAAATTATTTGATTCTAGCGTAAGTTCTCCCGTCTTACAGTTTTCTCTATTTGACGAAGAATCTACCCCTTCGGATAAATATGCTGATTACGTAAAAAGTCCGCGTCTTAAAATTGCTTTAACTGAATTAGAAGATAAATTTCTCTATAAAGACGAATCTCATTTTTTTGCAAACCTCGTTAATCCTTCAAAAAGTAAATCTCAACCTTACTATCGGTGGGCAAGGTATAGAGAAGGATATTCGGGAGATTTGGTGACTGAATTAATTCATCGAAGCGGTATTAATACCGCTCAACAATACGTGATTGATCCAATGTGTGGCTCGGGAACAACCGTATTTGAGTCCAGTCGATCTGGTTTTAATTGTTTGGGATTGGATGTGAATCCTTTTGCTACTGATCTATCTGCAATTAAATTACAAACTTATTCAGAAAAGGATATTAACCAAATAAAAGAATTTGTAGATTCTGATTTTCTCACAGACAAACAAATCAAAATAAATATAACAGATGGTCAACAACAAAGTGAGCGTTATTTTAACAAACAAAACTATACTGATTTATTAAGGATTAAGTCGCATATTGAATCAATAGAAAACGGAAAAGCAAAAAATTTGCTGTTTCTCGCTTGGCTTACTATTTTAGAACCTTGCTCAAATCGAAGGAAGGAAGGTAATGGCTTAGCAACGGTTGAAACTAAAGTGACTGATGTTGAAACATTTTATATCGAAAAGGTTAAGTTAATGCTTTCCGATATTTCAAATTGCTCTGTCCCTGATATTGAAATTTCAATCTGTAATGACACGGTAATAAATACCGGAAAATACGCTGACGCTTTTGGTCAAAAAATAAACAAAAGCGCGGGAGCTATTATATTTTCCCCGCCTTATGCCAACTCTTTTGATTATTTTGAAAGCTATAAGTTAGAACTTCTATTTGGTGGTTATTGTGATTTTGAAGGACTGCAACAATTAAGAGAAAAGGCTATTAGGAGTTACCGCATATGTTATGGGTATCAAATAGAATCGGATAACTCTTTAGTTGAATTAATTTGCCAAGAAATAATGAATGCGGTTCCTGAAAAGGAAAAACTTACCGGAAAAAGAGACTCCAGAACACGAATAGTCCCAAACCTCTTAAGAGGTTATTTCGCTGATATGGAAAAAGCGATAGAGGTCTTTTCCAATATCTTGCCAACTAATGGTAAATGTTACATTGTTGTTGATCAAAGTTCCTATGTTGGTGTGATTGTTCCTACAGACTTGATTTTTGCGGATACCGCAGAAAAGTACGGCTTTGAAGTAGAGAGTATTATCAAGTGCCGGAAGGCTAATACCTCAGCTCAGCAATTAACTCGCTTTCCATATCTTAAAACTTTGCTCCGGGAAAGTATTGTTTGTCTCAAAAAAAAATAGACGGTTTATAGTAGAACCGTCTATTTTGATTGAAAATTAGGGGCTAACCTATCAATCTGCTTTCCGCAGATATTCGTGCCTATTAATAGATCCTAAACATGCATCACAGTAACCCGTTGCGGGATTCTTGCAGCATTTATGGCAAATGATTTTATTGCATGAATCGCAACAAATCCAATTTCGCTCATTTTCATCTACTTTAATTATATAAGTATCATTTTCTGCTAAATGAGCCTCAGACACTTCTACTTCGCCGTAAACTTTACAGCCACAAATTTCACACTTCATTTTACCTCCTTGAGTTAAAGTATTCTTAACGCGGAATTATTGAACTCGTTGAGCGCAAAATCGCGTTATGACTTCGCGGAACTTTCCTGGTTTGAAAAATAAATCTCTTTCGACGGTTAATCCTTCGACGTGGATGTGTTCGAGTTCATTTAGGGTAAAATAACCCCATTCTTCTTCAAAACCTTTAACAAAACCGAAAAACACAAAATCATCGCCTTCCTGTTCGCCTTCGGTGACAAACCAGGTCCAGTCCGCCGCGGGAAAGAAAAACTTGACGTGAACCGTCTTTTCTTGCATCGAAACCTTCTCCTGTGAATACAAAGCAGGTATCGACGCACGCAGTTCATCCGTAAGCAATCGCATACGCTAATCATGCCTCCTAATTGTTTTTTTGATTTGTGGGAAGTAGGGGAAGCGTAGCAAACCGGCTGGTTTTGTCAATAAATAGCTAAATATCTAGGTATCTAAATTACCAATTCACCGGTTTGTGAAATGTGCCGTTGGCATCGGTCAAGGAAACGGGGAACTGACTCGCTTGCAAAACCCCTTGTCTGATTTGTTTAATAAATGTAGCGTGTTGTTTTAAGTGAAAACTCGGATGCCGTTGTGGATTGACCAGCCCAACCGGTAAATTCAATTCCTGTTTGACAATTCGCATCGGCTCTAAAAGATCCGAATCATTCGTTACCATTACCGCCAGTTCATAATCCTTTTTAAAACCGTCATTCAGTAGATGAACGGCTAAGTTTACGTCAGAACCTTTTTCTTCTGTTTTGATTACTCGCGCGTATTGCCGCGGGTTGGTACCAGCAAGCGGCATCGTGATTTCTTTGGTCAGAAAAGAACCTTCAACAATGCTCAAATTAGGAATGGTTTTTAAGGCTCTCCAATAGGTTGACTGTCTAATAGGTTGATCGGGGTCGTTCGGACGCGCCGAGACTCTGGCTGAAAAATACTTTATCTGGTTAATCGTATCGTTTGGGAAAAGAAGCTGGCACATTTTTAATATGTCCAGCCACTTAAAAGGAGTGTTTTTTATCGCTCCGTAATACAGATTAAACCCGTCAATATAGACGTTTATTTTCATATCAGAAAATCTACCTCAAAAAACGCAGAGGGCGAAGCAATTTCTTACTTCGCCCTCGCACCTGCCCGTCGAAACGAGCAGGGGAATATGATTAAAATTTAGCAAATTTGGTTAATTTTGTCAATAAATTACGTAGGTTATTAGAATTAATTTGCGAAAAAAATATTAATGTTTATACTGGCGTTTCCGGGCTTCTTCTGCTCCTAAATCTCTTCCGTATAAGGTAAAATATTTATCGCCTTGTCCAGTAAGTTTTACGAACTCACAGTCATCATTACAAGTTTTTTCCACATCGGTATCTAAAATACCCGGATTGTACCTAAACCGTTGAACACCAAAATCGCTGATTCCTGCGATACCCGTTACGAGAGCGACGAGTTGTAATACCTCCAATGAAGCTAGATTTGAACTGAAAGGAAATACATTTTCATTTCTCTTAAATCGGTGATCATTAGGTAGTCCTTGCAGATATGAGGGATCATCGAGTTTTCCCTCAATTTCAGTTGCTACATCACCTTGATTATATGCTCCAATGCAAGCTAAGCATGGATGTGAAGGTCGAACAGTTTGCAGTTGCCAATCTACGCCAGAAAATTCCCCTTTCTTGAATCGGACGGCAATCCCACCATCAATAACTGGTATTAAATGCGAATAAGCGAAATGGTTCAATATGGATCGAGGGCGGGGGCGATCAACGCATGAAAATAAAACATCACAATCAAGTGCCGCTTGATAACCATCCTTTTCGGCAATACTGAATGGAGCCTTCCGTATCTCTATTTTAGTTGCGGTCGCTGACTGCTGGATTTCCCGCTCTGCAACATTAATTTTGAGTTTTCCTATATCATCGGTTGTCGCACCTAGTAGCCGGTCGAGATTGTGTGGTTGCACTTCGTCGAAATCCAAAAGGGTGAAACGTTCAAATCCCATTCGTGCCAAATTTTCAGCAACCATACTGCCAACGCTGCCTAGCCCAACAATTCCGATACGGAGTCGCGCAAGCGTTGCGTGATTCTCTGTACCCCAGACAGTAACGGTTCGTTTAAACAAGTCTCTGAAATTTGGTTTAGGCACAAGATGATCGGCAAACGAAACTTGCAATTGGCTTCCAACAACTCGCACTGAATTACACCAATTTCGTTTATATTCTCTTTTTTTTACGTGTGTCCAAAACCGTCCGCTCCAAGTTCCGTCAGAACCAGTGGTCAAACCAACTAATGGTAAATCAGTCAATCCCATTGTCACACCAGCAAGCCGTTCCTGCTCGGCAATAACATCGTCATTACTCATACGCTGCCAACCAGAACCCGGGTGGCTATGCAGAAAAGCAATGCCGCATCCCTGCTCCAAGGCCGAGCGGCAAACCCGCT
>MWWH01000586.1_pt1 | contig 10397 bp, 8 predicted proteins | sample 1047231 | NCBI WGS metagenome assembly MWWH01 (sample SAMN06349967, study PRJNA376086) | soil metagenome | isolation source: MG3-2 sample Antarctic (ecotone) soil | place: Antarctica | collected 2015-01-13 | reverse complement strand
GATTTCTTCTTTCGATAGTTCACTGATAGGAATCGTTTTGGGTATTGTTGGATCATTTAACCAATCTTCTTCCTGTTCAACGGTCACACCAACTTCAAAAACAATGGTGAGGTAAAAAGTTTTCATCATGAAATAACAAAGTGGTTGACTATTTTTATATTTTAACTGTTTATTTCAATTTTCCAAAGTTCTAGATATAATTTTAAATTTCACCCACTTAACTCACTCATATTATTTTTTGAATAAATACTTTATTCAAAAAAAGACGGTTGAATTCCCAATTCAACAACAATCGATTCTCTATCAGCTGATTATCAAATGATAATCAGCTGATAAAGATTTTTTAAATTTAAATAAAGATGAGCCAAAATTCAAATGAACAAAGAGTGATGACAGAAGAAGAGAGGACTCAAGCCCATCGCGAGGCTCAACAAAGATATTATCGAAGAAGGAAGAGTGAATGCGAGTTCCTTTCTCAAGAATTGGAGAGATTAAGAAATCAAGTGAGCTATTTAACTGGTCAACTAAGTGAAAGAGATAATTCGAAAAGTCAGGTTCAAAGTCAATTACACGAAAGAAATAATTTAATAAGTCAACTTCAACAACAAGTAGCTGAGAGAAATGTAGCTGTGACTCAACTTCAAACTTTATTGAGTAGGTGTGACAATCAGGAAGAGAATAGAAGAATTCAGGAATTAGTTCAAGCACTCACCAGTGAAATCCAAAGAGGACAACAATGTTTACAAATAATAAACCAGTTAAATTCAGAAAAAGAACAAATGAGGATTTACAAAAATATACTGGTGGAGCTGAACGATAAATATCCAAAATTACTTCCAAGTTTCACCTATGAGCTACAATTCCCTGGAAATGCAGCATCGTTACCAGAAATAAACAACTGGGCCAGGGAACAGGTCAGCAAAATAAATACAAATCAAATACAATCATTATCGGCATTTAAATGATACTTCTTTTTCCTTTTCAAATATAAATTGATTAATAAAATTGGATTTATGACCAACGATCTAAATGTCTTCTGAAAGGGTTTTAGTTGCGGCACATTTTTTACGTTTGACACAACGGGAGTTGTCATTTGAATCAGCTCTCGAAATCGTTGAAAAGGAATTTGCTCAGAAGGGAGCCTTTGTTCGCGATGAAATTTATATTACCAAAGCGACTGGTGGTAATAAGGACAAATGTTTTGGATGCGAAAAGTATAACGTCACCTATGGCAATGATATGATGAAACTATGTGCTAAATGCTTACTGCCAAAAGAAATATATGAAAAACATTTAGCACCACCACCAATTAGAATTGTTAAAAGAGAAGATGTTGCACTGCCCACTATTAGTGATATGATAACACTTTTGAAAAGTGAACGAGGGAAATAAAAAAGGCACTTGACACTGCTGAGTATGAAGTGATAAAAGAGAGAAATCTCACATGAGATCAAAAAATCAAGAGAGATAAAAAGAGTTAACGATTTGAAGTCTTTTCGTTAATTTCGAGTTAAACTTTCTTTCTGTGTATTCCCTTTGATCTTCTTTTTTTTACTTTTCCTTCAAAGTAAGGAAAAACTTTTCTGAGTTATGACTCAGGAAATCTCTTTAGTTTAAAACTTTAATAGTCTTTTATCTATATATTTTTATCTTTTTTAAAAAAGATACAGTAATACGATAGAGTGTTTTACTCATTTTCTTATCAGCTGATAATCAGCTGATAGTCAGCTGATTAAAGTTATTCGTTATTAAGCAACTATCTTTCCATGATTTCATAAAAATTTACAACACTTTAGAATTTGGTGTAGAAATAACACATTTAACTTCTTCTTTAACTTCTTTATCGAGTTTTCCGCTTCGCTGATTTTCTGAGTTATGACTCAGAAAACTTCTTTGGATAGAAAAAAGATAAGGTCTTGACTATACATTTTCGATCTTTTTTCCTTAAAGTTCTAGACTTATTGTTTTCTGGAAATTAAAAGTCTTAAAGCCTGAAAATTGATCCCCCTCAGTTAATACTTTCTTCTTCTTTTGTTCATTATCAGAAATTATAAATTCTAAATTCTTCACGACTTCGAGCTACTATGTTTCGGTTCTTTTATCAAAATTTTAAAAATAACAATACACTGTCTTATTTTACTCCTTTTATTATCAGCTGATTATCAGCTGATAATCAGCTGAGAGAATAAAAACTTGTTAATTGGGGGAGAATTTACATTTGACATGTTTGGTCTTGTTATAATTTCTAAAGATTGTGGCTCATTCATTGATTTCTAATATTATACAATTCTTTTCCTTTGATGACGTGAAGAAATATTACTTCCTTCCAATTTAATTTTAAATCATTAGGTGATTTAAAATTATCATCTTCTACTTTTGGACTTTTGGACTTTTGGACTTTTGGACTTTTATTTGACTAAAGTTCCTATTATTACTGTATGATCTCCTTCTGCTGACACTTGATCTCCCTTCAGATTCGGAATTTGTGTTGGCGTTGTTCTATTTTGTGTATCTCCTAATCCTAATTTTCCTTTAGAATTACTTCCAAATGTCCACACATTATCTTCTAGGTCTATCATTATTGTAGAACTTATACCCGTTGAGACTTGTTTGGCCTTAAGATTGGGAATCTGTGTCGGCGTAGTTCTATCTTGTAGATCACCTAAACCTAATTGTCCGAACCAATTATTACCAAATGTCCAAATATTATTGTCTAAATCTATTATTATTGTATGATTAGTTCCTGCTGACACTTGTTTGCCTTTGAAATTTAATATCTGTGTAGGTGTATCTCTGTCTTGTTGATCTCCTAATCCTAATTGTCCGTTACCATTAGAACCAAATGTCCAAATATTATTTTCTAAATCTATTATTACTGTATGATAAGCTCCTGCTGACACTTGTTTACCCTTGACATTTGGTATTTGTGTCGGCGTATTTCTTTCTTGAATATTACCAAAACCTAATTGTCCATAACTGTTATAACCAAATGTCCACACATTATTTTCTAAATCTATTGCTATTGTATGACTAGCTCCTGTTGATACTTGTTTTACTTTGAAATTTGGAATTTGTGTCGGTATATTTCGTTGTTGTTTATCACCTAAACCTAATTTTCCTGAAGAGTTATTACCAAACGTCCATATATTATCTTCCATATCTATTATTACTGTAAAATGTGTACCCACCGAGACTTGTTTCGCTTTGATATCTGGTATCGATGTGGGTATATATCTATTCACATTGTTACCTAATCCTAAACCTAATTCTCCGGCAATATTCCAGCCAAATGTCCACACATTATTTTGAAGATCTATTATTGCTGTATGTTTATAGCCCGCCGAGACTTGTTGCGCTTTCATATTGGCTATTTGTTGGGGAACAGACCTATTGTTAGTATCACCTAAGCCGAGTTGACCATGATCGTTATTACCAAATACCCAGACGTTTCGATAATTCTTATATAATTCTCTCCAACTACCAGTATAGTATTTTGGAATAAATTTGTAATCCTGAAGGAATTTCTGTCTCCAAAAATACTCATTCTCGCAAATTACTTGATTAAATTTACTACTCGTTAGACAGAAAGTTACAAGATTATTTAAAGGAAGAAAAAGTGCAATATTCAAAATCGATTCATTAGGAAGAAATACAAAAGGATCCTGCATTTTCTTTATATTTGTCTTTTGAAAAGTTTTCTACTTAACTTTTCTTTTGTTTTCTTTCTTTTAATGAAGTTAATAAACATATATGTTCCTTAACTTTTATAATTTAAATTTTAATAATCAACATGGTAAATATATATTAATACAGGTTAGCAACAATATTCAGAGTGTAAGGGAGCGAAAGAGACTACCGACAAGAAAAATTAACAAAAAACACTGTTAACTTCTTTCTGTGTTCTCCCTTTGAATCTCTCTTTTTCTTTCCTGGGTGACATTTTCCTGTGTTGTCACTCAGAAAATTCAGAAACACGTCCTTTAAATAAAAATATATAGACTATTGCCTACATATTTCTTCAGTTTCCATATTAATATCTATTAATGATCTAAGGTAACATTTTGAAAACTTCAAGGAACTTGACCGTACGTAAGTTTGGTTTAGCCAAACTTACTCTTCATGAATAAAATTTTAAAGATCGCATACTTATCTTTTGGCATCTTAATATATCAACCATTCTCATTTTGCTTGATTTTAAGAATACAATAGATAATTATATATTATATTATCTATAGATCTATAGATAATATAATTTTTCCATGTCAGTCGAGGGGTCTGGAATAGTTTTGGAGGGGTTCTGGAATAGTTTTGCTAAGTTTTCTGAAACCCTTCCGAGATCATTTTAATCAACTAATTAATATTCGTGGACAATATCTACCAGTGTGTTGAATCAAATCAATTGTCTGAGACGTCGAGGGGTTAGTTGGAATAGTTGGAGGGGTTTCTCCAAAAGTTCAAAAATTTCTAGGAAAATTAAAATTAAAATTTTAATCACAGAATAATTCCGAGGGATTTTTCATAAATCGTAGATATTATATATTAAGACCTTGAAGCAAATAGATTATCTAAGACGTCGAGGGGGTCTGGAATAGTTTTGGAGGGGTTCTGGAAGGGTTTGCTGAGTTTTCCAAAACCCTTCCAGAATCATTTGGAATGATTTTTGTCAAATCATACACACGGCCAACCAAGACTTTAATTGAGATAGATTGTCTGAGACGTCGAGGGGTTAATTGGAATAGTTGGAGGGGTTTTTCCAAAAGTCTGTAAAATTCTCTAATTTCTCTGGAATTATTTGGAAAGTCTTAAAGCAAAGATATTTCAGAAAACTTTTCATTGATCATAACCCTTCCACTATTCCACTTTTTAAATTTATCATAATCATATACAATAGTCGCTAATATGAAAGTTGGAATAGTGGAAGGGTTATGATCAATGAAAAGTTTCCTGAAATATCTTTATAAATTAGTGTTAGGGAAAACGACTATTTATTGTCTACGAATATAAAACAATTAAAAATGGAATAGTGGAAGGGTTATGATCAATGAAAAGTTTTCTGAAATATCTTTGCTTTAAGACTTTTTCAGAAGAATACTGGAGAATTTTAGAAATTTTTGAACTTTTGGAGAAACCCCTCCAACTATTCCAACTAACCCCTCGACGTCTCAGACAATTGATTTGATTCAAGAGAGAGCAGTATATTATCTACAATTGTCAAAAAGTCATCTAAAACTATCCTGGAAGGGTTTTGGAAAACTCAGCAAAACTATTCCAGAACCCCTCCAAAACTATTCCAGACCCCCTCGACGTGTCAGACAATCTATTTGCTTATAATATAATAAGGATGTTGTCTATGTATTCTTATTCGAAAATCATCCAGATATTTCTAGATGATTAATTGTCATTATTAGTTAAAAAATAATATTTAATAGCATTGGTTATTATTTGGATTCACAATGATGGCATTATTTAACAATCGTTCCATTTGATAAATATCGATATTTATATTTATACTTGGTTCTGTATTTACAATCTCGAGTATAAGTCCAGTGTTTGTTGCGGTCGGGCGTTTAGGTGTATAATTTGATTGATTTATTTGTATTTGTTTTCGTGCATTCTTCTTTCGTTCTAATATCTTTTCTCTATTTTTATAGTAATATTGCTTTTCATAAGCTCTTCTTTCTTCTTTGTGTTGTTTATAATATTCTCTTGCCTTTATCCGATTTATTTCTTCTGCTTCTTCGTATGTGGCGTACTTGATACTCATTTCTGTTCTATTTGTAATATATTTTTACTTCCCTTTAAGGTTCCATTTTATTTTTTGTCTTAAGTTCCTTTTTTAAATTAAAAAAGGAACTCGAGTTAAAGTTTCCTATTTTAAATTAAAAGGGGAAACTTTGAGAAACCGGTGCGAATGGAAAATCTCTTAGGTGATCTTGTTGATACGTCTTATATTATAAATCAAGCTTGGAATTTTGGATTCACTTCTCTTCCTTTAAGCCAAGATGGAAACCCAAAACAGGCAAATTGGATGCAAAGGTCTTATGAGGATTATGATGGGGGCTTTGAACCTGGAGATAACGTAGGAGTAATAACGGGGAGAGATTCAAAAGTCATAGTGATCGAATTCAAGGCAAGGAATTTGCAATTACTTGAAAAATGGTTAAGTGAAAAAATCAACTGTGAGACACCATACGCACGTACTCATAATGGATATCAGTATTACTTTAAGTATGATAATAATTTACAATTAATGAATAGAAAAGTTGTATTGGACCATGAAGGGGGGAAAATAGTTGCCAAGATAAAAACAGATGAATGCTATACTATTTTCCCAGGAAGTATAATTGCAAATATACAATACGAATGGAAGATAAGTCCAGAAGGTCATGAATATCAATCAATCCCACCTGAATTGTTGGCTACACTTCAACCTAAAATAAATAACGACAAAGTAGCGGAGAATTCTGTTATTAACATTGACATTGACATTGACATTAACGAGAATAAAACGACGGTTGTAGTAGAACAAGAGAGGGCTGGAATCGCAGACTTGCCAATTAAAATTCAAAATAAGTATAATTTAAAATTATCAGAACTCGATATTAGAAATCTTGTTCAAGTTGTTTTTGACAAATATCCAAATTTAGTAAATGTATATAGCTATGATGAATTATACAATGGCAATGTCGTTAAACTTAAAAGAATTAATAAAGCGATGTGTCATATATGCAAGAAAGAACATGACGATGGTGGTGCTTACATCGGTGCAGAAACCCGTAAAGGAAAGATAAGATTATATTGTAGTCACAAGGAGACTGAACCGGAGCTTTTGTATGTGATGTATAATCAAGGAGGAAGTAATTTCAATAGACTATTCCAAGAACATAGAGGATTTGCCGAAATAATAATAAAGAAGTACAGGGAAGATATTAGAGTTATTGATTGTAAAGGACCGATATATGTATATGAGGATAAGAGAAAGTTATGGAGAGAAGTAACGATAAATTATTTTACGGTTTTAGTACCAAAATTGTTGAATTCTGTCTTTGATAAAGAAATAGGAGAACTCATGTTAAATCGAGAATATTATACTTTAAAGAAAGAGAAAGAGCCAAACAAGACAAGACACACAGAAAGCCTCAAATACATAGAAAATACATTGAAAAATATAAACGAGATTAGAGGTAAACTTAACCATTTGGGGTACTGCACTTCGATAGCCAAATGGGTGTGTTTTACATTAGCTAACGCAGATAATGGTAGAGTGTTTGATGATTGTCCAGGATTTTTGCCTGTGTCTAGTTTTCAAGTTATTAATTTAAGAACCGGAGAGGTAATAGCACGACTTAGGGAACACTATTTTACCTATGAGATACCAATAGATTATGTAAAAGGGAAAAGACATGATTTTCTGGAAAAGTTTATTAGTGAAATTATGCTTGAGGATAAAATTCCTCCTCAACAACGCATGAAAGTTAATTTTTTGCAAAGACTTCTTGGTTATGCAATTACTGGTGAATGTCGTGAACAGATTATGGCGGTGTTAAGTGGAGAAGGATCAAATGGTAAATCTACTCTAGCCAAATTATTACGCACATGTATGCCAGCGATAGTTAAAAGCGCACATAAAACTATAATTATGAAAAGAAATAATACAGGAGCGGCGAACCCAGAATTACATATGTTAAGAGGATGCAGGATAGCTTTGGTTTCAGAAACTCAAGAACACGAATTTATCGACGAAGATATATTCAAACGAATGACCGGTGGTGATGAAATTCAAAGTCGTAATTTATTTATGAACACTGTAACATGGACACCCACTTTTGTTCCATTTATGATAACGAATCATAAACCAAAATGTTCAGGACAATATGCAACAGTAAGGCGAATTTTAATCTTTGAATTTTTAGCACATTTCGTTGACAACCCAACAAAACCTAACGAAAAGAAAATAGATAAAAGTCTTGAATCGATGTGGACAGATAAAGATATTAAAGAAGCCTTTTTGGTGTGGATAGTGGAAGGTGCCATCAAATACTATAAAGAAGGGTTAAATCCACCAGAAGAAATACTGAAGGCGACGGAAGAATATAAGAAAAACATGGATGCATTCAAAGTATTTCTCGAAGAAGAAGTTGATCCAAATAGCAAACCTGATGATAGAGAAAGTGCAAATGCGTTATTTAATCGTTTTCTAGAAAGATGCAAAGCTGATGGTCTAGAAAAGATGACTCAAACTGCTTTTGGAAGAAGATTAGGTAAAATATATGAAGGTATAACCAGCAATGGTAAATATTATTTAGGAATAAAGCTTATTCCAAAAGATATTGGTGTATCTCCTATTAGTCTACTTACACTAGTAGAAAACAATCAACCATTAAAAGTAGAAAGTACGCAACAATCTATGCCTTCTGGTTCGAATGTCTTATCTTTCTAATTGCATAAAGAATTTCCATTTACCAAAATGTAAATTCAGCAACTGAGCTTAAAAATTTTTCAACTCGAGTAAAAGTAAACTTTAGATGGCGACTTTTCAACACCAGACAGAGGCTGGGTTGTCAGATCTCAGATCTGATCAACAAAACGTGACAACACCTTCAGGCAAGTTTGATCGAGCTGAATATAATCGACAATATTATTTGCGAAATAAGGAGACGTTATGTGAGAAGCGAAATGAAAATTATCGTCGAAATAAAGGAGCTAAAGCACTAAATGAATACATTAACACACATTTAGACGAAGATCTAGTTGTCATCAGGGATGAATTACTTAAAACCGATGAGAGTGACCCAGCACAATATCAAACATGTGTCGATTTGATGAATTTAGCCAAACTTTTGATCGAAATAAAATATGTAGCCATAGGTGCTTCTTTTGAAGAAATTCAGAAAATAAGAAATCATCCGGTGGAGACTTGAATATTTCTGAGTTCAGACACAGAAACACTCCTAGAGAAGTAAAGATTGTAGGGAATTAGACCTGAAAATTCAAGTGGATCTACCAGGATTCAAACTTATTTAGAATTCGATCTTTAAAGTTTCAAAGGTAATACACAGAAACAGTCAAAACAATAAATAAATGTGAGGAATAACCTCCGTGTTTGGGCTAGCCCAAACACGGACATTTGTGATAGTTTTCTCTGAATTTTTCTAGAGATACTAAAATTAACAAAGAACTTTTCTGAGTAGTTACTCAGAAATGCTATTAGAGAAGAAAAGCGAATAGGATATTAGTTACGTTTTGAGGCATCCGCAGAAGTAATTTGAGAAGAATCTTCAGGAGTTTTCCATCTCAACCCAGAATAAAAACATTCACGATGTCCTTTATACCAAAACTTTGGATCATCCTTTGGTTTATTGAATAGAGACTCCATATATCCTTTGATGCTGGTGGGTTCTACGATAAGACCACTTTTAGTGTGAACATATTTAACAAACATAGGATTAAATTCCTTGACACTGAGTTTGCCACTTGGATCAGAAACAATGTAGGTCTGGATAAAAGTTTTAAGTAGCTCAAGTTTGGTTTTGCGACTATCTCCTACTTCCTGAAGCCAAGGTTTAAGTTCGGTTTTAAATTCATTGAGCTCTTGTCTTAATTTTGCAACTTCAGGATCAACACCTTTCGGATTAACGGTCGTGCGGAAAACACGATCGAAATCGAAATCGTTATCAGGCCAGAAATCCATTTTCCATTGGGATATTTTCTTTAAAGAAAATGTCTCAGCCTTTATCTGAAGATACTTTTCGAAAGGCAATAGACCAAGAATGTAAAAGAATTGATTCTAAATACACCGTTTATAAAGTTGCTGGCTTTTTCTCACTGATTATAGCTGCAATAGTTCTAATAATATCGATTATCTGGACCTTGAAAATACCAGAATGGCTGAAACAAGTTTCATCTGGAATCTTAGCAATTCTTATTTTATATTTGGGGTATTTGATCCATCAGTCAGCGCTGGTCAGCAGCAGCGTGTGTACTTAAATATTAAGTAATACTTAATCTGGAATATATTACACATTTTAAAAGATTTTTACTTTGAGATCAAAATAAAAATAGAGAATTATTAAGTCAGCGCTGGTCAGCAGCTCAGACGTTTAATTAATCTGATAATAAATTCGTTATTATTTTTCTTTGGCGCTGACTGCCGCTGACCAGCGCTGACCAGCGCTGACTGGATAATTATTTATTACTATATATAATTTTTATACATTATTTACAAATAGTGTATAATATTTGTCTATTGAGTTTTTGAGTTTTTGAGTTTTTGAGTTTTTGAGTTTTTGAGTTTTTGAGTTTTTTAAAGTTGTTATAGCACTTGATTTTCAAGCTCCTAGATTTGGCCCCTGGTATCTTGGTATTTGTCCACTTGGCTGCAACCAAGGATTACCTAA
>MWWH01000585.1_pt1 | contig 10415 bp, 10 predicted proteins | sample 1047231 | NCBI WGS metagenome assembly MWWH01 (sample SAMN06349967, study PRJNA376086) | soil metagenome | isolation source: MG3-2 sample Antarctic (ecotone) soil | place: Antarctica | collected 2015-01-13 | reverse complement strand
TAATTTCTGAACGTATTGCGAGCGGGTAGGGCAAAGACCACTCGGCACGACCGATTCAATAGCATCTTTGGGCGCGACGCTTTACACGGAGGTTTGAGCCCTACGGTAAGCCTCTGGTTAGAATCGGGGAAGGCGCCCGAAGGCAGTATCTTTATATTATCAGACTCAATATAGAAATTACGTATAAACTTGGAGTACCACACAGCCAGCACATCTAAAAATTTCATCTTTTATTGTTTGAGTGTTAATCTATCCGGTATGAAGTATTCATTAAAATTTATACTGAGTCCTATTCTTATTAGCTTTGTTTTGATTGCTTCTTCCTGTTCTGGAAACACCAATCAAACGAAAGTTAATGAGCAAACAAGTAAAATTGGTCAAAACTCTTCGATCATTCCGACAATCAATCAAACTACGGGCAGCGATCAAAAAACTAATTATAACGAACAATCATCGTCTTCGACCGCTTCGCAGCCGGGACTAAAGCCTCCCATTTTGCCGGACGCGAAATTGACGCCCGGTGACACGCTTGATGTTACAAAAGAGGATATTTGCGTTTCCGGTTATTCAAAGAAAGTGCGCGACGTGCCGCAGGCAGTTAAAGAACAGGCTTACAAAGAATACGGAATTACTCAAAGGGAACCAGGCGAGTATGAAGTTGACCACCTAATTAGTCTCGAACTTGGCGGCTCGAATTCAATCAAGAATTTGTGGGCGGAAAGCTACCGCACCGAGCCGTGGAACGCCCGGACAAAAGATAAATTAGAAAACAAACTGCACGAAATGATTTGCAGCGGTCAAATCGATATAAAAACGGCGCAACACGAGATTGCCACAAATTGGATTGACGCTTATAAAAAATACGTCCAAGAGCAGCCGGGTAGCACTTCTCTGAATGGGAATTCTAAAGAAAACGGCTCTGCCAAAGCTAATCCGTCTTCAGCTAAAAATACCGGCACAAATCGTCAGCCCGCGGTTAATAATTCTTCAACTTCAACCGCTTCAAACACAACAGGCGTGATTATCGGCAACAAGAACAGTCATATTTATCATCTGCCGAATTGTCCCGATTACGATAAAGTTTCCCAGACAAACCGGGTTGAATTCCAGAGCGCGAAAGATGCCGAAGCTGCCGGTTATCGGCTGGCGGGAAACTGCCGTCAAAAATAGATTAAAACAGATAAAACGAAACAGAGGATAAGCAATCGGAAAAAGAACGAAGCGATTGAGAAGGAGAAAAACCATAGATGAATGCTAATCGAAAACTAACGACTATCATCAAAGGACGCACCATCAGCAGCGTCGAACAATCCGACCAAAGCACGCTTGATATAACCTTCGGCGACAATTCAAAGATGCATATTAAGACGGGCGGACAAGTTTCTGCTCCCGATGATCTAAAAAGCCGGACGATAAGTCACGTCCAGCAGGAAGGTAATACATTGCGACTGATTTCAGCCGACAACACATCAATTGATATTCCGCTCGCCGAAGCCACCTCAAGCGTGATGCTCAGAGACAAAGACAATCAGATGGAATACGCCGATTAAAATTAAATAACGCCTTTTGTTAAGCCCTGCGGCGAATAGCGTGATAGACAACCAGCAATATCACGGCGCCGATGACGGCGACACAAATACTTCCGATGTTTAACCCGCCCGTTTGACCCACGTTAATCCCAAGCAGGCTAAAGAGCCAGCCGCCGAGGACTCCGCCGACCAGACCAAGTAAAATATCTATCACGAAGCCGTCACCGGTTTTGTTGACAAGTTTGCTGGCGATAAATCCGGCAATTAAACCGGCGATAATATAAGCGATAAAATGCATAAAGTTTTTTCCTGTTAGAACAATAGTTTTATAACATTTCCCCATTATTTACTAGCTTCAGTAGATCCAAATTTTGAAAACTGACTTGCAGGACTTGAAAACTTTTGTCAGTTTAGATGTTTGAAAAAAGAAACCAAAAAAGCAGTCAAGTCCTGCTTAGAAAATAACACAAGTTTATCGGAAACAGGTTAAAAGTCTCCAAAGGGAGAAAATGTTTCATAGGATTTCGAGCAATTATCTATTATTATTAGCTTTATCGTGATTTTTAATTCCCGTTGTTACTTAGGTTTCTAGCTTCAAATTGCAGGAATAAAAAGATTCACTAAATCAAACAAAATCAGCATGTTACCAAATAAACTATGAAACATTTTTACCTTCTGGAGACTTTTAACCTATTTTGACGTGCCTTATATTACGGTCGCGGCGACACCGTTTGAAAAACGCGCGCGGAGTGGTATATTTTGAACGGTAGCAAGACGTTGACGTTTAGACCAAACCTTCACGCGCGCGGAGTGGTAAATAATGCTTGACACGACAGTTTGTGTTGTGTCAACCAAACCTTCACGCGCGCGGAGTGGTAGTCGTCAGCCTCAAACTATGTAGATTGGAACGCACCAAACCTTCGCGCGCTCGAAGAGGTAGAGAACTCGCCCGTGTTCCCGATTGCTGATTTGACCAAACCTTCGCGCGCGCGGAGTGGTAGCAAGTCGTCGCGTGCCGCGCGGGCATCCACGCACCAAACCTTCGCGCGCGCGGAGTGGTAAATGCTTGACACAACACAGAGTTGTGTGTATTCACCAAACCTTCGCGCGCGCGGAGTGGTAGCATATGTAAAACTATGCCCGTTGGGCATAGTTTTGACCTGTTCCGCATACTTGGTTTCTGTAATCCGTATATGTGAAATGTTGCCCGTTGGGCAACGTTTTGACCTGCATCGCATACTTGGTTTTTACGGTGTATGTGAAACGTTCTCCGTCGGAGAACGTTTTGACCTGCCGAGCATAATCCATCCAATCCGCTTATCGTGCGCCGGATGCCGTCAAACCTCTAAGACGTTATGAGAAATTCCGTATAAGACATAATTTGAGACACGGTTTTTGGAGTGTCTCAAATTGTATAATTTTTGAGACTCTCACTTAGCACCGGAATAACTTTTTGATAAGCCGACTTCTGGAAAGTTGTCGGAGCAGTAAAAAAGCCGTGAGTTTTGACGCTTACGGCTTTTTTATCTTTTTGCTGAAGTGGAGTCTGAAAACTCATAGTCAGTGTTTTTTAATGAACACTTATTTTGAGTTTTCAAACTCATGACGTAAATGATGTAATTCATTTCTGTCAGAGATATGTCTAAGAAAAGATTATTGCTTACCGAAATTGATCTCCAATTCAGAGGGCAATTCCTCTTTTGCATTAACCAAACCTCTCGTTGCGTCTTGCATTTTTCCCTTTAAACCTGAGCTAAGCCCTTCTGCCAGCATGTCTATAGTGGCAAGAATCTGAAGATCTTTTACAAAACGCGGCTTCAGCAAGTCACTTTTAACCCAAGGATCAGGATCCCGGGGAAACTCAAATTTTCTTATTAACATCGGGATCTTAATACAAATTTTCTTTCCAATTGGAATAGAACGTCCACCGGCCCCGGTAACGGTTCTAACAGGGAAACATAAAACCCACTCTGCTGGCATAAAATTATCTCCTTTTTTCTGTCCCGTTGAAACTATCACCACGGGAGCTATCCATTTAAAACGCCTTACATCATGTTAAGACGCAACCTCTACTGATGAGCAATGCAGAATTTTCATGATGGCTGCAAATATAATGCTTGACCAGTAACAGACGCTCTCATCTCTATGTGCTATTCGCATTCTCTGTAAGAGTGCCTAACTCTGTTTAGTATACCTATGTACACTTATAATCGCTGACGAGTGACTGGCTAAACTTTTGCTGAAAATAGTTGTTTTTGAGAACAATAATTATTTTACAATAAACTCTAAATCCTATGAAACATTTTTACCTTTTGTAACCACTTATCCAAATAACGGTTGAAAATGTTCGTTTTTAGACATAGTTTGTATTTAATGCAAAGTCATTCCCCGCGTTAGATATATGATACTCTGCGTATAATACACACAAAGCAGTAAAGATAATACATACAATGAGAGTTATCCGCAAGTATTGTACGCAAAGTATGGTTGAAACATACCAAAATCAGAAGAAAACCACCAAGATTGTCTGAATTAGTGAGAAAAATAAGAGCTTAAAGTAAATTTACCCCCGGCTATGTGGCTAATACCCCAAGTTAGATAAAAATAGCCTTTTTTTGTTGCTTTTGCAAGTACCGAAACTAAGAAGTTAAGTAGCTTATTCTTATCGGACGCTATGTATTCTTTCCTAGATATTAATCCATTTCGTCAAGCATATTTTGAAGTTGGACAGTTGATTTGCACTTATTTTTTTGTCCCTGTGTAGTTTCTTTACCTTTTGTATTGCTTGGTTATTTTTTCTAATTCTGATTATAATTCCTCTTCAGTTGAATTATTTACTCCTCATAGTGAAGAATTAATCCATCTAGATGTGCGGATTTCCTTTTCGCAGTTCGTCATAATTTTCAAGTACTTCTTTTTGCTCAAGCATTTGATTTTCTTCATCACAGATCATCTCGTCCCAAACTTTTGGCGAACTCAAAAGTACTTTGCAAATTGTACCTGCTAAGACACTGATTGAAATAATTCCGAGAAGAGCCGTGAAAATATCAAACATTTAATCTTTCTCCATTAACTTCTCCAGTTCTGTCATCAACCAGGACCAATCCTCGGGTAGATACCATTTTTTGAAATCCTGCAGGAAATCATCAGCAGCGAATTCACGGAGCTGCTCGAGGGCGGCTTCCCTGCCTTTGGCATCGAGCGGCTTAATTTTGAAGGTGTCGGAATCGGATTTGCCGACGGTATCAATTTTCCTGTTCGGGGATTTGGTAGAGGACTGCTCTTGACGCGAGGCAAAAAACTGGCGGCGCAGCACTTCAGTTAAAAAAGCGGGTACCGAAGAAATTGAATCGGTTCTCTTGGCAACTATCTCGAGTTCCAGAATAAGCAGGTCAGCAAGAGTTCCCCACTTTTCGGCTTCGTTTTTTGAAACGCCTTTACCGGTTAGTTTTTTGACTGCCGCGTCGAATCGCTCAGCCATCACTGAAAATGTTTCACTCACGCGCGCGTCATCATCATTCTTTGTATTGTCTTTAAAAGAAGTTTTAGGAAACTCGTAACTGTCTTTGTTTTCAATGCGATTAGTAGGGGTAAGTAGGGGTAAGTTTTGCCCACTGTGTAAGGGTAAGTTTTCACTTGCCTTACCTTGCCTTACCTTACCTTGTCTTACCCCTACTTGCTCAGCTTCTTCAATTTCTTCGGGAACAAAGATTTCATACTCCCACCCAGAATGGCTGCCTATTGCCGGGCGGCTGTCTAAAAGCCCTTTTTCCTTTAGGTATTTAATGTGCAACTTGATGGCGTCCTTGGATATCCCGGTCAGTCGGACCAACTCATCTTTTGTTAGTTGAATTGTTCTGGTTGGGTTTATGGCACCTCGGGTGCGCTGATAAAGCACATCGTAAGTGTGTTTACTTAGTCCGCGAAAGTATTTCTCCGGTATGGCACGCTTCGTTATTGAGTTAGAAACTTTCGTATAATCTCTGACAGGTGATATTTCAACTGGTTTAACTATAGAATCAATTGTTTTCGTGTTTTTACTTGCTACAATTTGTTCTTGGTGATTTCTATTTCCACTTACTTGCTCTTGCTCTCTCTTAATTATACTTACTTGCTCTTGCTTACCCCTACTTACAGCATCAAAATTTTTCGGAAAAGGCAGAGGTAATGGGGGGTCCTCAATTGCTATGTTTTCTTCTTTCTTCTTTTCGGCAAGTTTTAAAAGTTCGGCAATTTTACTCATAATCCAACCTCACTTGTAAATTCTGAAATCCAAGTTAACGGAATTTCACTGACACCAATTGATTGTTTCATTGCGTAAATCAGTCCGCAGAGCTTTATTACTGAACGGGGAATTCCGCCTGTTAATTCAAAAATCTTACTGACATGAAGGGGTGTAAACGGATTATTAATTGAGGCAAGTTGGCACCGTGCAGCAATGACTTCGCTAGTTTCCGCTTCCGTAAGCGGTTTAAGCACGGAGTTGGTTGTAATTCGGCTTTGTAATGCCCGGTTTCGCTTGTGACTAAGTTTAATGGCTAACTCAAGTTGGGAACCTAAAATGATTTGCACAAGTTTTTCTTCATTGGTTTCAAAGTTTAAGATTGCCCTCAACAGTTCTAGTTGCTTGGTGTCGAGAATCTGCGCTTCGTCGATAAAAATAATAGTGTTTTTACCCGCCGCAAACTGTTCGACCAGAAAAGTTTCAAGCAAGCCCATTTGCGCCTGAAACGACCGCGCCGATTCAAGCTCAAGATTCTGGCAGATGGCTTTAAGAAGAGCAAAGGCAGACGGATAAATAGGTGTAGCGATAAGAATGGCACTGGTATCCTCCCGGGCATCAAACTCGGCAAACAGGTAGCGCAGCACCGTCGATTTGCCAAGGCCAAAATCGCCTAAGATGCAGGACAATCCCTGTCGCTCATCAATTGTGTAACGGCATTTATGCAAAACGGCTTTCAGTCCGTCGGTTAAATATAGGGAATTAGGATTCGGAGTAATTCGAAACGGTGTCGCCATAGTTTGTCGAAAATACCACACAACTAACCAGAAACAAAATAAAAAACGTTAAAATTGAGGCTAATTCCTAATTTTTTCATATTATTTCGCCACTTTAATGGAAATTAGGAAGGAAAAGCAGCGATTAAGGTAATTTAAGTTGGTGTTGTGGTAAAAATCGCCAAAAAACTGTTTTTAATCGAAAAGGGCTTCAATTTTGATGTGCCACCAAATGACACCCGAGTTAGATTAGGTGTGGCCAATAGATGCCCCTTAAAAAAATTTCTAATATTTATTACGGAAAAGGGTTCATTCCGATAACGGAAAATTATACCCTTATAAACGGATTTAAGGCTTTGGGCTTGCGGAAATCCGCCACGAAAAAAAGAGAATGATATTAGCGAAGATTGAAAAGTTCTCATTACAGGCGATTGCCGACGATCTAAGCGGTTCGGATTTGCCGTCGGCGCGGCTTAAGCTGTCGTTTGCTGTCGGTTCGCTGTTGGAAGTATCGGGAAAGGTTCAAAAGCGAGTGAAAAGGGAAGGACAATGTAAATTGGTGATTGAGCCGGGCGACGTTCCCGGCTTCATCGTTTTTGCCGTTGTTGGTCCGACGCGGAAAAGGTTCGGGCGCGGAAAATTCGGAAAGGTTCGAGCGTGGCGGTTCGCGGAAAGTTTCAGACGTTTGGCGCGTCGGCAGTTTGTTTGAGTGATTGCCGATTGCAGGGAAAGAAATAGGAAACGGCGGGCAAAGTGCAACGAAATTCAACATTTTTCCGCTTTCGGTGGTAAGATTTGCTAGGTTTTCGGTTAGGTTTAGACACCTTAAAAAAGAGAGAATGGCTACGTTTAGCTACCTTAAAAAAGAAAGCCGAGAATCAAAAGTAGAGTGAAATAGATTATGGTCGGAAAGAAAACAGGCGGGCGCGTTGCCAGACCACCTCTTAACTCTCAATAACTATGCAACCACTTCTTCGGCAATGCCAAGCGCTCTGCTTACTTCTGCACAGAAAATGTTTGACCTTGCGGTTTGCCAGACGGCACTGAAATCAAGTCAGGTCGAAGCGGTCAAGATTCATCACCTTGGTCCACGCCGCCATAAAGTCCTGCACGAACTTTTCTTGAGAATCATCACATCCGTAAACTTCAGCTAAGGCTCGAAGCTCTGAGTTCGAACCGAAGATGAGATCGACACGGGTACCTGTCCACTTGGGTTCGCCAGTCACACGATCACGACCTTCAAACACGTCTTCGGACGCAGAGGCTGCCTTCCACGTCGTGCCAAAATCGAGCAAGTTGACGAAGAAGTCGTTGGTGAGCGTTTCGGGATGATCGGTGAATACGCCGTGTTGTGACTGATCGAAGTTTGCGTTAAGAACTCGCAAACCGCCAACCAAAACCGTCATCTCAGGTGTCGTCAACGTCAACATCTGCGCCTTGTCAACCAACATTTCCTCTGCCTTCGTCGTGTGATGGCTCTTTTTGTAGTTGCGAAAACCGTCTGCCTGCGGCTCCAGATACCTGAATGATTCTGTTTCGGTTTGCTCCTGCGATGCATCGGCGCGTCCCGGAGAAAAGGGAACTGTCACATCCTGACCGGCATCTTTCGCTGCCTTTTCGATAGCGGCGCATCCGCCGAGAATAATCAGGTCGGCGAGCGAAACCAGTTTTTTGCCGGAAAAAATTATCCCGGACTGAGAGTCGTTGAACTCTTTTTGGATGCCCTCAAGCGTTTCCAATACCGTCGCCAGTTGAGCCGGGTTGTTGACTTCCCAATTCCTCTGCGGCTCAAGGCGAATTCGTGCGCCATTCGCACCGCCGCGTTTATCGCCGCCGCGGAATGTTGATGCTGATGACCAGGCAGTCGAGACCAGTTGGGACACGGACAATCCTGAATCGAGTATCTTGCCCTTCAGCGCGGCGATGTCCGACTCATCAATCAGTTCATACGTTACTTCCGGGATTGGATCCTGCCAGATTAGTTCTTCCTCCGGCACGTCCGAGCCGAGATAACGCGAGCGCGGTCCCATATCGCGGTGCGTCAGCTTGAACCACGCCCGCGCAAATGCGTCGGCGAACTCATCGGGATTTTCGAGAAAACGTCTTGAAATCTTTTCGTAATTAGGGTCGAGCCGCATTGACAAGTCGGTGGTCAACATAGTCGGTAGGTGTTTTTTCGACGGATCGTGAGCATCCGGGATGATCACGTCGGTGTCTTTGGCAACCCACTGCTGTGCGCCGCCCGGACTCTTCGAGAGTTCCCACTCAAAGGCGAACAGGTTCTCGAAATAATTGTTGCTCCATTTTGTCGGAGTTGTCGTCCAGGTAACTTCCAGTCCGCTGGTAATCGTGTCGGCACCTTTTCCCGTGCCGAAGCTGTTGTGCCAGCCGAATCCCTGCGCCGCCAGCCCGACCGCTTCCGGCTCATCGCTGACGTGCGACGAATCAGCCGCGCCATGCGTCTTGCCGAAGCTATGCCCGCCCGCGATCAGCGCGACGGTTTCCTCGTCGTTCATCGCCATCCGACCGAATGTTTCGCGGATGTCGCGGGCAGCCGCGAGCGGATCAGGATTCCCGTCTGGTCCTTCGGGATTGACATAAATCAGTCCCATCTGCACCGCCGCCAGCGGATTCTCCAGCTTCCGGCTGTGTATGTCGCCATCCGCATCATCGTCGGACACCAGCACGCCGCCCGACTTTTCGACGCCTTCAGAGCCGTGCTCATAGCGGATGTCGCCAGCCAGCCAGGTCGTTTCGGCACCCCAGTAAACGTCTTGATCCGGCTCCCATACGTCCTCGCGCCCGCCGCCGAAACCAAACGTCCTGAAGCCCATCGTTTCCAACGCAACGTTGCCTGCGAGAATCATCAGGTCAGCCCACGAGATTTTCCGACCATACTTCTGTTTGATCGGCCACAAGAGCCGCCGCGCCTTGTCCAGACTCACATTGTCCGGCCAACTGTTGAGCGGCGCGAAACGCTGTTGCCCCCGTCCGCCGCCGCCGCGACCGTCGCCGATGCGGTAGGTCCCGGCGCTGTGCCATGTCATGCGAATAAACAACGGACCGTAATGTCCAAAGTCCGCTGGCCACCAATCCTGCGAGTCGGTCATCAGCGCGGCAAGATCCTCTTTCACGTCCGCCAGGTCGAGCGTCTTGAACTCTTCGGCGTAATTGAATCCCGCGCCCATCGGATCGGATAGCGAAGAGTGTTGGCGAAGGATGCTCAAGTCCAACTTGTTCGGCCACCAGTCACGATTTGACCTGTGACTAGCGGTAGTGAACTTGATCGCTCCGCCCGTAAACGGGCATCGGCTTGAATCATTAACATCCAAAACTGGGTCATTCGATGATTCGCTCTGTACTTTGTTATTTCCCATCTTTTATTTACCTTTTAAATTGTTTTTTTAGATTGTTTTCCGGAACAAATTTATGTCATTCGTTCTAGCTCAACCCCGATATGCTGTCAATTTTCTCATTTACTGCACTCAGGACATAAACCACGCAGAGTCAGTTCGATCACTTCAGCTTTGAATTTCGAGCGGTCGGACGCTTCTTCAATCAGCGCGACCGGAATAGACAGTTCCAGATCGACCATCATTCCACAATTGTTACAGATCGCGTGGTCGTGCTGCGTCAGTTTGCGATCATAACGGTTGGCATCCATGCCGAACCGGATCTCGCCGATCAAGCCCTCTTTCTTCAGGTAATTCAGAGAATTGTAAACGGTTGCGAACGAGATACCCGGCAGAAGCCGGCGGGCATCATCAAAGACCTCATTGGCAGTCAGATGCTTGTCCGATCCGCGAATCGCCCGGAGGACGGCTTGGCGCTGCTTCGTCAATCCTAGACTTTCGATATCTTTCAGTGCGTACTTTATAATATTTATTT
>MWWH01000584.1_pt1 | contig 10428 bp, 17 predicted proteins | sample 1047231 | NCBI WGS metagenome assembly MWWH01 (sample SAMN06349967, study PRJNA376086) | soil metagenome | isolation source: MG3-2 sample Antarctic (ecotone) soil | place: Antarctica | collected 2015-01-13 | reverse complement strand
TAGTGCGACGGCGCGCCGGATGATGCGCCGCCGTCCCGGTCTGCGCTTGACAGCCAAATGTACTTGCCGCTGCCGCTTGCGCCGTCGCGCCGGATCATCAAAGCCTGAATGCGATTAAGCGAATCGCGCACGGGTATGAGCACGCCTTGTGCAAGCGGCACCATGCGCCATGCACCATGATCTTTGTAGAAGCCCGGCACGCCCGCAAGGTCGTGATGCTCTGCTAGGAGGCGCGTCATTGTGGCCGCGTAGAGCGCCGTCGGCGTCGAGCGATAACCGTTGCGCTGAATGGCTTCGGCGTCGAGGCCGCGCATCATGAGCGCCCGCCTATGCTCTTCGGATAAGACAAGACGGGCGCGAATCATAATTGAATAAATTTTATGAACATGCTCGACATCGGCGCGCGGTGTGGCTTCAATTATCGGCGCGGCTTGCTTCTGTGGCTGCTGCTGTGGCGCGTACGATGCGTGCGGCATCTCTTCTAAGATATGAAGCCAGCCACCGTCGCGGCCTTGATGCGGAGATGCGACGCGGCGGCAATATGCGCGCGTGCGATCTTCGGAGACGGCGCAGTTGTCAGGCTTGCCGCAGACCGGGCATTTGATTCGCAAGCGATAAATCGGGCGAAGCGGCGAGCGGGTAGCTTGCTGATAATTTGCGCTCATTGGATTACCTCCGCGAGATTCTTTTCGATTGCGAGCAAGAGTGTCAGCTCGTCTTCTCCGGTTGCCGTTCCTAGCCACTCATGACATGAAGGGCAAAGTACGTAGTTAATCCGCGCGCTGCCGTCGAAGGGGAGGTACGCGGCCGAGCGGCCGAGCCACAAACTTCTGTCTTCACGAAGTTTTTTTGTGCCGAGGTACCAGGGCGGCGGGTTGGTACAGAGCGCGCAATCAATTTCCCTTGTTGCGATGCCGGCGTCATGATCACGCATGGCAGCGTCAATTATTTTGTCCGCGCGCTGCCAATGTGAAAACGCGTCCGTTTGCTGAAGGTAAGGTGTGAGTCTAGTAGTCATGCTGCCACCTTCTTTCCGCTCTGTGCGGTAGTGGCGGCGGCGCGTTGTCGTTGCGGGAAAGTGCGAACGATGGGCGGGTTCGGATTTTCAACAGTTGGCCTGCCCGCGCGCGTGTCAGCTTCCCATCGGTTGGCATGACGCTGTAGCGTCTCCATCGCATTAACTTTTATGTGCGACGGCGGCAGCCGATCGCCGGGTCTGTAATGGCGTTTTGGTAAAGAATGGTTGCTATTTTTGGCGGGAATCTGTAAGATTTTCACTACGTTAACTCCAAGCTGTCACCGTCCAAAGCAACAGCTTATTAAGACGAAGCCTAGAGCTAACCACTCTGGGCTTTGTCGTGTCCTTATGCGGCTTGCTGTCGCGTGCGCGTGGTTGCAAGATAGGCATCAACGGATGTTCGTGGAATCACAAAGTTTGAGGCCACCCGATAACCATCAAGCGCGCCGGAGCGCAGCAATCGCCTGATTGTTTCGGGATGGCACCGCAGCTCCTTAGCGAGTTCGTTGGGCAACACGTATTCATCTTTGGTTGCGCTTTTTTTAATCATTTTTTCGTCTCCATCGAACAGAGAAAAAGCCCCTGCGGGATTCCCTTGAACCCCGAAGAGGCTTGCGTTAAAGATTCTTTTGCCGCGCGGCTTACTGCCTAAATCATCGCGCTATGCTGAAATTGATTTATACACTCAAGGCGATATGTCTTGATTTTTTCACTTGTTTTGTGCATAAATCTAAAAAGCAAATGGCTAAGTTATCCGACTAGCCTCTTAAGAGTGGCGCGCGCCCTGAATAAGTACGCGCCACTCTTACTTCACTTCAAATTCAAAAAAACCTACATTCAACAAAACGACTATACGCGCGTGCGTTGTTCTGCGCAAGTTTTTATTTCTGCGTAAACCGTTGCCTACACTAAACTTAAACGAAGATAATTCAAATTAATTATCTTCGTTTCTTTAATTCTTTCCAATCCAGCCCGTAAGACTTCAACAGTACGCGCAACGAAGCTTCTGTAAAAGGGGTCTTCTTTTTGTGTTGCTTGTTCAAAGCATCGGCCATAATTTTTAGCGTTGGTGGCTTTTTTCGGTATGCCTTTTTGTAAAAGGCATCTATTTCGCGAATAATTACGGCCTCTAGTCCTATTCGGGTCCATTGTGACGGGCGGCCACCGCCAGAACGAATCCGAACGTTTGGTAATCTTTTGACCAGCTTTACAAGCATCTCCGTCCGCCGCGCTTCCGAATCCTTTCCGCGCTGTTTAACTAAAGAGCTTGCGTCAACCGTAACATCGATTTCAGTTGATAGTTGATTATGCAAGGCAACTTCAGCAATAGTTATAGCGTCTTCATATGCCTCTTTAAGTGCTGAAGCTATTTTGCTTTTAATACCAGTCAACAATGCTACTGATGCAAGCCACGTCAGCATTTCGATAATCTGGCGGCGTCCGTCGGGGGTTAAAAAACTTGTATCGGCTTTTTGTCCGTTCACTTGAACGTTATTGAGTGTGTCATTGCATGAATGGTGAATTTTCTCAATTGCTTCCTTTGGCATATATCCAAAAGAAAAACATCCATACCGACCTTGCAGGTGTCCTTTGTACATCGCCCATAAATCACCTTCGGGTGAAGCTTTGACTTCATTATCTTGCCCGAAAGTAACACCGTCTTTTAGCCATTGATCAAGTGCCTCTTCTAATATGCGCTGTATCATGCCGTCGTCCGGCGGCGACTTTGTATCGGAAATACTCATCAATAGCCTCTCTGTGGCCTCTCTGATTTAGGATTCGGCTCGCCGGTCGCATCAGAGAGTTGCGATCATGTCCTCACGCTGGCCGGCGTAAGTAGACGAGCCGAATTTGTTAGCAATTCAGCCATGACATGACGCGCCACAAGCCGCGCCACCGTGTCACAGCTTCCGAATGTAAGCTTCTAAATCCTCACGCTTCACACGCCAACCCCTGCCGATAATGCGCGCCTTTAACTTCTTTTCTTCAATGGCAAGCCGTAAGTGTCCGCGCGAGAGGCCGGATAACTGCGCCGCTTCGATTAGCGATAACGTCAGCTTGTCAGTCAGCGGCACTGTGCCGCCGTGATGATTCGCGTCCGGCGCTGGCGGCAACATAGCCGGGAGCTGCCCTATCGCTTCACGCACACCGGCGGCAACGGCGCGCGTAAGTGATTCTGTGAACTCTTCAGCCGCGAGGTTCGCAAGCCCCGCTGCGCGTCTGTTCGGGGCTATAAGCTGCGTGTCCACAGATTCTAATTCAGCCTTGAGATTCTCAACTGCCGTCGGGTCAAAGTCTGCTTGCTTGCCGGTTCGCCCGCGTACATAGGTTACGACGCCGAGACGCCCTTCGCTCGCGTACTTTTCAACGAGACGAATGGAGACACTCAAAAGCTCTGCAACCTCTTTCTTATTCATTCGTGGAATAGCCTTTTAAGCCTCGCAAAGCCCCGTAGCGCGTCTATTCGCGGCTTTCGTGACATGCCCGTGCGCGATCATCAAATCTTCATGCCGGCATGAAGATTTAACTTTGCCTCCACACACAAACGGGCGTGATTTTCTGACTTTACAAAAAATTGTAAAGTCGTTTTCCATCCACACGCACACGGGCGTGATTTTAGGTCTGTACTACGTAGTACAAACCTTGACTTTCCATCCACACGCACACGGGCGTGATCGTTGAATTGTCCCGCCGGCGGGACAATTTGACTTTCCATCCACACGCACACGGGCGTGATACTGCCTTTCATTGCCCGCCGGAGCCATTGTTACCCCGTGCTGTGATGTAACGCTCGACGGTGTTAGAGAGACGCTCCACAGTGACGGTCAGCGCGTCCATGCGTTCATCATGGCTGTGCACGAGCGTGACAAGATTCTGCGTGATCGCGAGCAACGTCTGCGCCGTTTCTTCGGAGCGCGTAATCCGCACGCCGTCCGCCGCCTGAATATCCACAAGGCCGCTTAGTTCTTCGCGGATTAGTTGCCGGATAAGTTTCGCTTCTTCGTCACTCATCGCTTCTTCCTCTTCTTCGCCTTCACAGCTTCCTTGAGTGCCGCATTACTGCCGCTGGCGGGCGCTGTGGCTGCTTTGTTTGCGGTGGACACCTTACCGGGCGGTCTGCCGGACGGACGGTTTGCCAGTAGCTTTAGGTCGTCCTCGTCTATAGCGTAAGAGCGCCCCACCTTCAGCGCCGGTAATCGCTTTTCCCAAATAAAGGTTTGTATGCGTGCGACTGATAGCCCGACTCGCGCGGCTGCCTCAGTAGTGCTAAGTAGCTTTCCCATGACGCATAAAATAAACCTGAAGAAAGTATTTGTCAATGCAAAGATTTCTGTTGACAAAGGGTTTCTAATAGCATATAGTTTCTCTTGTCAGCCACACTACACGAAACGGAGACAACGAACATGGTTCAGCTAACTACAACCGAGAGCATGAAGAAGCAGATTGCAAAGGCACGCGCCGTCAAGCCCTTTGTGAAGATCACGGGCTGGAGACGCTACGAAGTTCGCAACCGTCAGACGGGCGCGACATATAGCGTCAACTTTGAAGTGATAGACGGCGCACGCTTCGCGCATTGCACATGCAAGGCCGGACAGCTTGACCGCTGCTGCTATCACGTGGCATCTGCCGCCGGCATTCATGTGGTAATCGCCGCAAGCCAAACATCGCACTAACGCGAAAAAGGACTCCTGAACGCTTCAATCGTCCGGGAGTCCTCCAACCTTCAACCCTTCAATGCAGAGAAAGGCATCAGTTATGCAAAGACATCCTATCACGCCACAGGGCAGGGAAACGCGAGGAATCGCTATATCACGCATACATGCGCACAGGCTTATCGGCGCAGCAGGTGTGATGGCTAATTTGGAAACAATTGTTTCCAAACCGGAAAACGAACGCCAAGCCCGCGAACTAGCGCCGCGCATTAGTGTTGGCGACAGAGTAAGATTATGGGATACGCTCTACGGGCAATATCATTGGCATGTTGTGACAGAAGTAATTACCGGCGCGCATCATCAATTCAAAGTTGACGCGTACAGCTTTTATATTTCTGCCGCGTGTGTGAGTGGCCATAGAAATGGAGGTGTGCGCTAATGGCAAACAAAAAAGGACGGCGCCACACTCGCCGCTTCTATCAAACGATGCGTGAGTTTGAGGAACTATTCTCTGCGCGGGAACTAACCGAAGAGGCGGGGCGCGTGAGTGACCGCTTGTCCGAAATGGTCGGGCATCTGCTATGCAATTCGCCGGACGGTGGCGAGTTTGCCGCAACTATTTACCACGCCATTGGTAGCGCGTGGGATCGTAACCGTGATGAGTACGGCCACGAAAATCTGTCGCATCCTTTAGAGCGACAAACCGTCGAATATCATGGCGCATTGCTTGACGATCTGCGCCGCGCGCAAAGTCCCGAAACGACGGCAAAAGAAAACACGCTTGAGCAAGAAGCACATCACTTTGCCAAAGCAACATGCAACGGCAAGGATGACCCGGAATTGTACGCGCAGGCGCTTCAATACTACCGCGACAATCATCATTTAATGCTTGACGACGATGCGACTTGCGGCGAAGCGGAAGAAAACAGAACGCGGGAGATAGAGCAAGCAGGGCGCGACCTGCGCGTTGAAGGATTAAAGCGACGGCTTGAGAAATTGGACGATCTTGAGCATGAAGGAATGCGCTTTCGCGTGATGCAGGAAATCCGCGACTTGGAGAATACCGCCGACGTGGACGCGGACGAATGGCCGGACATTATCGCAGCCTAAGTTATGGCGATTCATGTTAGACAAGAGAGGCGATGCTTTCGAGTGTCGCCTTTTTTACTTTGCCGCGCGCTTCACCGTAGCGACGGATACGTTGAGCATCTTCGCCGCTTCGGGCTGGCTTACTGCTGTCTCAATTGAGCTAGCATGTTTTGAGCTTTCAATGTTCGCCAACTTCGCGGCTGTCGGTAACCTCGATCTTTATCACTCGCCTAAAGCCTCCGCACTCGTCGCACGTTTCAACAAGCGGCATGTCGGCGGGCGGCTCATTGCCCGGATAATAAACGCGCGTTTTCGTGATGGGACAACTACACAGCCCGTCAGGTGTCGCCGCGCGCGCCGCTTCAAGTTTCTTTAATCTAGTTTCCAAGCTCATCTGTGTTACCTCCCGGTGCAATAGTGAAATGAACGGTGCGCCGCACGCGCCCGCATTGCTCGCATGTCTCTTCGGTGCGGTAAGTTTCCATATTGTCTTTGGCGCGCTGGCCTGTGCCAATCGTAAAGCGTGGCTCGCACGTACAGCCAGCGGCGTTGTTATCGCTTGCCGCTTCGAGTTTGCCGATCCTGCTTTCTAAACTCATGCTCTAAATCTCCCTTTCGTTTCCATCGCCGCGCGCGCCGCCTCCAGCTCTTCCAACTTCTCTAAACGCTCTTGCAAGTCCATCAATTCTATGGCGCTCACGCTCTGGTCAAGGATTGTCTTAGCTGCCGCCACACGGGACGACGCGGGCGCGTCTTTATCTTCGGCGATACTCACCAACACCCGTGCGGCTGTGGTCGCGTGCTTTTGAAGTTGCGCGATTGCGGTTTCGACAAGCTGCCGCCGTGATGCCCTGTAGCTCGCTTGAAAGTTTGCGTCTTGCATAAAGCGCCACATCGTTGCTTTGGAGATGCCAGCGGCCTTGTATGCCGCTTCAATCGTGTTGTTATCGAGCAATGCGAGCAGCGCCGCTTCCTGCTTCAGCGTCAATTTTTCGTCAGAAGGTTTCATTGTGGTCAAGTTCGTCTCATACTTTTCGCGCTGCAAGAATCCCGCTTGCTTGTGGTGTATAATGCGCGACTGATAACACAATAATTTTCCACCCTTACATAATCCCCAAATATCAGACCCACTTTATTTCTTTCTTGTGTCGGCGCGTCGGCGGCCTCTCGTTTTCAAGCATCGAAGCGCAAGATGTTGTATGCCTGCTTTGCGTCGTAAAGTGCGCGTCGTGACATTTGACGGGCGTTGTTTACGAAAGTATGCGGCACAATATCTTGCGGCTACATCAGCAAGTCTTCGTCGCTGCTCTAGCTCTCTCAAGTTGTCGCTCATACCTGACCATTCCTGCCCGTCAGCGGCCTGTTTTGAAGCGGCGTTAGAGACTGCGTTCCATACTCTGGCAGCACTTCCGTTTCGAGGCGTTGCAATTCCCTTTGCGCCGCGTCTCTTTCTCTCTCGATGATGCGCTGCCGATTGATTGCGTCCTGCTCTGCCACGAAGGATTGATTTATCGCAATGCGTAAATCCTGCGCTTGCCGCTTAAAGTGTTCGCGTTCGTCATCCACACGCAAGCGTCGTTCGCCGGCCTTTTCAAACTCGCGCTGCAATTCCTCATTGCGCCACAAAGTATTTACGCGCAGCTTATCCAGCGCGCTCTCGCGCTGCTGCATTATTTCCATCTCTTCGGGTGACAGCGCCGGATTCGACATCTTTTCCTGAAGTTGTATTAGTTCCTGCGCATACTCAAAATGGCGCACGCCTAAATCGTTACGCTCTTTCTGAATGCGCGCAATTTCGGCGTCTGCCGCGTCCTGAATCGTGGCAACGGAGTGCGGCTCGGATTCCTGCGGCGGCGCTGTCTCAAGGGCTGTACGTGGCTCTGTCGGCATGATTAGCGCAGGCGTGGCGTTTTCAATGGGCTGATAATCTTTCATCTCGTTTTTCCTGTTCCTCTTGCATTAGTTCGTGCGTCCGGCGTGCGAGTTCGTATCGCCACAGCGCCGCGCGTTCGTGTTCATAATCGGCGGCGAACTCTTGCGGCGAAGTTCGTTTCAATTCCGAAAGTTCTTCAAAGAATTTTATGAATCGAAATTCACAGCCGCGCCACCTTCGGGTTTTTCGTTTCCTTAAAGTCATTCTGCTTTTACGCGCGTAGTTCATGCGGCCTCTGTGTTGATTGCCTGCAAGCGTGCAAACTCGCGCTTGTTTGCGCTGTACTGATTGACGCTTTGAATCAGCGCCGGTGATAGCGTGTCGTAATTTTTCCTGTTACTCGCACGAAGCCGCAAAAGCATTTCCAGATATGAGTTTTCGGCGAAGTTGACGGCAATGATCCGTGCTTTCGTTGTCATGCTGCCACCTCTTGCGCTTCGCGGCGTGCGCTCGTTATTTCAAGGCCGCCGGAAACTCCGTGCTCTTCACGCAATAAGGCCGTGCTCTTCACACAATAAGGCTCCGGCTTCGGCCAGTGCCGATTCAAGCGCTTCCGCAAGGCGATAAATCCGGTTCAGCTCCTCGCGCATCTCTTGCCAGTTCTCCCTGAGTAATTCCTGCCGCCCCACAGGCGACATTGCTTGAAGCGCGAGATTCGCTTCAAGCAGATCTACGGCCGCGTCGCAGACATAGATGTCGGCACTTTGGGTCTCGATCATCCGTTCTGTTCGGGCGTCCATAAATTTTTTCTCCACTCATTTTTTTTGTTCGGCGTGGCTATCGTTTTCACGCTGCCATCTATTGCGATTCATAGCGTGCGATCATCTATTAAACGAAACGCTGTCGGCGATCCTTCACGCGACGGGTTGCACTCAAGGCACGCTTCATCATCCGGGAAGTGCATCAGCTCGGCGTAGAGTGGCCGGTTGCATTTCGGATTGCAGCATTTCCCTGCTGGCGTTAAAGCTAAATTGATTTCTCCGGTTTTTCCGATCATTTTTCACCTCAAAAGTAATGTGCTGTGCCGCCCTGCTCTTCTATGTCGCGCTCCATTTTCGATTTCGGCGGCGCGTGGTCTTCTTCTGAAAAGGTGACTTTTGGCGGTTTTTCCATTTCTGGAATTTCCGCCAAAAGTTCATCGTCCTGCTTCGTGTCGGCCACAGCGTCAAATTCCGTCAAAGTCGAATCGGGCGCATCCGGCAAGGGTTCGTGCGGCGGCTCCGGCGGCGGTAATGTCGTTGCAGACGCCACTACCTCGACACGGGTTCGCGTGACTTGCGGTTGATGGAAGACAGAACAGACCGAATCCCATGCGGCGTGGTCTTCCGGCGTGTGCTCGCGCGGCGGCGCGGCTTGTGTCGTTCCTTCTTCTCTTATAGGTACGACATAAGCAGGCGGGCGGGCGGTGCCTGAAAATGGGGTGACAACGTTGTCGTTAGTATAGGTATCCTCTTTATCTGCAGCACTTGTATTTTCGCTCGACAACGCTTTTTCGATCTCCGCCAGTTGGTCGCGCAGTCTGTCCATCGCCGCGCGCAATTCTTTGCCCTGTCCATTCACGTAGGCGGCGCGCTGTCCTTCCGGCATGTTTTGGAGAAGCGTCTGCGTGCTGTCCAGCTTATTCGCGGCGCGGTTCAGTTCTGCAAGAGGCGTGTTGACGGCGCTTCGTTTGGCCTTCTTGCGCAGTTTCGGCGGTGCTTGCTCGATGTCGTCATAATGGAATTCAGCGGCCTTTTTGATTGCTGCTATTCGGTCATGGCTGTAATCGGCTGAAGCGCGGGCGTGCGCGACGATCTGCTCGACTGTTTCGCCGAACGTGATGCGGTATCTCGTCGGCAAGTAATACTTTTCGCCTTTGACGTAATCGCCCTGCTTAATTTCCAGCGGCCAGAAGTTCTCTTTCTGCGCCTGCTCGATATATGCCGCACGCCACCTTTGGACGGTGCGCGTGTCACACTCGGCGATCTTGGCAATGTCTTCATCGGAAAGTTCGATGCTTTCTTGCCCGTCGCCCATGATGCCGATGAGCGTCAATACAAGATGACTCGCGGCGTATTTGAATCCGGCGAATGAGAAAATAAATTCCGTTGCCAGATTACCGTCGGACATATCACTGATGATCGTCTCGGCGCGCGGCTCGATGATTGGCTGCTCTATTCGACGTTTCAAGTGGCCGGGCTTGTAGTCTCTGAACGATGCGACGTTGGTACTCATTACGCGGCCACCTCCTGTTGCGAAACTCCAAGCAAGTAATCGTCAATTCCCTTCCAACGATCCGGCCACGTCCGAACACGCACATCGAAGCGCGCTTTCTCTAATTGTTCGACGAGGCGAAAGAGTGCGGCCTTAACATGTTCGTTGCGCCGGAAATCCATATCGAAGGCGACGTACACCGTCTTGAGTTGCGGGAAATCTTTTTTCAGGTTGGCGGCGAAGTCAGCGCCGAAGCATGACGGCGCGTTGCCGATCACGGGCGCGTTCAAGAGATGCGCGGCGATCTGCGATTTCAATGCGCCTTCGGTCAAAGTTACTTCGCGGGCATCTTTGAGAAGCAAAGCGTTCGCATAGTGCGACGGCGCGCCGGATGATGCGCCGCCGTCCCGGTCTGCGCTTGACAGCCAAATGTACTTGCCGCTGCCGCTTGCGCCGTCGCGCCGGATCATCAAAGCCTGAATGCGATTAAGCGAATCGCGCACGGGTATGAGCACGCCTTGTGCAAGCGGCACCATGCGCCA
>MWWH01000583.1_pt1 | contig 10429 bp, 14 predicted proteins | sample 1047231 | NCBI WGS metagenome assembly MWWH01 (sample SAMN06349967, study PRJNA376086) | soil metagenome | isolation source: MG3-2 sample Antarctic (ecotone) soil | place: Antarctica | collected 2015-01-13 | reverse complement strand
TTTTGCTTGTACTTGCTATTTGGTCGGCGTGGCTTGGATTGAAAATCCTTTTTGAGTTTTTTGCGGTTTATTGAGTTCTTGGATTTTCCGGCATCGTTCGTCTTGCTTCTCGTTTTTCTTTTGCTTGGTGCGTTCGGACTGAAAATTTTTACGACGTTGCGCCCTACGCCAAGTTCTGACAAGGGGAAATGGAAAAGTTTATTTTGCGCCCGTCAAGCTGCGGACAAGTTCGGGTAAAGCTCGAATCGTTACCTCTCGAACTTCACCTTAGCTACGGTTTTAATTCCCGTTTAATTACTCTCAAGTTTGAGTTTATTTGGGCTGTTCTGGGGAAAGAAAAAGAATTAATTAGTTTGGATTAGCTTTGTGTGTTTGTTGGCTTAATAAATTTCCGCAATACTCGACTATCTCAATTAAAATTTCTTCGGGGCAAGCTGGATTTTGCGAAAAAAACCAGTATTCGCCAAATTGATTATTAACCGAAAATTTGTTTTTTTTGTAAGTAAAATCGAGCCACATTTCTGTTACCCCGTCGCTTACATAGTCGGTAACGATAGCATCGGGCATCTTTTCCAGATGTCCGCGCAACACTTCCCAATCTACGCTTTCTGGTAAGTTAACGAATTGCCGCGAATGGTCGTGCGCTATTGAATTAAGTAATTTTGCTTTCATTACTCAAGCCTGTTTCCAAGTGTAATATTCGCCCCAACTATAATTTTCAGGAATCAGGTTTCCGTTGTTTGGCAGTTCGTCTTCGTAATCGCAAGCTGCGGTTGCTGGATATTCTTGAGACCACAGGTATTCAAGCAGTTTTGCGGTAAAAGCAACAGCGTTTTCTTTGCCTAGTTCTTTATTTGGCTCAACTTCTATCAAATAGCGGTAAAATAAAAAACCGTTTTTTTCGTTTTTCCGCGTCTGTTCGTCAAATTCGTCATTTTCCAATACGCTAAACTCTCCGAGAGAAGTTTCTACGTTATGCCATTTGTCAGGCTGAGAGTTAAACAGTTGACTTAAAGCTAAAGCTACCTGTTCTCTCTCAACATTGGCATCAGTAAATAGGCTGCAATAGGCATCAACTTCATCAAACATTTCGTTTTCCTTATTTCAGCTATTTAGTATTTGTTTCCTGTTGAGTAGGCTTGTTGTCTTTTTCCTGCTATATTGTCGCGCTCAACTTCTTCCCAAATATTCTGTATTTCTTTGGGAACATATTTCAATGGGTCGTCAAAAATTCCCTTCCAGCCCTTCGGCACATATTCTTCGTATGCGACATCGTAAAACATACTGATATAAAGTTTCTCGTCGAAATTTATCAAAAAAACCAAATCTAAATCGCCTCTGTCATCATCTTCATCTGCAAGCGTGATTTGGTGTTGTTTGTTAACCAAATGGCGCAGGTCATTGAGCGAGATTTCTGCCTCTTTCATTGCTTCCAAAAATTCTTCGGCGTTTTCATCTACTACTAAAATTCCATTGCGATAATAAGAAGAATTGCCTTCCAACGAGCTAGGCGAGCAGGCTGCCATATCGAGAACCCAGTAAGTAGCGTCATCTAAGAAAAATCTGTATTTTCCCTGATAACAAACTGTTCCTAGCCATTCATCTAATATCCATTCAGTTTTCATTTAGGTTGTTCCTTAAGTTGGTTGCTAGTTGTTACTGCCGGAAACAATTTATAAAGTGGTTCTGGAGCTTGTAATTGTTCAATTTTGCCTGTTCCTCTTATAGAAGATGCTTTTAATTGTTCAATCCAATCTAAAGGTAATCCGAAAGAACTATTTGTCTTTGTTTTATCTGAAATTTCTGGAAGTTTAGAGAACATTCGAGCTTTTTCCTGTGGAACAGCAAATTTACGCACTTGTTGAACAAACGATGTCTTAACCTCAAACGAAATAACTTCTGCTTTTCCTGCTCGATTTACTCCACTAAATACTTTAACTCTGTTCATATCATCGAAAGTAACAAACAATTTAGTCTTGTCTTTGACAACCATTTCGCCGCTTTCGCCGATAAATATCCGAAACTTGCTCGCTTTCGGCGGGATGCCGCCCTGCACTCGGAAAACTTTGGAGATATTTAGATTCCCTAAACTTTTAGGTGTTGCGGTTGATTTTCCAATTATTCCGCGTTTGAGCAAAAACAAATCAATCGCCGTCGCGCCGATTTCTTCACCAATCTTACCTTCTCGTTTATACTTTTCGGTTTGATATTCAAACGGTCGCGGCACTTTGATTTCCGGTATCGAAGGCAGCTTCGTGCCGGTTAAGTTCTCAACCGATTCGCTCATCGTCGGCATTTGCGGCGCGGGCTGTCCGGTGATTTGTTCGGCGATTTTTCCGCCTAACCATTTTCCGGTTGCGGAGCCGGGTATAATGTCGCCTTTATCAATCTGCTGCAAAATATCTCGCGGCGTGTTGAATAATCTTTCCGTCCAGCGAAACGGCGCGTTGCCGCCCAATCGAAGCGGGTCAAGTAGCATTTGATTGGTTTCGCTTCGTGCTTTTTCCTGATTTGCGTCCGATTGTTTGGCTTTGTATTCCTGATACTGCAAAACGGCTTGTCCGGCGCGTTTGGCGTATTCGATTGTTGCTTTATCGGTCGTGATGAACATCGCGCCGGGCTGATTGTCTATTCGTTGTAGTTTGTTCAGCGTGTCGCCGCCGTGATTGACCGAACCGTTTGATTTGATGGCTGAAACCGCCATTTGTATTTCTTCATTGGTTAGCATCGAATAACCGGCTTCCTTAAAAAATGCTCGGTCTTTCGCCATATCGTAATCCGTTATAGTCATCTGTGTGGCAGGCTTTTTCGCTTCCAAAACTATGCTTATTTTCTTCTTTGCAAGGTTTTCAGCGTCAAAAGGCTGTTTTTCAAGCACTTCTTTATAAAAATCACTGACTGTTTTTTGCGGCTCGTCATCGCCCAAATTTTTAATGGTTGCGGTTCGTCTCACCGAATTTTGTTGCTCTACAAACTTTCCGGTTATATGGTTTATTGCTGCCTCTGCTTCGCCTTTGTTGCTTGGCTGCGAAAACAACAATGATTTTAGGCTGCGGTTTTCGGTTTGGCTGCCGGGTGTGGTTGCCGGAAAGATTCTGTCCGTGAATAGATTGATGATGTCTTTTGCCATAATTACTCCTTTAAGCAAAATAACTTACTGTGTAAGTTATCGGCAATTTTCGGGAAAAGTTTCTTATTATTTTTGCCTTTCGAGCTTTTCCAAAATCGCTTCTAAAATCCAGGTGTTGCGCGGCGTCTTTAGCGGTCGCGTCGTCAAATCCGTATCTACTCGGTTGAGCAGTCCGTTAGGAATACGAATCAAAATCTTTTGATTTCCCGCGCTTTGCGTTGCGCCGGCGACGCTGCCGCCTTTTGAAATTACGGCGTTTATTTCGCTCCGGCTCGCTTCATCGTCCTGCGTCGGCTTTCTTGCAATCGGCATAATGTTTATTAGAATATAGCAATAGTATATCTATTGTCTATCGAAAATATATTTATACAAGCCTTCGATTTCTTCCGTCGCTTTTTCGTCCGGCGGTTTTAATTCAACCACTCCCGCGCCCGCGCTGGTCGCGTTTCCGAATGCTTTCCGGCTGACAAGCGGGCAATCTACAAAGGTTAAATTCGAGACGCTTTTTAAGATTTCTTCGGCTTCCCTGTTGTCCGTGCCGCGTGGGTCGGCTCGGTTAAGAAATGCGTAAGCCGTCAAATTCGGGTTGACGGCTTGGACTTCCTTAATCACCTTTGAAACTTTATCCAGCGTCCAGATGTCGAGCGAGCGCGGCGCGAACGGAACGAGCAAGACGTTTGCAATCGTCAAGGCTGCGCGTTGGCTGGTCGTGTCGCGCCCGCCGGTGTCGATGATGATGTCTCGGTATTTGTCTTTCAATCTCCGCGCTTCGGTTCTGACGTTCGCGCCGGTTAATTTTATGCAAGTGTAGCCTGCGCCGGCATCGTGTGATTTGTTTCTAAGGGCTGTAAAGTCGCTCGCGCTCTCTTGGTCGTCCGCGTCAATCAAAAGCACGTCGAAGCCTGCGCCCGCTCGCATCACGGCTAAATTTATGGCGACGGTCGTTTTTCCGCTGCCGCCTTTGATTCCGCCGGTAACTAAAATCATACGATATACCTTTGATATACTATATATATACTTTTGCTAGACAGTTTATATCTTAAATTAAATATCTCCAATCCAAGTTAAATGCTTTTTCAGCGCGGTTTTTTCTAATGCTTTATAAAACCGTTCGTCTGCGGTTATAAACTCGCAGGATAGGGAAACCGCCAAAGCTAGATATGACCAATCGTAAACGGTTTGACCCGAAAGCCGCGCTCCCGCGAAAGCTGCTTTAAGTAACGGCTGGTGAGAATGAAACGTAATATTTTGTTTGCTGAATGTGTTAATTATCCGCGTAGCTTCCCGCTCGCTCAAATCTTTCCGGCGAGCTTTTTTCCAAATGATGCTGCCGAACTCCGGCAAAATCAGTTCCGGCGCGTGAATTTCATATGCGCCGCTTAATAGTTTTTCGGCTTCTGGAGTGTGGATTTCAGTAACATACCACTTCACCGATACGCTTGCGTCGGCGACTATTATCATCGCCGTCTGTCCTCACGCAGAAGCTCGGCGCTGTTGCTTTGGTTTTTTACTCTCAACGATTCTCTAATCTTTCTTGCCGTTTCTAGGTCTGATAAAGGTTCGGCTTTCGTTACCGCTTCTTTCAAGATTGTTTGCGTTTCCGATTGCAGCGAGCGTCCGTTTCGGGCGGCTCTCTTTTTAAGTTTCTCAAGAATTGACGTTTCAACGTCTCTGACTAATACACTCGGCATAATTAAAAAACTCCTTTAATTCGGCTTTTAGCTTGCGTAATGTTAGCAGGAAACGATAAAAATAAAAACACAAGATAAGGTAGATTTCAAAACTATCTACTCAAAGAGTTGCGGAAAACTTAATAAAGAGTTAATTTGATTTAGTTCTTTTCTAAAAAGCAAAAACGCCAAGTGTTTTCCGCACTTGACGTTTTCTAAACCTATAAACCGATTGCGCCGGTATCGGGTCTGTCAATTATCATACGCATACTGCGTATGAAATTCAAGCCTAATACCCACATAAAGAGGGCTTGAATGTCAACAAATCCAAAACTTCAAAAATATCCGAAATATCAATCGAACGCGCAATATACGCGAACGCCCGCCGAACGTGCCTATTATCGGCGCGAAAAAGGCGAATCCGTCGCCGAAGTTCTGCGAGCTGCGGCGGCTCTCGCTGGCGATGCGGTCGCGCTCGGTTTGGCGGCGCGGATTGCCGAATGTTCGTCAAGATACAATCATTTTCTTGCCGATGACTTAAATAATTCTGACGGCGAATGTTTCAATGGGTTCGGCAATCTTTACGGCTGCGGCTCAAAGCTCTGTCATTCGTGCGTTGATAAAGCTGCGAAGCTCAACCGGAAAAAAGCGCGTGAAGCTATCGAACAGACGCGGCTGCTGCGGCGCGAATATCTTCCCTTTGGCGCGAAAGATTACGTTATCGAGCAGGAAAGACATAGATTCGTAACTTTGACGATGCCGAAAGTTTCGCTCTCCTGCACCGAAACTATCAAGCTGCTCGCTTACGCTTGGGATTTATTTAGAAAACTCGATTTCACGAAAAATTATTTCGGCGGTTACGTCAAATCCATTGAATTTACGGTGCGCTCTGATGATTCTTACCACGCGCACATACATTTACTTGCGATTTGCTTTTATCTGCCTGAAAGGACGCTTAAAAGGCTCTGGCGGCGTTGTCTGCAAAGTGCGTTCGCCGCGTCCGGTCTTGATTGGAAATGCGAGACGAAAGATAATTCGCCGGTCGTCAACATCAAGCTGGTTAATTCGATTGAAAATGCCCTGAACGAAGTTTGTAAATATGTCACCAAGTCCGAATCTTGGGAAAAGATACCGGCGGCGCATCTTCTCGAAGTGGCGAGCGTCAAGCGATGGGGTCGGATGTTCGAGCTTGCCGGGCGTCTGAAAGCGTCGGCGAAGTTGATTAAGGCAAAAAAGGAAGTCGTCAAACAGATTCAAGCCGAATGGGAAAACGACGACGCGGATTTAAACTATCTTGATACAAAGTATTTAACTGACGGCGAAAATTCTAGTGAAGTTTCCGAATCTTCTGCCGACTCTCGCCAAAATTTAGAAGCGAAACCGAAAATTAAAGTAAAAAGGGAAAATTGGCGGGAAATTATTAAGGAAAAGGGTTTTGAAGTTTATAAAAGAATTCTGAAAAGACAGGTCGAAGCAATGCGCCGCGTTCGGCAATCGTTCTTAATCGAAAAATATCCGCTCGCCACGTTCAAAGATTTAGCTGGTTTCGTCTGGTATTTACCGCATTTGACCTTTATCGAAGAAATTTCGGTGGCTGTTGTAGGATAACTCGCGTTTATTATTATCGGACGGGAGAATTTCAGAAATTTGGTGGCGGTACTGTTGGTATCTTTTTCTGCTGTGCGGCTCTTTCTACTTTCATTGTAATTGTCTTTCCGCATCGTCTTACTGCCGTTGGTTTGGTATCAGAATTGAAAAGAACCTTTTCTTTTATAAACGGTTTTATATTGCTCGTAATGATTAAGGCATTTAGTTCATTTATCCGGCGGATTTCGTCAGCGGTCATTAGTCTTCGGGCGTGTTTTCGTTGTGATACGGTTTTTGTTTGTTGCTCGAAAAATTTTCTGCTTGATACTGAAACTGCGTCTTCGATTATTGTCAATTCGCCTAAGTTTTTTGATATTCTCTCTGCTGTTTCATATTCCAGCCCGTGCAGAATGATTTTTGTTTGCAAATTATCGAGAATGACTTGTGCAGCTTCTCTACCGTAATTTTTTGCAAGCTGGGCAAGGCTTTGAATCCCTGCAATTATGGCTACCTTCTCACTTCTCAATAATGTTAAATCGCTTTCAAATCGTGGGATGCGCCCTAAAGCGTCAAATTCATCTAAGAGCAAATAAACATTCTCGCCTTTCGTCTGCCGGAGTTGAAACATTAGAAGTTTTAAGGCAAGGCAGGTTAGCGGTCGTAATCGTTCGCTATATGTCTGCGGCAAGCACCAGTAAATTGCCAGTTTTTCGTTTCTTAAAATTTCTAAATTTGGTTTGCTGATAGTCGAACTTGTAAATCGTCTTACTTTCTCATCTCTTAACCAAGTTAGAGTTCTTCTGATACCAGTCAGCATTGCTTGTTTTACGCGGTCTGGTGCGTCTTCTACAAAGTTAGCTTGCTCGTTTGCAAATCGAGATTCAGAGCTTCTCATTGTCTTAATTAGCTGCTCTAAATTGAGTGTTGTAATTAAGTCGTAGGCGTAAGCTGGTGTCGGGCATTCGGTTGTTGCTGCGTGGCTAAAAATTCCGGCTAATAAGGCTATTTCTGAATCTTCCCAAAACGAATCAGATGATTTGGACTCGTTGCCATTAGTGATAATTGTTTCAGCTAGGTCAATTGTTAAAAGGCTATTCTCATCGGTGCAGTATGGTATCCAATTAAACGGTAGTGAATTGTCTGGGTCGTATGGCGCAAGTCTGATTGCTTTTTCCCAATGCCCTGACGTTGTGTCCCAAAGCTCGCCTTTTGTGTCGTGAACGAAAACTGATGCTTTGTTTTTCAAGTAGAAAAGGTTGGGCATAAAAAAGAATCTCGATTTACCTGTTCCGCTTGGACCCAAAACGCTGGTGTGAAGAAAATTTAATTCTTTAGGTAGAACTACTAGTGATTCCTTGTTTTGCAGTCCGATAATGAGATTTCCAGATTCAACTTCTCTTGGTGTTTTGATGAATCCCTTGCCCTTTAGTTCTTGGTCAGTTGCGCAAGTTGCGCTTCCGTGCGAATCAGTATAGTTTTTGTTTTTCGATTTCTTAATCAAGACTAAAATAATTATGCCGACTATTCCTAGCGGAACACCAAGTATCAAAATCAAACCAAAAATTTCGGTAAATGTTTCACTACTGCCGAAAGGTCGGTTTTGATATTTTTCTATTCTTTCTTGCCTTTGAGCGTTAGTTATTGTTGCTTCTCTTTCGTTTCTGAGTTCGTAATATTCGTCAGATAGTTTTTGATGCTCGGCTTTTGCTCTATCATCACATTTTACTGGTGTGCGTTCGCACGGAGTATTACTGAGTTTTTTGAGAGCTTCTTTGATTTTTCCGTCTAATTCCCCTACTTTGTTATTGTTTGATGTTTGCGCCGGTGAGTAAATGCTTATTGTCGAAATCATCAAAATTAAAAAGAAAATTTTTTTCATCTGTTTATTTCTCCATTGCGTTCTCTGTTAGCCAGCTTCTCAATGTCTTGATATAGTCCTCTAGCTTCTGATTCCGTTCGGTCAAACTGTTGATTTGCTCTTGTAATTGTTCGTTCTGATTCCTTAGAAAATTGTTCTCGCTCTGTAATAAACTGTTGACTTCTTCCAAATCCTTCTTTGTTAATGCCATTGTTTTTTATTCCTGCATCGCGCTCGTCTTTTCCCCGAAATTTTTCGGAACTCATTTTCGCTCGGCTTGGCTTCTCTGCTTCTAGTCCGTTGTGTTTAGCTTCTTTGAATTGGCGTGTTTCCTCACGTTTAGCCGAAAATTCCTTTTCGTAGCTGGTTTGATACTCTCGGTCGTATTGTTTTTGCCAGCTTTGGCTAATCTCATTTATATGGTTTTTTGGTGAATGCAATTTGCGTCCGTCTTCTTGTCGGGCATCAACCCAAACGTGGGCGTGTGTGTGGTCGGTGTCCTGATGTATGGCAACGATGGCGCGTGAATCTTTAAAATTCTCATTCAAAAATTCGTGTGTCATCTCTTTTGCTTTTTCCGTGTCTTCTTTGTCTTCCCAAGATAAAGTTACTCGGTAATGGCTTCTGCCTTTCGTTTCTTCTTCTTCTCGGTTATGAGCGTAGGATAAGGCATTTACCCGTTTTTCGTATTGGTCTTTGGCTTCGAGTTCTTCTAAGTTATGAAAGCTGATTGAGTCGCAAGCATCTTCTCGCGTAATATAACTTACGTTTTTTCCGCTTGCGCCTTTCGCTCCTGCTTTGAATTTCAGAACACTCATAATTTTTCCAGCAGTTTTTTTAGCATTTGTTCAGTCAGTTTAAGTATCCTGTCAATTTCGCTTTGCGCCGGTGGCTCTCCGCTCCCGCGTCTGCTGGCGTTGATTGAGTAGGCTATTTGATTCAAATTGATTCCGATTTTTCGTATCTCGAATCGAAGTTGTTTGATTTCTTCCTGTTCTTCTGCGGTTAAAACTTGCCCTTCAGATAACGCGGATTTCACGAGAAAACGGGAAAGACTCAAATTTGCTCTTTTTGCTTTCTCGTGAAGTTGCTTTAGTTCTGGCTCGGTGCATCGGACAAAGGCTGCTTTTTCGTATTTCTTCATTTTTCCATTGCGTTGTTGAAACCTGATAGAAAACTTTCTTTAGCGTGGCTTACTAATCTCGAAATGCGGTTAGTGTGCTTTGGTTGGTATTGGTTTTCTGCATCTAACCGTTTTTTTAGAGAGTTGCTGCTGGCTATTATACTGTCAGTTCCCGTTATAGTTTTTTCTGGTTCTTTAGCGCGAATAATAACATTTAACTCATCGTAGATTCTCAAGGCGATTTCTCCGCATAATGCCCATTTTATTTTGAAGTCTTCAATTTCGGCAGTTTCTTTATTTTCGATTACGGTTTGCAAGTTTATTTCATCAGCAATGATTTTCGGTTGACTTCTCATCATCGAGCTTTTTTGCAAATGTCGAGATGTCAATCTTCATTTTCTGACCGTCTGGCGCAACGATGACGGCGTAAAGTTTTTCGTTTTTTACTAAAGTTTCGGTGTAGTTTTTCATCATTTCTCCTTATAATTTTGTTTTTCAGATGCGATAGCGTTTTATATTTGCTGGAAACAAACCTGTCAAATCTTTTCTTGGCTTTGCAAGAATGCAAATAAGCGATAGCGTTTTGCGGTTCTTGCCTTATCACAATTTATATGCTAACTTGAATACTGTTGATACGTCAACGTAAAACCGTTGGGCTAGGTAGATGCTTCTAAGTTAGCAGGAAATTACTTAACTTGAAGTTTAACATTGTTAAGTTTCGGGTTCGTTGGTTGGGTAAGGTTAGTCCGCTTTGATAGTTTTCAAAGCGGACTTTTGTAATAAGAAAGGTCAATATGTCGTTTTAGTTTTTGAAAGTTCTGGGTATAGGAAATAAAGATGAAAATCATTTTGTTCATTTTCTGCATTTGCTTAATTCGTTGGTGCTTTGCCTTTCTGAATGAAAACTTGCTTAACTTTTTTTGGTTGCTTCCGTTTTTGCTTGTACTTGCTATTTGGTCGGCGTGGCTTGGATTGAAAATCCTTTTTGAGTTTTTTGCGGTTTATTGAGTTCTTGGATTTTCCGGCATCGTTCGTCTTGCTTCTCGTTTTTCTTTTGCTTG
>MWWH01000582.1_pt1 | contig 10461 bp, 16 predicted proteins | sample 1047231 | NCBI WGS metagenome assembly MWWH01 (sample SAMN06349967, study PRJNA376086) | soil metagenome | isolation source: MG3-2 sample Antarctic (ecotone) soil | place: Antarctica | collected 2015-01-13 | reverse complement strand
GGTGTGGTTGCCATCATCGCAGCGCCTCGTTTCCCCAGCCCCGCCAGTGCGCCGATAGCTCGCCTCTCGCAAAAAGTTCTATCCGTGGGCCATAGGGGTACAAAGTGTCAATCAGTTGCCGAAACTCGGCTGGCTTTTGGCTATGCTCGTTTGTGCGCTCAACGGTAACTATGCTGTTCTGCTTTTGTCCCTCAGGCACACACGAGCCACGTGTGCCTATCAAAAGCGACTCATGGCGCACGCTGGAGTAATACCCCATATTGTGCCGCACCTTGTTCCACACATAGTGTGTCTTGTACGTGAATCCCCAGGCGCTCATAACGTCCAACGCTTCAGGCAGTAGCGGGACTGTAGCCCACAGGAAAAGCACAGTTTCTTTGTACGATATGGCCCGCACGTCTTCGCCCATGGCGCACAAATCCTCAATGCTCATTGTGGGATAGTGGCACTCTGCCCTGCCATACCTGCGCCCTCCTGTGGGCAGAACGCCCGCCTCGTTACGCTCATACGGCCACGGGGGGTCTGCATAAATCACGCGGTACTGACCAATGGGCCAATGACCTGGCGTCTGCATAGCAGCGTATTTCTGCTCACGATTAATTTCGTGTGCTATCGCCAACATACCAGCCGTTGTTAGTTCCAGGCCATTGGCTTTGGTCTGTGCGATATGCGCTTCAAACACGTCAGTAGGTACAATGGCTATAGCTTGGTAACGAGATGACTGCTTCTTGTTAATCCCCAAGTCGGCCAATGTGGTTGGAAAAAAAACGGTACCCACCCCGGTACCGTTTTTTCTTGGTCTACCTTTGTTCAGTTCCGTTTCTCGCACAATCTCACCCATACGCCGTTGTGCCTTCAATTTTATCTCGCAGGCGTAGTTTGTCGCATCTAATCCTAGCCCCATTACCTTTGCGTAGTGCCTAGCGGCCTCTGCCATGTCTAGGTATGGCTTGGCTTCCTCAACCGTCCTACACTCAGCCAACAATTGCGTGGCTTGTGACAGTTTGGCTAGCGGATTTGTGTCGCTCATCGCCCCACCTCCCCAAACAAGCTCAATTGCAGTTCCTTACGTTCTTGGTTGGATTGGGCGACAGAAGCCTGTGCAACAGGTGTAGCGCCATTAATGGCCCAATGGTCAAGTGTCACAGCCACCTGGTCACCATGACCGCGCAGTACGGGGAAGCTATGGCGGTTGATAGTCTCAAATGCAATGGTGTAAGTTGTGCCTGTCTCGCGGTCTAGCACTTCAACGCAGGTAGCCCCAGCAGCAGCAGCATCGCGCAAGGTGCATCGGTCAAAGGCTATGGCGCGGGGTCTACGCAGGATGTGTTTGCTGCCTGTAATGGCCTTGTGGAAGGTGTCGCCCTGGACAATGCCAATGACACGTTGGGCGATATAAATAGGGGTGTGATTCGGATTGTTGCGCCGCGGCGCTGGGTATGCCATAATGAGAACAGCCTTTCATTTTGTTGTTCTTACCCGCCGCGCTAACGGTGGGTTTTGCTTAGGACACGAAAAGAAGAATAGTTATGCTGCAACCGCGCTAGGGTCCGCTACGACTTCACTAGCGCGGTTTGTGTTTTGTGGCATTGCATCGCCACTGTCCAGGCGCAACAGGGGTAAAATCAAATGGGCATTTTCTGCCACTGCGCTGATTAGCGCGGTCAGCGTCACGCCATTTAGTTCAGCAGCAGCCACAAGCCTTTGCTTGGTTGCAATCGGTAGATACGCGCTCATGTAGCTCCGTCCGCGACGGTCCAGGCTTTCTCTCGCAATCGCTTTTATCACGTTTCCTCCTATGGCAATGACAACAAAAACGCCTGCACTGGTAGAACAAACCAGGCAGGCGATGGGTAACATGTAAGTCTATGAATGATATTAAGTTGACAATTGTCAAACAAGGTAATACCATATGTATTAAGTTACAGTTGTCATATACAGATGCAACGAAGGGTCCGGACGCCTGCCAAGATGAACGGCCCTTCTTTGCGTCTGCGCACTATATCTAGTGTGCTGTACCCACTTATAGTACCGTATATGGCTGTAGATTGCAAGTATTTTTGGAGTGGTAGGGGGTCGTTTTTGCACCCACATTGGCAAGACACCCAACGCACAAAGTACCCAAAGTTAGCCCCCGCAACGCACACCCAACAGTAGCTACAAAAATCGATAAATTTAGTAAAAAAGTTCCTGGGAACCAATTTCCTAAATTTGCTGAATCTGACTTGCAACGCACACCCAACGCGTAAAGTAGTCAAAGTTCACTGCGTCGCAAGCTTGCCTAGCATGGCTTGATACTCTTGCTCGTACGTGCCTGTCTCGCCTAGCGCAGTTCACGCCTAGCTCTGCTAACGTCGGCGGACTATCGCCACAGGCGGGTATAGCACTATACCCGCCTGTGAGATGCTTTTGTATTTTGCCTTGAGCACCCTTTGCCTTCTCGGACGACTCATAAATTTCGCGCATGCGCCGTCCTGCTATCGTGTCCGGTTGCTTGATATGCGTCCATTGCTCTACTCTCCTATTCGTGTGTTGTGGGGGTCACAATGCCCCTTGCTCGTTCAAATGCTACACAGCCCCACCAGGACACCCACAGGGTCATCTACACTCTAACCAGCAGCTTTACACGCGCATCCCTATACACCCCGATAGACCCTTGGTGCTGGGTCAGCCACCGTTTCGCCAGGTGAACATTGCCAAAGTCACGCAGATTCACGAACCAACTCTTACGGGTGCGGTCATAGTTCAGCAATGACGGCGCGTCATGCTCCCAATCAAATAAGACTTGGCGCAAGACGTTTGCTTCCTGTGGACGCAGCCCCCAGCGCACTTGCCCATTGCGCCTCCAGGGTAACGGTATCAGCAGCCTCCCCGTTGCGCCGTCCGTGTTGCACAAGCCGCCGCTGTCAGTTTCGTAAGCCAGTTGCACAAGCCTAGCCAATGCCTCATTCAGCAGTTCACAGATTGCCTGGTCAACGTTAGCCAAGCTCAGGTGTTCAGCAGCCCTTCTTAGCCCCGTATGGCGCTGTGGGTGCGCTACAGATAGCCCTGCCTTACGTTCCATTGTCACCGTTAGCCCGCTCATGCTTGTCCCCCTCTGTTCAGCCCGTACCGCTTGAACCGTTCTGATTGCTCTCGCTTCAAATAGCCCCATGCAAAAATTGTGTGAATGAATAGCGCCCCATCGGCACTCACAAAGACGTGTAGCGCAAAAGCTATCAGCCAGGTCACAGCAAAGCCTGCCAACGCCAACAGCAAGGCTCCTAGCGAGGCTATAGGCACTTGCCACCCGATTACACCTACGATAGCCACCACAAGCCCCACAACGCCTGCTAATGGCCCTGTGGCGATGCTGAAGCCCTTTGCCCGGTCAACATGCCCCGAATATGGCATTGGTGCGCTGATGGGCGCTTGTGGCAGTTCACGCCAGTTCGTTTCTACCGCTACCACTTGCGCCGGTGCTTCTCTGTATGGCGCAACAAATGTATTGCGTTGGCTAGTCTGTACTTCGTTCATGTTGTGCCACCGCCAAGGTCCACATCTGACAACAGGTCACTGGCAACAGCGTCACAATGCGTCTGCCGGGTTGCTTCGTCCCTGTTGGTCAAAAACGTTAGCAGACGGTCAAGGACTATTCTCAAGTGACGCTCTTTTTCATGACGCGGCAATTGTTCAAAGCGTTTTAGATATTCATCTCTTGTCATACTTTGCTCCTATCGCAGAAAACAAAAAACCCACCGGATAAGCCGATGGGCATAGGGTCAGAGTATGGGCTATGGTAATATCTACCTTAGCCACACGATGTTTACCCCATCGGTGTTGGTTAGGTTGTGGCTACGTTTCCCAGACGTGGCTACAACCGTTTTATTTGGTTGTGGCTCTAGCATATCACGGTTTGTCAATCCCCTGCAAAGAGGGTGAAAATGGTTAGCAGTTCCAAGCTATAGCCAAGTTTGTGTTAGAACATAGGGGATTGCACTATGAGTTTATCCGTTAGGGAGGCCGCAGACTTGGTAGGCATGACGAAGACTTCAATCTTCAAGGCAATCAAGTCAGGCAAGATTTCAGCCGAAAAAGATACCAATGGCGAGTGGCGCATTGAACCCGTTGAACTTACCCGGCATTTCAAGCCTGTTAGCGATAGTTCGCGCAATCCACCGTCGCCAAGTTTGCGACAGACTACAGACAGTTTGCAGCGCGAAATAGAACTACTGCGTGAAATGCTACATGCAAAAGACGAAGTCATCAAAGCCAAAGAGGATGCGCCTTGCGCGATAACTGCTAGGTAGTTTTTGTTGACAATAACAGTGTGAAACAGGTGATAATAGCTACTGATAATGAAAACTTATCAGTAGCTATGCGCGTTATCAGGAGCTATCATCGGCACTACATTACCCTCAGCCTTCCCTGCTCCCCTTGACATTCAAGTGACTTGAAGGTTTAGTCTACCGCTGTATACCCCTGGAGGTGTTTAATATGTACATCCACGCCCTAGCACAAGAGGTTGGGATTGCTGCTCCTACCATTCGGTACTATGAAGAAACCGGCATTCTTCCTACACCACGGCGGGATAGTAACGGGTACCGCCTCTATGATGAGGCTGATGTAGACCGTTTGCGATTTGTGGCACGTGCTCGTGCCCTAGAGTTAAGTCTAGAGACTATCGGTGAAATTCTCCGTTTCCGGGAGCAAGGAATGACACCGTGCACTTATGTCTCTCAACAGATAGACCACAAGATTGAAGAAATTGACCAAAGAATCGCACTCCTTAGCCAACTGAAAGCAGAACTACAAATGTTGCAAACGATTAGCCACTTGCCGACCGAAGAAGTCTCAACAAAAAATTGTATCTGTCACATCATCGACCAAACCAACAATGTTGTACCGAGCTAACTGGTAGCGTAACCACGTCATGTACAGCTTACTTGCCCACTATGGCCGCCTTATCCGCAATCGACGTTATTTTCCTCTATGGCTCGGTCAACTCCTCTCGAACTTAGGTGATACACTGCACTATATTGCCCTCGTTGTTTGGGTTTACCAAAAAACTGGCTCGAGCATGGTGGTCGCCGGGGCGGTCTTTTTTGAAGTAGTCCCCGTTATTCTCTTTGCCCCCATTGCTGGGGTTGTTATTGACCGACTTTCTCGTAAGGGAGTGTTGGTTGGTTCGGATATAGCCCGTGCGATATTAGTCTTGGCTCTCGTATTTACCAATGAGATATGGCAAATTTATGCCATTGTCGCTTTGCTCACCTTGGCAGGAACCTTCTTTAATCCAGCGGTAAGTGCCACTCTGCCGATGCTTTTAGATGAGAAGGATTTATTAGCGGCTAACTCAGTGTCTTGGTCTACAGGACGCTTTGTTCAAATCATTGGTTCAGCGTTGGCGGCTGGTGTGATTGCTGCTGTGGGGGCAGAAGCTGCATTCATTTTCAATGCAGCAACCTTCCTTGTTTCTGCGTTCTTGCTGCTGCTGCTTCCTGTACCAATCGGTCAGAAGGTAGCAGCAAGGGGATGGTCGGGGTATATAGCCGACGCACGAGAAGGACTTTGGTATACCCGTAATAACCGCTTTGTGTCTCGGTTGGTGGTAGTTCAAGCCCTGGCGTCCCTTAGTGTGGGAGCAACTTCTGCCTTATTGGTTGTCCTTAGCCAGGAACATTACCAGTTACCTGCGAGTGGCTTTGGGGCTTTCATTCTTGCTATCGGCGTTGGTGCATTATTTGGCCCGTTTTTACTGGCGTTATTGACCCACGGCAAGATAAGCCATCCGCGCTGGCTTTTCGGCCCTTACATCATTCGCGGCATTGGCGATGTCTTAATGGCTGTTGCTACTGCCGTACCCATAGCATGGCTCCTGCTATTCATTTATGGTCTGAATACTTCATCGGGCATGGTGACTTATCAGACATGGATACAACGACGTGTACCCGATACGATGCGAGGAAGGGTTTTTACTTGGTTGGATGTCGTTTGGAATGTAATGAAGGTGGTATCCTTGGGGCTGGGTGCTTGGCTAGCAGAACGAGCCGGTATTGAAGTCGTTTACTATATAGGTGGTACATTGCTGTTTATTTCAGGATGTATTGGACTTATTACGCTCTGGGAAGAACGGCTTGAGTGATTATAGTCGAAGGTAGGTAATACTTCTTTATCAGATGATAAAGAAGTTAAGCGAGTAATCAGTAAAGAGAATGGCATATCCATAAGGTTTTCGCGCATTTGCCATATCCATGAGGTTTCCCGCGCAAATGTTAGCATTTCTTGCATTGTGTGTTAGCCGTGGTAAGTGTGCGTGTCTGCCAGAACCTTGCATTTCTTGCATGGGCGCAATGTCCAAAAATGTCCGCTTTCTTGCCCCCCGTTCCAGTGTGGCGCAAGTTTGGAAGGACATACAACCATGGTGCGCTTTATCTGCATCCAAATCGTTATGCGCATACCGTTGACCATCGTTGCGAGTGCCTTACCCAATGTCTAAAATGTCCAAAATAACCCCATTGGCGCGGTATTTTGTGGTATTCCGCGGTATTTTAGTGTTCACCCACCCCGCGTAAATCTCAGGTTTTGTTAGGTTTTGCAGCCAAAATGTTATCAATTGTTAGCATTTTTGCCCCACACCTGCCCACCGAACCAAGACAGTGGGCAGGCATGTCAGAAAGGAGCCATCATGGACTTCGATGTAAAAACAGCTTAAGTATCTAGCCAGCCAGCCGCATTATCCACCTCGGCTTGCGCTTTGGCAATAAGCGCCTGTTGTGTGGCTATGTGTCGTTGCGCGCGTGTGATTGCTTCGCGCAGTTCCGTTAGTGCCTTGCTAGCACGCTGCACAGCACGCGTAGCCTGAGGAATCGCTTCTTGCTCCAGATGCGTTATCACCGCGCTGTGTGCGCTCTGTAGCTGCAAGCCCTGCGCAAGTGTGGCAACGTTTGCGCCCGCTGTGACCAACGTAGACGGCGCTAGTGCAGCCTGGTCTGCTTTTTGCTTGGCTAATGTCTGTTGCAGTTCTGCCAACTGTCCTGTGGCCACCTCCGCGGCTTTGTGTGCCGCGGTCAATTCACGCTTGCGTGTCGGACCAATGCCTTTTGTCAATTCGCTGATTGGCTTCATCTCAATTGCCCTCACTTGATGGGACAACGAAGTAGGACATGTCCCAGGTTTCCGTTGGTTTTTTGGGGATATTTCTACCAGGTATATTAAAAATCGGGTTTTCCCCCAGTACTGTTTTGGTCAGGTGTTCGCGCTCAAAAACTTGCAGTTCGTTCCAAATCTTGCGCCCCTTTTGCGTTGTACCGTACACAGTCGCACGAATCAATTCGTTTGCCATCTCAATCTCCTTTGGCCGCAGCCGTTATCAATTGTTTAATCACGTTTGCCATAGAGCAAATCCAAATGACGTTTAGCCGCGCCGATGGTTGTGCGAGTGGGTGCGTTGCGCCATCGTTCCTCGACAATTTCAGCACGCAAGCGCGCCCAGGTCATATTGAAGTCAAATTCGCTACCCCCAGCAGCAAGATATTTCCTCAACTCATCTGCCCTAAAATCAGCCTCCGCTGCTGCTGCTTGCTCTCTTGCCTCTTGCGCATCTTGTGCCTGTATTCTCGCCTCAAACGCTGCAGCGTCTGCCCGACGTCGCTCTGTTTCCTCCGCGGGGATGACAATCGCTGTGTTCCGATGGGTATCCGCACCCACTCGTTTGTCTCTATCCGCTACAGCCTTTTCTACGCCACCGCGGTAGGTCTCCAGCACTTTGTTTGCTGCTTTCTTGGTGTTCATCTTATTCTCCTTTGGCCGTGGCCATTAATTTCTCGAATTCGCTTAGTCGCACAATGCACAACGTGTTCTCCGTTGCCACCCCTTTAGCGTTCAGCACGAACACGTCACAGTCGCCCAGCGCCGGGAGTAGCCACTTAGGCAAGCCTTGCCCGTGGTACTCCGTGGCAACGGTCAAGCCGCGTCGCTCCAATGCTTCTAAGCGTGGTATCAAGTCAAACCATGCCGCCATTGGTTAGCCCCTTACGTAACTTATCAGCCACCGTTGGCGCGCACACTTCCAGGAATTCCCATGCCTCCACGCGCAGCCGTTCCTCCGTTGTCTGTGTTGCATCCCTAACAGCTTGGTGCAGTACCCCACCCCACAACGCATACTCAGGCTCAAGCCCATCCCACTTGTTTCGTTGGTATGCCATCGTCGCCCCCAATGTCGAAAATGCCGAAAATGTTAGCTTACCAGCACTGCCTGAACGTCGGGTTGCAGCCCTGCCCACTGAACCGTTGGCACACGTTCACAGGCATATTCGAATATCTTGTAGCGTCCTAAAATGTCGGTCTTGTCTAGCGCCTTCCACCAGCCAGCACCATACTCAACCACTGCCCAGGCATGGAAATCAGCCCAATGGCTTTCAGCTTCGGGTTGCGTCTTGGCGTATTGCTTGCGCCGCCATTGGTTGCCAACCGTTGGCTTGGTCATTGCCACTGGTAGCCGGTATTGAGCGCGCTCTCCAATCACAATGGCATGGGTAAGACGTCCTACGCGCACAACGTGCTTATTCACCCGGACGGTGCGCGCTCGTGGCTTGTCTGGGTCGCCCGCTACCAATTGCTCTATGCTCAATTCGCCCAAGTTATCTTCGACAATGGTCTTGGTGGTGCGTGTGAAGGGGATAATCCCCGCCTCCGCTTTGGTCTTAGCCAATAGCGCTTGCATCCGTTCGCGCTCTTTCTCTACCTTGTCTGCCAATTCATCCTCACCATTGAATTTCAAAATGCTCGCGCGAGATTTCAATGCGTCCACATGGCGCACCAGCTGAACCGCGTACGTTGGCATCTTAGGTAGATTGGCTTTGAGTATGTCGCGCCAATCCTCCTTGAGTGTGTAGGACTTTAGCCCACGATAGCCCACCGTCACATACACAAGCCCACAAGCCACATAGCGCCGCATCGTTACCGCCATCGCTTGATAGCCATAGCCGACAGCCGCCGCCGCTTCTTTTATCGTTACAGCGCCATCCTGCAAGGCCATAAGCGCGCCCAGGCCGTTATTGCCAAGTGGGGGTAACGTAGCCTGGGTGCGTGTGGACTTATAGGCATGGTGATTGTTCATAAAGGCTTCGCTTGGGCGTTGCTCTCGGTAAACATTCCAGTTTATGCCAACGTGAACAGTAGTTCCAGTTGTAGGTATACTGTTCACGTTGGCATAAACTGAATTCGGCAGTAGTTCAATCACCGTTGCCTCCCCACCTTCCTTGCCCATTTTCAAGTTGATATAGCCAGCATGAAATAGGCGAGACAGATAGCGACTTATACCACCTTTGGCAATTGTCGAATTCTTGGATAGATAAGCATACCCGGGCGCAATGCTCAGGCTCCCCATTTCTTCACACTTTTGCAGCAGGGTATCCAGCAATCGGCGCGCTTGCTCTGTATTCTTAAACTCATCTTCCTTTAGCTGCAAAAGTGCATCGGGAGAGGCTAACCACTGGCGATAGTCGGACAATCGTTCCTGTAGCCAAACGTCAGGCCAGCCCCCTTTGCGCGCCAGGTAAAAAACAGTGTCCAACGTTGCAGGCTTGCCCGTATATTCTCGGTCGTAGCTGCCCCACTTGGCTTCTACCTCACCCGGTTTACCATTGGCCCAATCCACTACGAGTTCTAGCGCCTCATCCCCAAAGGCATCATGTACAGTCGCTATAATGCCTTGCCACTGTGTATAGGGTATGGCATTGGGGTCAACGTACGCTAGTGCATCCGCGACGCGTGCCAGGTCTGCCCCTGCATAGGTAGCGCTTGGCTCTCTTTCTTCGCTCTCTGTTGCGAATAGTTCCGCACCAGTCCACTCTTCCCACAGCGCAGCCACCGTGTCAGCCGGTAGCACAGGCACGGTATGCCCACCCCATAGGATAGGCAACCCAGAATCGTGAAACCCGGCGATAACGGCTTGTGCGTGCGTCCCGTTGGCATTAATGCCCAACAGGTCAATACCGTGTGCTTTGCTCTTTAGGCGTGTGGGGATAGGGTCGGGGCAAGAAAAGATAAACTTCGCTTTGTGGGGTGCGTTCGCTCGGTAGGTGTAAAGTCCCCCGCTTAGCTGGGCGCACTCATGGCCGCGCTCGGCATCATTGTCAAAGTCGATGACGTACAGTCCGCCCGAACCCGTGGCAAGGCCAATATTGTACCCGTTGGCTATGTGCGCTTGTGCCTGCTTTGCGCTTAAGGTGTTCTCGGTCTGATTCCACCCGGTACGCGTAGGCACCTTAGAACCGCGCTTGATTTCAACGTAGCGCCCATCGCGCTTGCCTGTGATAGCGATAATTTGTCGCCACTGGCGTAGGTCGGTCGGTGTGGTTGCCATCATCGCAGCGCCTCGTTTCCCCAGCCCCGCCAGTGCGCCGATAGCTCGCCTCTCGCAAAAAGTTCTATCCGTGGGCCATAGGGGTACAAAGTGTCAATCAGTTGCCGAAACTC
>MWWH01000581.1_pt1 | contig 10489 bp, 10 predicted proteins | sample 1047231 | NCBI WGS metagenome assembly MWWH01 (sample SAMN06349967, study PRJNA376086) | soil metagenome | isolation source: MG3-2 sample Antarctic (ecotone) soil | place: Antarctica | collected 2015-01-13 | reverse complement strand
TGCATGTTTCCCTTGCGGTAGCGCGGGCGCGGCCCGCGTATAGGAAATGCAAAGACGAGAAGCACTACGAGGATGGCACTAAGACGACATAGATGGGTAAAACGCATAGTAGCGCCCCTATCGTTATATAGTTGTTCCAACTATTTTCAACATAGCATATCCCTTATTACACCGGGTTAGACATATGCCCCACGCCAAACGTTGCCACCAATACGGCGAGGATCGCGATCCTCGCGGGTCAGCCCTACGCTGCCCGCTCCCAGCGCCCTAACACGTCTTCCAGCGCGGCGAGGATCAGCAATGGGCCAGCGCTCGGGGTCAGCCCCACGAACGGCGCGACGGTCGCCAGGGCCGCGCGGATCGCCGGTTGTTCAAGGGGCTGGTCGGTCGTCAGTTCGATCACCGGCCACAACGCCAGGGTGAACGGCGTATCCTGACCACCCTCGGGATCGGCGGCGAGGGCGGCGGCGGCAGCCGGGTCGGGCGCGTCGAAGACGCGGCGGCAGGAGTCCGCAAAGCGGCTGATCGCGGCGGCGAGGCGGTCGTCTTCCACGCGGTCGAGGCGGCGTGCGATAGCGGTACTCATGTGGTGGTACTCCCTCCTGCGGTGCCTTCCAGCGCCGCCACGCGGTCCTCTAACACGCCCACCGCGTAAGCGCGGACAATCGCCCCGGCGAGCGCGGCCATAGCGCTGGCCTGCCGGGGGTCGAGCGTCCCGGCATGCACCTCGTCTAACGCGTTCAGCAAACTCCCGATCATGGGCCGCAGGGTCGCCGGTACGAGCCGGTCGAGGCGGGCGGCGGTAGGCGCTATTCGCGCCGCCCTTCCGTCGCGCCTCGTCCCGCTCAACGGCTCTGGCGGGGTCGTGGGCATAACACAGGGCGCCCGCGCCCATGACGGCCGCGCCGCAGGGCGTACCGTCCTTGCGGACACCCGCGCAACGCTTCGGTGCGCTTCGTAGCGCTTCGGCCATGGTGCCCCCCTTCTCTGCCCATGCTCACGCCATCTCAGCCATACCCCGCACCATACCTACTGCTGCTATGCTGCGACGGGCGCGGTGGCGAGCGGCACAGCTGGGGCTCCTATCCTTCTTACTACCCCCCCCGCGATGGGCGTGCGACTCGGCCCAGCCGCGCCCGCGCACTCCGCACCGACAGTGATCGTACGGGCTACGCAATATCCGTCATCCTACCGATGTATTGTGGCATCGCGCGCACTTACCCTGAGAGAGCTTCCTCAACAACGTTGTCGGCACGGGCGCTCACCCCGTGTCGGCCTTTTATGTCACCCGCCACCCCACACACCGCGATCGGCGCTTTTCCGTATCCCCATAGCCTAAACCAACACTAGCGATAAGATGCCGTTACCGCTAGTCAGCCCCCGGCGCGGCCGTCCCCGAACCAGGCCACGAAGTCCGCGAGGCGGAGGACCACGAGCGCGGCGTCGTGCCGGTCCCCCGCCTGGTGCAACACGGCGACGGGCAGCTGCGCGGGCGTGGCGGCACGTTCCGCCTGGTCGAGCGCGTCCAGCAACCACGCGGGCAGGGTGGCCCGGTCCTTGACTTCCAATGACAACCACGGGTGCGCAATGTCGGGGGCGTCACCCCGGCCGCGCCCGCTCACCGGCACCCGTCGCCCGCCCAACAGCGCGGCGATGTTCCGCTCCGTCGCCTTCCAGCGCTTGTCACCCATATCAATCACCGGCTGCCATCGCCAGGATCGCGGCGTGGTTCTCGCACCAGCCGTCATGTAGCGGCGCGCGGCCGCAGCCGTCGGCGCGGCACCGTCGCCCGGTGATCGGGATCGGCGCGGGTTCATCCTCGTCCAGCCAGTGATCGAACCCGGCGCGATCCAGGGGCGGGCGGACCAATTCCCGGTCAACGACATTGAGCGGTTGTTGTACGGGTGGCTGGTAGGCGGGCGGTGCCTTGACGCGCAACCCGATCGATTCTTGGAAGACGCGCACTTCGTCTGCCGTCTGCTGTTCCCCTTCGTCGCTGAAATACTCGGTGGTGCTGGTGATCGGCTCCACCTTCAACACCCGCTCGGTCGCCACCGAAGACCAAATCTTCTTGTGCTCGGTGAGCAACCTCACCGGCCCGTTGGGTGGCGTGTCGAAGTCGGGTAAGGTGATCTTGCGCCGCGCGCCGCCCTGCTTCTTCACGGCATTCGATGGCAAGAGATAGAGCGCGGTCGCGGCGCGCGACTGGCGGATATCCTCGGGGATATGGACGTAGGCGATCTCGGTATCCCCGCGATACTTGTCCTTCTCGATCTGCTCCTTCCGGTAGAAAATCGGCACCGTCCCGGCGTCTTTGATCCTCTTGATCGCCCGCCCGACGGTCCCGGCGCTGCGGTCGCGCGCGGCCGCTTTGCAGACCACGCGGGCATATTCCACGCCGTCTTGTATCAGGGTATCGCCCCCGGAGAACCCCGCTAAGGCGGCGTCGGTGATATCGAAGGCGCTCCCCCCCACGGTCGGGTCCGGGTGCGTCAGCGCGGCCGTGTAGGCGTTCACGCTGGCCTCTAACTCGGCTATGCGGCGGTCTTTACGCTGGTGTTCGCCCTGACAGAACGATAACAACCGTTCGGCTTTCTCGGCGCGGTGTTCGGCGGCGGCGAGGTCGGCACGGAGGCGGTGCACCTCGGCGGCGAGGTCGGCAGCGTCCCCGGTGGGCAGGGGGGATCGGGTTGCTCGCGCGGGTTGCCACCCACCCACTTGTGCCAGGTGCACGAGGGTGCCGACGCCGACCGCACCGCTCCCGCCCGCCGGGCGCTTGAATGACGCAAACTTGCGCGCGATCTCCCCCGGTTTGCCGGGGCTCCATGCTTCGCAGAGGTCCACGCCGTCCGCGCCGGGGTAGACGCTATGCACGGCGGCGAGCACCTTAAGCCAATGATCTTTGTAGCCGCCGGTGGGGGCGATCCAGCGCAGCCATTCGCGGATATCGTCGCGGGTCGGTTCGTCGTGATTCGCGGCGTGCGCGCTCCCGGTCGGTGGCGTCCAACTCGGGCGGGCGGGTGCCGGTTCGGGTTCGGGGACGATCGCCAGGAAGTCGTCAAAGGTATAGCGGGCGTCGGGATCATGGTGGCGAATCGCCACCGGGCGGGGCGGGTCATATTTCGCGTTGTGTGTGCCGGGGAGGCGGAACACCCGCGCGATATCCCCGACTGCGTCCAGACCACCGAGCACCACGTACAGCCGTGATTGTGCGGCTTGGAAGGTGGCGATCTGCGGATCGTTCGGCCCGGTCAACACCAGCGGCACGATCGCCCACAGGGCCTGGAGCCCGCCACCGCTCTCGATCACCCAGGTGGGGGCGAGCGGGAAGGCCGCGAGCGCGGCGATTGCTCCGGCCCGCCCGTCGAGGAAATGCTTGTCGTCAATATCCGTGACCACGAACCTGATCCGCGTCACGTCTTCGGTCTTGCCGGTCTGATCGCGCGGATCGGCGGCGCGCTTACGCGGATTGATTCCATAGTAACCGTCGAGATTTGCCGGGTAGCCGCGCGCGCGCCTGGCGATTTCTGCGGGATCGGTGCCGAACCAGCGCGGGCCAGGTTTGCCGTCGTCTTTCCCACCACGACGGAAGGTACGGAGCTCCTGACACTCGTCAGCGGTCAGATCAGCGCAGAGCGCGGTGTAGAAGTCGGTGTTCGTCGTCTTCATGCCGCCACCCGCTTTCGCCGCTGCAATACGAGTTGCGCGTCGGTCGCCAGGAAGTCATAGGGTAACGGGGTCGCGTGGCGCACGAGGTCCGGCCACCACTCAGCCGCGAGGGCGAGCGCTTTCCGGTGATACGGCGCGATCACCACGTAGGCGTGTTGCACCTCGTGGAAGACGCGCGTATGCGGGGGGATCAACCGCTTGAACCGTTGGACAAAGCGCTGATCGTAGGTGGGGAAAATGAACACCCCGCCATTCGGGTGCAGGATCGCGCAAGGGTGGGTAGCGCCACTGGGGGTACGATCTGGTATTATTGACATAACGTGATATGCGCTTTCCCGGCGATCATGTCCGGACAAAAAGCCGAAACATGGTAGAATCGCCGCAGTGCTGTTCCCACGTCTAGGCAACGCGGGTGCAGTCCAATTGTTGAGGGAGCCGGTGGGGATTGGTTTGGTCGCTATACCCTGCCGGCTCCTTGCTTGTCTACGCGGCTACCGCTTCCTCCTTCCCTTCCCTGTTTTTGTCGCTATCTTCGATATTCGCCCCACGAATCAGCGCGCGGATCGCGGCGGATTCGGTCGTTGCCTGCTGTTCAGCCAGGGCGCGGAGCCGTTGCCGGTCCTCGTCCGATATCCTGATCTCTAAACGTCGGCGGCGTTGTGCGAGCACGATACCCTCCTTCACTGCTTAAAAGCAAAACCCCCACACACGGATTGCACCGTAGGCGGGGGCGTCATAGGCCTGGTATTCGATTGTGCGCACGCCCCCACCGGCCGGAGCCAATATCCGGCAATGCAGAGAGCGTCTCGCGAACGCTGTACGAGTTGTCTGTGATCGTTCGGTCGGTCATTACGCGCATTTCCCCCTCTTTCGTCGGCGTTCCAGCCGGAGGGGGCTCGTAATGGCCACTATATGATTGTTCCTGCGTGCCCTGCCCGATCATGCCAGATTCCTGCAATGCGGGTTCCGCAGTCCAGGGCTCTGGCCTCTAGGGCTCTGGCCTCTGCCCACAAGTTTAGTCCGGACGCGAGAAAATCGCAAGGGAAGTGAGGGGCGGCGACTGTTGCCCCACCGACGACTACCCGGTTTCAACTTGAAACCGGGTCTTATGATCCGCTCACCAGGGCGGGTATGTTCTCAACGTTGAGAAAAACACCGGACCCGGATTCAACTTGAAACCGGGTCTAGGCGATACCCGCCAGGGCGGGCGAGCTGGCGATCCGCCCGAACCCGGATTCAACTTGACGCTAAGGTACGTTAAGTTAAAGGCGTCAACTTGCAAGCGGGTTTGGCTCCCGCGCGGGCCGAGTAGAGAATGTGTCCCATGGGATACAAACCCGTCTCAGCCCCCGCGCGGGCGTTCGTGCCCTGCATGGTGGGATCGGTGATCGTCATTGCAACCCGGTTTCAAGTTGAATCCGGGTGCGGCCGTCCTCTCCTACGCGGCCACGGTCACGACGGAGGAAGCGGCGCGGCGGGTCGGTGTCTCCTCGCGCACGATCCGGCGCACGATTCGGCGGTGGATACAGCGGGGGCAGCGGGCAGAACCCCCCTGTGGCAACGTAGCCACAGGGTTACTCGCTACGCGGGCGGGGTGTCGGGGCGGAGTCTCGGTTGTGGCCGATTGGCCACAACCGAGACTCCGCAGCGGTGAAGGTTCGCATGGGGCTGTGCCCTCCCTGCGTGGCTCACAGGCTCGCGTAGCGCCCGCTGCGGAGGAGTCTAAGCGCTTGGACTGGAGCGATACGGGGTAGCATCTCCTATGCGCGCGCGGGATCGGCTCGCCACATCTGATCCTCACGGCGCCGTGAGGATCAGATGTGGCCGTCCGAGCGCGGGGCGTGTGCTATGCTGCGCGGCCACGAGCGGATACACCGGATAGGAGCGGCCACAATGACCGGACAACAGCGGCCAGGAGCGGACAGCGAGACGCTGCTCACAGCGGACACGGCGGCCACGATGCTGGCCGTTTCTGTCCGCTCGGTCCGGCGTTACGCCGAGGAGGGGCGTCTCGCGCCTGTCCGCATTGGCCGCGCTGTCCGCTATCATTTGGCCGACGTGGAACGGTTACGCACCGCCGCATCGGACACGAGTGGACAGGACACTGAACACACCGGACACACCGGACACCGGCCAGGGGACACCGGCCAGGCGCGGACAGGACCGGACATGTCCGGCGTGGCCGGTGTGTCCGCTCGAGCGGTCGACGCGCTGCGCGAGGAGCTGGCCGCCCTCCGTGCCGAGAACACCACCCTACGCCAGGAATTGACGACCAAAGCGGAAGCGGCGGGCATGTGGCAAGGGCGGGCGCGCACGCTCGAGGAGCGGTTACACCAGCTCGCACCGCCCGTTGCACCACAGCCCGCGCAGGATGGCCCAGGATCGCCGGAGACGCCGACCGTGGTAGAGCCGACTGCCCCTGGCGTGTGGGGGCGGCTCGGGCGGTGGTGGGGTGGGTGAGGGGAACGATGAACAAGAACGCCGTCGTCGCGCTTGGGGTGCTGGTAGTCGCCGTGCTGATCGGCCTGCTCTGGATCTTCCTCGCCGCGAATTACAGCGGACAGTAGGCACGAGCCAGCGCCAGCGCCCGAGGGCAGCGGGCTAGGCGGTGATGATCGCGGTGGGCGGCCAGGAGATGCTGCGGTCCTTCGCCAAGGAGGGCGCGGCCCTGGTGGTGCTCGATCTGGCGATGCCCCTGCCCGACGGCTGCGAGGTCTGTCGGCGCACCCGCGAGACTTCGCGGGTGCCGATCCTGATGCTCGCCGGGGGCGACGATGTCGCCAATACGGTTCGGGCGCTCGACTCCGGCGCTTACGACTGCCTGGTCAGGCCCTATAGTTGGTTTGCGCTCGCGGCACGCCTGCGTGCGCTCCTGCGGCGGGCGCCGGTCGATGGGGAATGATGGTGTCACCCGGCTCCGCCTGCTGTGCGGGTGATCGCTCCCCCCTCCCGCCCGAGACCGGCTTCACTCCCGCGCAAGGTCGCGTCCTTCCTGTTCCGGCGCACCTTTCACCACTTTCCACCAATGCGCACCGATTTTGGCAGCGTTCTTTACCCGTGGGCTGACTTCTGCCCCCTAGACTCGGTGTCAAGCCCTGAGTGGGCAGCCCCGGCGGTCACGGTAAGCCGTCGCGTTGTCGCACGCAGGATCTGGGGCAGCGGGTGCCGGGTGGGGCGAGGGGCATCGGCGGACCCGGATGCCGGGGATGCCGATCTCGGTGAGGGCGGCGCAGGCGCTGCGCGGCTGTTAGCAAAGGAGCGATGAGCATGATGGACGAGTATGCGCGAGCGGCAGACCGGGTTCTGGGTAAGACCTACACCCGGCGTGCCGTGCTGAAGGGCACCCTGGCCGCCGGCGCGGGGGCACTGGCCGTGTCCGCCCTGGGTGGCAGCGCCTTCACGCAAGGGGCCGAGGCCAGCGCGAGCGCCAGTAGCCCCGGCGCCGTGTACGCGATGACCAACGAGGCCACCGGCAACCGGGTGCAGGTCTTCAATCGGGCGGCCGACGGCCTGCTCACCCCGGCGGACTCGTTCCCCACCGGGGGGATGGGCAGCGCAAGCTTCGAGGGTTCAACGGGGGGGCTAATCCTGGAGGGGCAGTCCCCGGACAACCTGGGGCGAGGCAATCGTTACCTCATCGCGACCAACACCGGGAGCAACGAGATTTCGGTCTTCGGCGTCCAGCAGGATAGGCTGACGCTGCTCGACAAAGTCCCTTCGGGCGGTATGCAGCCGGTCAGCCTGACCCTCCGCAGGAATGTGCTCTATGTCCTCAACCAGGCCAGCGGCAACATCAACGGCTTCATCCTGGACGCGCGGGGCACCTTGACACCAATTCCCGGTTCAACCCGGCCCGTCACGGGCGGCGGAGCGGCAGACACCGCGCAGGTGTCCTTCACCCCCGGGGGCGATGTTCTGGTCGTGACCGGCAAGAATACCAATATCATCGACACCTACACCGTCGGCGCCGATCGGGTGGCTAACGGTCCCGTTCCCAATCAGGCCACGGGCGTCACGCCGTTCGGCTTCGCCTTCACTCAGCGCGGACAAGTCGTTGTTGCCGAGTCCTTCCAAGGGGCGATGGGCCAGGGTGCGGCCTCTTCCTACGAGGTGCCCAACACGGGCGTGCTCGTGCCGATCAGCGGACCGGTGCGCAATCAGCGATCGGATACGTGCTGGGTCGTGATCACCGACAACAACAAGTACGCCTACCTCGCTAATGCCCAAAGCGGCGATGTCTCCAGCTACCGCGTCACCCCGGACGGCACCCTCACCTTGCTCGCCCCCATCGCCGGCCTGACGGGGCCACTCACCATCGATGAGGCGCTGAGCCAGGATAGTCGCTATCTGTACGTGCGTGTCCTGAGCGATGGGTCGATCAGGGTCTTCCAGGTCCAAGAGGATGGGAGCCTCACCCCGCTTCAGACCATTTATGGCCTGCCGCCGGGCGCCATCGGTCTCGCCGCCCGCTAGGTAGGAGGCGGCAATAGCAGGGCACCGGACCATCTCCGGCCCCTGCGAGGGTACTGACATAGGACTTACGCAGTTGAACGTGGATCTGCGCCGAGATCACGCTTGATTTACGTTCAACTGCGTAATACCGAATCCTCCATGATCGTCCTGATTGCGCGTTGCATGGGTATCGCACGCTGGTAATCACGAGCAGGGGGACTCGCCAGAGGGGGAGTGTGACCACCGCGCGTCGAGGTCGGCGACGCGCGGTGGTCCGTAGCGCCGGCACGGTGACCTGGGGCCGACGGCGACGAGTGGTCCCCCGCCCCCGCCGCTCCAGGCACTCCTTCGCTGGCGCTGGTCCGGCCATCCGCTCGATTGCTTTGTCCGCTAACAACAAACTACCGTTAGGAGTGAACCCGGCTAGCGCCACAGCCGCACCGTATTGTCTAGTGCGCCGGAGGCGAGGGTGCGCCCGTCGGGCGACCACGCTACGGCGTACACCGCGTCGGTGTGCGGGAGAGTAGCAACACTCCGGCTTGGTGGCGAGATCCCCGCCGCAGTTGCTGTCGCGGTCGCGGCCCCGTTGGGGGTAGTAGTCGGCCCCAGGGAACGCGGCACGTCGGTAGGCATGGCGGGACGTTGGGGAAGGGTCGTCGTAGCGGTCGCGGTCGGCGGGCGCGGCGACGGCGAGGCTGCGGCGGCGACCGCCCGGTCGAGCGCCACCCGCTGCGCGTTGGGCCCGTAATGGAGGCCGTCGATCGTAAGTTCGGTCGCGGCCCGGAGCACCCGGGCATCCTCCAGCCCTTGCTTGGTGACGTCCAGCAATTTGTTCAACTCCTCGGACCGTGCCGCCTTATCCCCCTTCCCGAAGAGCTTGTCCGCCACTTTATCGAGGCAGGGTGGCAAGGCCAGGATAACGCGCTTGAACGAGCGATCGTTCAGCCCGGAGGCCGTCTCGCTGACGCACTTGGCGGTGTCCACAATGGCCGTGACGAGCCTGGTGCGCTCACTGCCGACGAGCAGACCGCGCGTGGCGTAGATTTGATAGATCACGTCGATCGTCAGGGCGAGGGGGGAGGGTTGCGTGGTGAAGGCGAGGTGTTCCGGGTCGCCGGGGCGCAGGATGAAGGTCAGCTGGCCGTAGGCGGGCAAGAAGGTCTGCGCCGGGATTGCAGCCCCCAGCTTGCGGAAAAGGTCGTCGTTCACCCCGCCGCCCGCGTTGCCGGCCTGCTCCTTAGGGTAGGCCAGGCGTTCGGTCAGTCCCCCGGCCAGCAGCGGGGCCAGATCGACTTCCTGCGGGTAGCGCTCCTGATTGTAGAGCCGCAGCAGCGCCGTCCCGTCTGGTAGCGCCTCGATACAGCCGGCGACAAGCTGGGGGCTCGCCACGGTCAGGTGCCAGGTGTCGCCGGGCGGCCCGCAGCGGGGTTCAGGGGCGCCCCCCTGCAGCTTCTGCAGCTTCTCGTAGATCTCGGCAGTCGCACCCGCCAGCTTCGCCGCCGTCGTGGAGAAGATCCCGAGCGTCGAGAAGTGCGGCACCACGGCGGTGGCGGTGCCCGCCGCGTAGTCGATGGTGGCGGCCAGGTTTGTCCACAGCCCTGTCGCGTCGTCGCGATGGGCCATGTAGACTACGGCAGTCGCGGGGTCGATCCGCGACCGGTCGAAGCGCAGCGTCACCGTCGCCGGGGCGACGAGCGCCGCCCCACCGAGCGAGACGTCGATGAGCGGCGCCAGGGCCGCAATGTCGGCCGGCATGCCGAGTGCAGTCGCAGTCCCTCCATTCCCGGCCACAATGGTCGCATCCCGATCGAGTGCGCCGGCCGGGAAGGTGATGGTGCCGCCATCCGGCAGCGCCAGTTGCCCCCCTGTCGCGGCCGCGATTGGCGTCGTGGCGGTGGCCCTGGGAACCAGGATGGCGGTTGCTTGCACATTGGCGGGGGCTCTGAACGGGCCGCAGCCTGTGAGCAGCGTCGCCACTAGGGCGAGCAGGATCATGGAGCGGTGCATGTTTCCCTTGCGGTAGCGCGGGCGCGGCCCGCGTATAGGAAATGCAAAGACGAGAAGCACTACGAGGATGGCACTAAGACGACATAGATGGGTAAAACGCATAGTAGCGCCCCTATCGTTATTCTGCCCATGCTCACGCCATCTCAGCCATACCCCGCACCATACCTACTGCTGCTATGCTGCGACGGGCGCGGTGGCGAGCGGCACAGCTGGGGCTCCTATCCTTCTTACTACCCCCCCCCGCGATGGGCGTGCGACTCGGCCCAGCCGCGCCCGCGCACTCCGCACCGACAGTGATCGTACGGGCTACGCAATATCCGTCATCCTACCGATGTATTGTGGCATCGCGCGCACTTACCCT